>Ga0307991_1000842_pt1 | contig 22220 bp, 21 predicted proteins | sample EllFjometagen131_FD_203146 | JGI IMG/M metagenome (GOLD analysis project Ga0307991, IMG submission 203146) | Marine microbial communities from Ellis Fjord, Antarctic Ocean - #131 | ecosystem: Environmental > Aquatic > Marine > Unclassified | place: Southern Ocean | collected 2014-10-08 | reverse complement strand
AGATAAAGGATATCGAAAAGTGGATGAATAATTATCCAAGAAAAAGACTTGGCTATAAGTCAGCTAAACAGGCAGCCCAAGAATGCTTAAGAAGTAGCAGTGATTTTGGACTTGATTTTGTTGCAGTATGAGTTACAATTTACCGAGTCAATTCGGTGGGCCTAATTGCCTTGACTAAGTAATGAGAGTGTGCTAAAATACCAAAAAACAATAGGAGGTACTATGGCAGAAGCATATTGTGTAAAATGTAAGGCAAAGAAAGAGATGAAAGACGCGCAAGAGGTAACAATGAAGAACGGCAGAAAAGCTATGAAGGGTAAATGCCCTGATTGCGGAACAGGTATGTATAGAATAATGGGCAAATGAATCCTGTCTGCAGTTTTCCTTTGCCCGCAGACAATCCCGCGAAAAATACTAATAATGGTTTAAGCTGTGTTAGCAAATTTTATCCTGAAGATACAGAGTATCTGAAGGATTCCAAGTAATGACCAATACGGATTCGAAGAAAAAAGCATTATTAATAAGTAATCTGGCATTAGAGAAGAAGGCTGAAGATATAAGAGTACTTGACATGCGTAAGGTAGCTGTTTTTTGCGAGTACTTTGTAATTACAGGCGCAAGCTTCTACAAGCAGGCTAGAGCCATAGCAAGGTACATAGAGGATTTGCTTGCTAAGCAGGATATAAGGCTTTACCACTCAGAAGGCAAAACTAACAATCACTGGATACTGTTGGATTATATTGATGTCATAGTGCATGTTTTTCATGAAGATGCCCGGTGTTTTTATAATTTGGAGAGGCTCTGGGCAGATGCAGAGCAGGTAGAAGTAGGTTTTGCTATAGGGTCTTAAGTAGTGAAATTTTGTAAGTGTTCGAAACTGTAAGTGTTGAAACTGTTTCTTAAATGCTACCAAAACAACTCTAAAGTATTTAAGAAACAGTTTCTTTACTTAGTATAAGTAAATATAGGAGATTTTAAGGTTTGGATATTAAGCCCCAGTTGATTAATCTTATCAAAACTGCTGTTGAGTCCGTGGCAAATAGACTTGGCATAGATCATATACCGGAGATTATGCTTGAGGTACCTAAGAACAGGAAACTCGCGGATTTATCTAGTAATATTGCTATGCAGGCATGCAGGGATAAAAAGGGCTTAAGGCCTTTAGAGATAGCAGAAGCCTTTTTATCGCTTATAAAAGAAGGCCTTGAGAAGACTGGCTTAAAAGAGATGATTGAAACCGTTGAAGTAAAGCCCCCGGGTTTTATAAACTTTCATTTTTCACATAGTTATCTCCAGAATGTTATTGTCCAGATAATATCTGAGGGTGCTGATTTTGGCAGGAGTGGACAGGGCCAAAACAAAAAGGTCCTGATAGAATTTGTCAGCGCTAATCCGACAGGGCCTTTAAGTGTAGCCCACGGCAGGCAGGCTGCTATAGGAGACGTGCTCGCTAATATTTTAGAATTTACAGGCCATGTGGTAGAGAGAGAATATTACCTTAATGACGAAGGTAACCAGATAGAGCTTCTAGGAAGGTCTATATACGCTAGATACTGTGAATTGCTTGGAGAGGCTTCTCTCTTTCCTGAAGCAGGTTATCGGGGGGATTATATCTATGATATCGCGAGGGCTATTATAGAAAAACACAATAAGACTCTCGTAGTGCCTGATGATGAGAGTATATCCTTTTTCCGCGATTTTGGTACAAAATATATACTCAATGGCATTAAGCAGGATCTGTCAGATTTTGCCGTAAGATTTGATAACTATTATTCGCAGCAAAAGCTTAGTAAGTCAGGGAAGGTGGAAAAGGCTTTAGTAGAGCTTAAGAGTAAGGGCCTTTTGTATGAGGAGTCTGGTGCCCTCTGGTTTGCCTCTACAAGATTTGGCGATGATAAAGACAGGGTTTTGCGTAAAAGCGATGGTTCTTATACATATATTACTCCTGACATTGCTTATCATGAAGATAAATTTGACAGGGGCTTTGATATGCTTATCGATTTATGGGGTCCGGATCATCATGGATATATAGCGCGAATGAAGGCCGCGTGTCAGGCGATTGGAAAAGATAGGGATCTATTGTCTATCTTGATTATCCAGCTCGTTACTCTCTCAAGATCAGGTGTGCCTGTGCGCATGTCTACTCGAGAAGGGGATTTTATAACCTTGCGCCAGGTGATGGATGAGGTAGGTAAGGATGTAACAAAATTTTTCTTTTTGACAAGACGCAGGGACAGCCATCTCGATTTTGATCTTGAGCTTGCCAAGAGAGAGTCCATGGAAAACCCTGTATATTATATACAATATGCCCACGCGAGAATATGCGGTATCTTAGAGCATAAGGGTAAGCAGGGTAAGGATAGAGGCAGAGGTAAAGATAAGGCTTTAGAGCTGCTCTGCTCAGAAGAGGAGTTGAGCATACTTAAGATATTAAGAGAGTTCCCTGAAGCGATAGAAGAGTCCGCGCAACGCTTGGAACCAAATAGGCTTATATCATATCTTATGGAGTTGGCAGCTGGTTTTCATACTTTTTATTCAAAACATCGTGTTGTAAGTGATGATCCGGACCTTACATACGCGCGTTTGCTTCTTATTGAATCACTTAAATCTGTTTTCTCAAAAGCCCTCGCGTTATTAGGAGTTTCCTGTCCGGACAAAATGTAAATGAAACCACAATTTATGGAGCACAAAGTGCGAGATAAATTGTATGGTTGAACCCTTCGACTTCGCTCAGGATGGTTCGAAGGGTGATGAGCCTGTCGAACCATTTATCCTGAGGATATGAAATATCCGAAGGATCCAAAAACGTTAGATTCCTGCCTGCCGGTAGGCAGAAAATAAAGGGGAATCGTTCCCTTACTAGAACATAGAGCCCTCCCATGCTTGAGACAATCAAACTATATATCCATCAATATCAGGAAAAAGAACCGCTTCTAAGGTGCCTAACAAGACTGGGTTACAAGATAACAGACTTTGTCGGGCAGGGAGGAGACTTTGCGCACAGGGGCGGAGTTGTTGATATATTTCCTAGTGGTTTTGAATCTCCACTACGATTAGAGCTCTTTCAGGATAAGGTTTATTCTATACAATCCTTTAGCCTGGTCACCTCTGAGATTACTTCTGCCCACCAGATGGTAATAATACTTCCAAGAAAAACATTACATTCTTCAACCAGACAGACCCTGTTTCATGGCATGGGTGAAGAGGTGCCGATAGATAGTTTTGTCGATATTATGGTTGGGGATTCAGTCGTGCATATAGATCATGGTATAGGTATATATAAAGGTATAAAGAAGATAAAAGAAGAGCCTTCCCTGGAGAAGGATTATATCCTAATAGAGTATGCGGACAGAGATAAGTTGTATGTACCTGTTGAGGAGATGAATCTTATACAAAAATATCTAAGTTTTTATAAGACCGCGCCAAAACTAAGCAAGCTGGGAACAGATTCCTGGAAAAGATTGAAACAGAGGACCAAGAAGATAGCAGCCTCTTATGCCATGGAGCTGCTTCAGATGCAGGCAAGTCGGACAAGGCTCAAGGGTTTTGCCTTCTCTAAGAATACTGATTGGCAGCATAGACTGGAAGTGTCTTTTCCTTACAAGGATACCATTGACCAGGCAAAGGCCTCCTCTGACGTAATCTCTGACATGGAGAAGCCAAAGCCCATGGACAGGTTATTATGCGGTGATGTAGGCTATGGCAAGACGGAAGTAGCCCTAAGGGCCGCTTTCAAGGCTGTAATGGATAACAAGCAGGTCGGTATATTAGTTCCTACTACTATATTGGCAGAGCAGCATTATAATACTTTTTGTAAAAGAATGAGAGAATTCCCTATAAATATACAGATGCTTTCACGGTTTAAGACAAAATCAGAGCAGAAAGAGGTTCTGAAAGAGCTGAAAGAAGGTTCTGTTGATATTGTAATCGGAACACACAGGCTTCTCTCCGATGATATAGTATTTAAGGACCTCGGGCTTGTAATAATAGATGAGGAACAGCGCTTTGGTGTGAAGGCCAAAGAGAAATTGAAGAAAATCAGGCTTTTGATAGATGTCCTGACAATGACAGCTACGCCTATACCACGCACACTCTACATGTCACTTACCGGTGCAAGGGATATGTCCGCGATTAATACACCGCCTCTTGACAGGCTTCCTATAAAGACTATTATAAGCCCGTATAATAATAAACTGATTAAGGATGCTATCGCCCGCGAACTTAAAAGGGGAGGTCAGGTCTTTTTTGTTAACAACAGGATTAAGGGGATTGAAAAGATCGCGTTACAACTAAAGGCACTTATGGGTGAGAACGTACGTATTTCTGTCGCGCATGGTAAGATACCACCTAAAGAGCTTGAGAGAATAATGTTGCAGTTTATAAAAGGGGAGATAGATCTTTTAGTCTCTACAACTATTATAGAATCAGGTATAGATATCCCGAACGCGAATACTATTATAATAAATCGCGCGGATAGATTTGGATTAGCGGATCTTTACCAGCTTAAAGGAAGGGTAGGTAGATTTAATATAAAGGCTTACGCTATATGCCTGGTACCAAAGAATTACCCGCTTGAGGGAGAGGCGAAGAGAAGGCTTCGGGCAGTAGGGCGTTTTACGCAGCTGGGTTCAGGTTTCAAGATAGCTATGGAGGATCTCCAGATAAGAGGTGCCGGTAACATATTAGGCACCCAGCAGCATGGATATATCGCTGCTGTAGGGTTTGATTTATATTGTAGGCTCCTGCGTAATACTGTAAATGAGTTTAAAGCGGATATGACTTTATCCCCATTCAATAGCGGGAACTGACCCGCCTGTTCGGCGAATTCGCGTTTACAAGACATATTGCTTAATCCTCGATTATTCACAAACAGGACCAGACATTGATTTTAGCTATATTTTGCTATATTTTGCTGTGATCCCAAAATGATAATGTAACATGTTACCAATTTAAAAATGTAACATTTCCAATGTGTTATAATATCCAGATGAAAAGGAGGATATTATGGCAGGAAAGGATGTTTTTAAATTGAGCATGAAGGAGTTAAGCAGAATACCTGTAACCCACAGCGTGGTAACAGGTCAAATTACACAGCAAGAAGCAGCAAATATACTAGGGCTTTACCGCCAGCAGATAGGAAGAATAATAGCAAAAGTCAAAAAAGAAGGGGATGTAGCCTTAATACATAAGTCCAGAGGCAGGCCTTCTCACAGGGCGGTAGATTCTGGTACCAAGAATAAGATATTAAATTTATGCAATACAACTTATAAGGGTTTTGGCCCTACTTTTGCAGCAGAGAAGCTCTTTGAAAAAGATAAGATACAAGTTAACCCAGAGACACTAAGGCTTTGGTTTAAAGAAGCTGGTATTGATTATAAGAAACGAAGAGCTTTAAAACACCGCTCCTGGAGGCCAAGAAGAGATTGTTTTGGCCAAATGCTGCAGCTTGACGGTTCTCACCACAGGTGGCTTGAAGGCAGAGGCCCTGAATATGTACTTATGGGTTACATAGATGATGCCACAGGCAATTGCTTTGGCCTATTTTATGAGTATGAAGGCCGTATGCCCGCTATGGATAGCCTTAGGAAGTATATAGAAAAATACGGTATACCTCAGAGCGTGTATCTTGATAAGCATTCTACCTATAAATCGACAAAAAAACCTACTCTTGAAGATGAGCTAAGCAACCGGAAGAACCTAACCCAATTCGCAAGGGCGCTCACGGAATTAGGTGTAACCATAATATATGCTGATTCACCACAAGCAAAAGGCAGGATAGAGCGTTCTTTTAAAACACACCAAGATCGCTTTATAAAAGAGATGAGGCTTGAGAACATAAGTACTATAAAAGAGGCCAATAAATTTGCAAGAAGCTACTACTTTCCTAAGCACAATCGCAAATTCGCGGTAATGGCAAAGGGTAAGGCTAATCTGCATACTCCAATGCCAAAAGGCCTTGATCTAGATAGAATATTCTGTATAAAGAATAAAGCAGCCTTGAGAAAAGACTTTACTATACAATACAACAACAGGTTCTATCAGATACTTGATACTCCAAGAACAGATAAAGTACAGGTAGAAGAACGGCTCAATGGAAAAGTACATATCTACCATAAAGACAAAGAGCTCAAATATAAGCTGATTGACAAAAGGCCCCAAAAGCCAAAAGCGCCGTATAAACCAAGGAAGAGATGGATTCCGCCAATGAATCATCCTTACAAGCAGCTTTACAAGAGGATTAGAAGAAGTGCATAATAACTTATCCAAATACCCACAATATTAACAAAGAATGAAAAAGAAGCAAAAAGAAAGAAAGGCTACTACTAACCAAATGTTACATTTTAATTTTGTTAAGAATGTTACATTTTAATTTTGGCTTGACATTTTGCTATATTTTGCTTGAGCAAGGGGATGCTATATGGTATAATATTTTTATTTGTAATCAGTATAACGCTTGAAAGGAGATACACATGAAGAGATGGCTTTTAGGTTTTATGATATTATCTATTAGTATGGTATATGGTTGCGCGAAAAAAGGTGCAGAGGATGTTGTCGCTACTGTAAATGGAACACCTATCACGTTTACTATGGTAGAGGCTAAGATAGAAAAGCTCCCGCAATATTACCAGACATTCGCCGTAGATCATAAAAAAGAGATAGTAAATGAGATGGTAGTGGAAGAGTTATTGTATAATGAGGCAAGAAAACGTAAGGTGGACCGTGACCCGGAGATAAAAGAGCTTATAAGCGACGCCACAAAAAAGATACTTATAGCTAAGATTGTCGAAGATGAAGTAAAAAACAGCATGCCGGTTTCCGAGGATGATGTAACCGCGTATTATGAGGATAATAAAGAAAAATATATAGTACCGGAGATGATAAGGGCATCACATATCCTGACTAGTACAGAAGAGGAAGCTGAGAAGGCAAGAGGAGAGCTTGATAGAGGAGTTGAATTTGCCGCTGTTGCCCAGGAATATTCTAAAGATCTCACCAAAGACAGAGGCGGGGATCTAGGTTATTTTAGCAAAGAGCAGATGATACCTGAGTTTGAAAAGGCCGCGTTTAGCCTCAATATAGGTCAGATAAGCCCTATAATAAAGACAAGGTTTGGACATCATATAATTCTGCTTACGGACCGAAAACCAGCGGTGTACCAGGGCTTTGATGAAGTAAAGGACACTATAAGGACATCCATAATCAGAGAGCGCCAAAGGCAAAGTTTTGATGACTTTACAAAGAAGCTTAAAGAGAAGGCAAAGATATCAGTTGATGACAAACTTCTCTCCTCTCTTGACACGAAAGAGGATGTTACAGAGCCTGCTGCCGTTACAGGGCCTACTCAAAAGAAGGTAATGAATGATAAATAGCAGAAGTGCCTTAAGATTTATTCTATGTACGGTTATCTGCGTGCAGGCAGTTGTGGTTTCTGCTGCTCAGGTTGTTGATAGAATTGTAGCTATTGTCAATGAAGATGTTATAACTCAAAGTGAGCTTCAGGAATCTATGCTCCCATTTATCGCGGATTATAAGGTACGATACGAGGAGGATGAGCTGGAAGGTAAGATGGACGAGGTAAGGCAAGATGCCCTTAACCGTCTGATAGAAGAGAGGCTTATCTTGCAGGAGGCAAAGAAGAGGGAGGTAGTTGTAGAAGATTCCGCAATAGAAAAACGTCTTGAGGATGTAAAGAAAAGATTTAAGACCGAAGAAGAATTCTACTACGCGATCAAAGAGTCTGGTGTAACTATAGCAAGACTTAAAGAAAAGTATAGAGATCAGATTATGATGAGGAATCTGGTCAGGGGCCTGATTAACAGCAGCGTAAATGTCAGCCCAACCCAGATTACAGTATATTACAACGGAAATATAAAGGACTTTTCAGTGCCGAAGATGGCAAGATTTAAGGTGCTTTTGGTCAAGCCCTTACCTGAGGGCAGCATGGAGGAGACCGAAAAAATCGTGTTGCACATTATGGAAAAAATAAATGATGGGCAGGATTTTGATATGCTTGTTAAACAATTTTCTCAGGGGCCTAATATTGATAAGGGTGGAGATATGGGGTATATGCCGGCAGGCGGCATTATAAAGGAGCTGGATGATCAGATTGAGCTTCTTAATCCTGGTGATACATCCGACATCATAAAGACCAACACAGGGTTCTATATAATCAAGATTATTGATAAGAAAGAAGCAGGTATCTTGCCAATTGCTGAAGTAAGAGATATTATAAGAGCAAGGTTGTACCAGAGAGAGTCTGAATTAACATTGAGGGAATTTATAGGTAAGCTGAAAGAGGATGCGTATATTAAACTCAAATAGGCCTTTAGCCTGTGTAACTATGGGTTACCCTGCTGGCATAGGACCTGAAGTTATATCAGAGTCATTGGCAAGCCCTAGTATAAGAGGACTTGCCAATTTTTTGATTATAGGTGATGAGCGTGTATTCAAAAAGGCGTTAAGGGTCACAAGAAAAAGGCTCAATTACCAGGTAATAGAATCTGATAGTGATATAGATTTTTCAACAGGTAATATACTCTTCTTTAATCTTTCCAATCTATCTGTTAATAGTTTCTCATTTGGAAGAGTTTTGCCTGCTTATGGTAGGGCATCTATAGATTATATCAACAAGGCGGTTTCTTTAATCAAGGCAGAAAAAGCAGGCTTGCTTATTACAGGTCCTATACATAAGCACGCGGCAGAACTTTCAGGTTTTCGATATTCCGGCCATACCGAATATCTTGCCCATCTCACAAAGACAAAAAAGTATGCGATGATGCTCACGTCGGGCATGCTTAAAGTAGTTTTGGTTACAACACACATTCCCATAAAAGATGTATCAGATAATTTGCATTCCAAAGATATAGCAGATAAGCTTTTACTGGCACATCATTATCTTAAGAGTTATTACGGAATGAAAAAGCCTAAGATAGCGGTATGCGGTTTAAACCCTCACGCGGGTGATAGCGGATTAATTGGTGATGAGGAGAGGCGAATTATAGCCCCCGCTATAAAGTTTGCTAAGGCAAAGGGGCTGAATGTAGATGGCTCTTTAGCGGCGGATGGGCTTTTTTATGGCCTGCTAAAAGGTGATTATGACGCTGCGTGTTGTATGTATCATGATCAGGGCCTGGTCGCGCTTAAGATGGTAGGCCGTAATTGCTCTGTAAACATTACCCTGGGCCTGCCTTTTATACGCACATCACCTGGCCATGGAACGGCACTTAATATAGCCGGCAAAGGCAAGGCTGATTCAGGAAGCATGAAACAGGCTATAATAGAGGCTGTTAAGGCATCTATTTCTAAGAATGTATAATCCCCAAAACATAAAAGAGTTAATAAGCAAACATAACCTGCATATCAATAAGAGGTTTGGGCAAAATTTTCTTATTGATAAAGGTAAAAGAGATAAGATGATCAGCCTGTGCAATATTAGAAGTACTGATATTGTACTGGAGATAGGCCCTGGCCTTGGCGCTCTTACAGAAGCTATTTTACCTGGATCTTCAAGTGTTATTGCTATAGAGAAGGATAGGGGCATTGCGGGTATACTCAGGGGCATTTACGCGGAAGATGAGAAGCTCGAGATATTAAACAAGGATATTCTCAAATATCCTATACCTGCCTTGTCAAGCAAGCTTAAGGTTATTGGTAACCTGCCTTACTATATAACTTCACCAATTATATTTCATTTACTCAGGAGCAGAGATAGCATAGACTCTATATTCATTACAGTACAGAAAGATGTAGCTGAGCGTATCCTGAGTATTCCGGGCAAAAAAAACTATGGCCTTTTAAGCCTGGGCGTGCAGTATTACTGTCAAGTTTCAAGGCTTTGCGCTCTTCCTAAAGGTTGTTTTTTTCCAGTACCCTCAGTAGACTCAATCTTTTTATCTCTCATAATAAGAAAAAAACCCTTGATAGATGTCAAAGATGAAAGGCTTCTATTCACGATAATGAAGGCAGGGTTTAACAGACGCCGTAAAACCCTCTTTAACGCGCTTTCCAAAGGTGTTATAGCCTCTATCGATAGGTCTCTCCTGGAAGAGGCCTTTGTTGTCACCGGCTTAGAGAGCAATATCAGGGCTGAAGAACTAAGTTTAGAGAGATTCGCAGAGCTATCAGACGCTCTTAGCTCTTTACATCAATAATACTTTATGTTAATCTATAAATGTTCGAAACTGTTTTTAAAACTCAAGAGGGCAATGGGTTGTATCACACCCATCGTCCCCTTTAGTTTGTAAACAGTTTCAAGCTTAAGGGGTTTAGCGCATGCCGATTAAAAAAGATGTAATAAGATATGTAGCGGATCTAGCCAGGATAGGATTAAGCCAGCAGGAGGAGAAGCTCTTTGCTGAGCAGTTAAACCATATCCTTGCTTATATGGAACAGCTTAACATGCTTGATACTAAAGATATTGAGCCTATGAGCCATGCTGTATCAATGGGTAATATATTGCGTAAGGATATAGCGAGGAGCCCGCTTTCAAATGACGATGCCTTAAAGAACGCGCCTGAAAGAGAAGAAGGGTTTTTTAAGGTTCCTAAAATTATAGAGTGATTCATGACAGAATTTGTTAAATATAGTGCTTCACGCTTGAAAGAGAAGATAACGCAGGACAGCTTAACCGCGTCTGATATAGCCTCTTCTGTCGCGGTCAGGTACGATAAGGTTGAGGAGAAGGTAAAAGGTTTTGCCCATTTTAACAAGGTAGTATTATCAGAACGGGCAAAAGAGCTGGATAAGAAGGCCATTTCAGGAGCCCTCTCAAAGATACCAGTTGTAATAAAGGATAATATATGTGTTAAGGATGAGCTTACGACATGTTCATCAAAGATACTTGTTGGATTCAGGCCTCCTTATGACGCTACGGTTATTACAAAACTTAAGGAATCAGGCGCGCTATTACTTGGTAAGTCCAATATGGATGAATTCGCGTTTGGTTCTTCATGCGAGACCTCATGTTACGCACCTACAAACAATCCATATGATACTGAAAGGGTGCCAGGAGGTTCAAGTGGTGGTTCAGCAGCCCTTGTTGCCGCTGATGAGACAGTACTTGCTCTTGGTTCAGATACAGGTGGGTCAATAAGGCAGCCGGCATCACTTTGTGGTGTTGTAGGCATGAAACCTACCTATGGCAGGGTATCCAGATATGGCCTAATAGCGTTTGGTTCGAGCCTTGATCAGATAGGCCCCATAACAAAGGATGTTAATGATTGCGCAGCATTGCTTAATGTTATCTCAGGCTATGACCCCATGGATTCAACATCAGCGGATATACCTGTTCCGGATTACATGGGATCGCTCGTAGACAATGTTAAAGGCCTCAGGATAGGGATACCTAAGGAATATGACACAGAAAGCATGTTTTTTGATAAGAAGGTACCGGTCAACGAGACAGGGGTGAAGATTAAGGAAGCGATAAAACTCTTAAAAGATCTCGGTGCTGAAGTCGTGGATATATCCCTGCCCCATGTAAAATACGCGGTAAGTGTATATTATATTGTAGGCTGCTCAGAGGCCTCATCAAATCTGGCGCGTTTTGATGGTGTTGAATATGGCTACAGGGACAAAGAGGCATCTTCTTTAATTGAGATGTATAAGAAGACAAGGGGGAAAGGCCTTGGCAGCGAGGCAAAGAGACGCATTATACTTGGCACTTATACCTTGAGTAGTGGATATTATGACGCGTATTACCTAAAGGCCCAGAAGGTAAGAAACCTTATAAAGCAGGATTTTGATAATGCCTTTAGCAGGTGCGATATTATAATGACTTCAACCTCTCCTGAAACAGCCTGGCCCAAGGGGCTAAAGACAAAGGACCCTCTTTTGATGTATCTTTCAGATATCTTTACAATACCCGCTAACCTTGCCGGCATTCCGGCTATATCCCTGCCATGCGGATATGATTCTCAGGGGTTACCTGTAGGATTGCAGTTTATGGCAAAGTACTTTGACGAGGAGTTACTAATACGGGCCGCGTATACTTACCAGCAGAACGCGGGATGGAAAAGAAAAAAACCTGAATTATGAGCCACTACATTACAACAATAGGGTTGGAGATACACCTCCAGCTTTCAACCAAAACCAAGGCTTTTTGCGCCTGCCCTAATTCTTTCGGTGGAGAGCCTAATACATTTACCTGCCCAGTATGCCTTGGCCTTCCAGGCTCCTTACCTGTCTTAAACAGCCAATATCTAAGGCATGCTATAAAGGTAGCCTTGGCATTAAGTTCTAATGTGTCAGGCAGGATGAAGTTTGACAGGAAAAACTATTTTTATCCGGACCTGCCCAAAGATTATCAGATATCACAATATGATATGCCCCTTGCCTTAGGCGGCCATGTAGATATAACAGATGGCCATAAGACTAAAAGCATAGGCCTAACGCGTGTTCATATGGAAGAGGACGCGGGAAAGCTTATACATGACAATAAGAGAGCGTCGAGTTACGTTGATTTTAATCGCACAGGCACACCTCTTTTAGAGATAGTGAGTGAGCCTGATATATCTTCCCCGGAGGAGGCGTACCGGTATTTAGTAACTATTAAATCTATTCTTAAGTATCTTGATGTCTCGGATTGTAATATGGAAGAGGGCTCTCTACGTTGTGACGCGAATATATCAATAAGGCCCAAAGGCCAGCAAGAGCTTGGCACCAAGGTAGAGTTGAAAAATTTGAATAGTTTTAAAGGTGTAAGAGACGCGCTTATCTACGAGGAGAAACGGCAGGCAAGGATGCTGTTGGATGGTGAGGTTATAGTCCAGCAGACAAGGCTATGGAACGAGCAAAAACAGGCCTCAGAACCTATGCGGACAAAAGAGCAGGCCCATGATTATAGGTATTTTCCTGATCCCGATCTACTGCCATTTACCATTGATAGTGTGTTGGTTGAGGAGATTCGTTTAAGCCTGCCTGAGATGCCTGAAGAGAAGAGAGAGAGGTTTATCAGGGATTGTGGCCTTTCTGAATATGATGCCTCTGTCTTGGTATCGGATAGGGCTATGTCAAGTTTTTTTGAGTCTTGTGTAAAACTATACCCTGAACCCAAGGTGATAGTTAATTGGCTGACAGGTGATATACAGGGATATCTAAACGCGAATAATATTGAATTTAGTAATATGAAGACAACCCCACAGCAGCTTACAGGCATGATAAGGTTGATTGATAATAATACAATAAGCGGTAGGATTGCCAAGGAAGTACTTTTTGATATGCTCGTAACCGGAAATTCAGCTGATGGTATTGTAAAAGAGAAGGGTCTTATTCAGATAAGCGATGAAGGCGTTATTGAACAGCTCGCGGCTGATGTTTTAAATGAAAACCCTAAAGTTGTGGATGACTACATCTCAGGTAAGACCAACGCGCTCGGGTTCCTTGTGGGCCAACTCATGAAAAAGAGCAAAGGAAAAGCGAACCCTCAGCTTGCGAACCAGATTATTAAGAAGAAAATAGAGCAGGCAAGAGAATGATCAAAGGTCTTTTTTTAAAGATAGCGTTTATAGCAATTATCGTTATTAGCCCGGTATCTATTTTCGCGACAGAGGATAAGGGGGATAGTGAATTACCTCGATCTTTTATTACCAAGGAAGATATTTTTTATGAGCTGGGACTCTTTGCCGATGCAGTGACCTTGATAGATGCTGATTATGTAAGGGGCGTAACCGCTAAGGAGATGATATATGGTGCGCTGGATGGCATGCTCCCTTCCCTTGATTCTCATAGCTCTTTTTTGACTCCTGAAGAATATATAGACCTCAAGACTGATACCTTTGGTGAATTTGGCGGTATTGGAATAAAGGTAACATTAAGGGATGATGCCCTTACAGTAGTTAGCCCGCTTGAGGGAACACCTGCCTATAAAGCAGGGATAATCTCAGGTGATAGAATTCTGAAGGTTGATAACAAATCCACAAAAAATTTTAACCTCGATGACGCGTTGAAGGTCCTGCGGGGAATACCGGGGACAAGAGTAAAACTTACTATAATAAGAGAGGATGAGAACAGCTTGCGCGAGTTTACCATAAGGCGCGCTGTTATAAGAATAAGATCAGTAAAATCGGATTTAATGCTTAATGATGATGTAGGCTATATAAGAATAGCGGATTTTCAGAAGCGTACAGGCTCAGATTTTAATAAGGCCCTTAAACGCCTTATTAAAAAAGATATGAAGGCATTGATAATTGACTTGAGGAATAATCCCGGGGGGCTTTTGGACGCGTCTATAATGGTATCGGAGATATTCCTGAAAAAACAAGATATTATAGTATCTATCAGGGGAAGGGGTAAAAAGCAGGATACTATCTTTAAGTCAAATTCTTCAAGGCCTTATACGGATTTTCCCGTCGCGGTATTAATAAATCAGGGTTCCGCAAGCGCTTCAGAGATAGTCGCCGGCGCGCTAAGGGATAATAAGAGGGCCCTTCTTGTAGGTGAAAAGAGTTTTGGAAAAGGTTCTGTACAGACTGTTATTCCTATGAAAGACGGTTCCGCCATACGCTTGACAACGAGTTATTACTATACCCCTTCAGGGGCTATTATACATGAAAAAGGTATCTTTCCGGATATTTTAGTAGAGTGGGATAGCCCCGTTTCGAATCCGGATACAGATAATAAGCCCAAGAGAAAGATTTCAAAGAAGCAAGCGCTTATCAACGACAACCAGATTAAAGAGGCCATTGAGTTACTTGAGGATAAGGCAAGATACACCTTATTATTGGACAATTAAATGCGCAAGAGAATATTGATAGGCCTGTCTGTAATCGTTTTTATACTTCTGGTTTTTTTAGTTTTCCTGTTTTATGTTAATAAAGTTCCGGAAAAAGAGAGCCCCGCAAAGGTAGCTATAGTTCTTGATGATTGGGGCTATAATTTAAAGAATATAGAGATGCTAAACACAGTTGAAATACCACTAACACTAGCGATATTGCCTAATCTGGCATTTTCAGATAATATCGCTTCTGCGGAACACCAATACGCGAATAGAGAGCTTATACTCCATATGCCTATGGAGCCTGAGAACAGTTCTTTGCGGCTTGAACAGGATACTATACTGGATTCAATGGAGAGCGCTAGAATAAGGGTTATTATACAAGCCGCGTTAGAGACAGTGCCATTTGTTGCAGGCCTTTCCAATCATATGGGGTCAAAGGCAACGTGTAACAGAAAAGTTGTTAATGTTGTGATGGAAGAGCTAAGGTTGCGGGATATGTTTTTTTTAGATAGTGTGGCATCCTCAGAGACTATCTGCAGGCAGGTGGCTATGGATTATGGAGTAGCCTTTGTCAAAAGAGATGTCTTTCTTGATAATATCGCGGACAAAGAATATATATCCAGCCAATTTGATAAACTTATAGCCGTAGCGCTGGAGAAGGGTTCAGCCGTAGGTATTGGCCATGATAGGTCTTTGACATTGGAGGTTATTAGGGAGAAGTCGGGCCAGCTTGAAGATAGTAATATTGAATTTGTGTTGATTTCAGAATTGGTTGAGAGGATAGATTCTAATTAATTGAATCAGGATTATGGCATAAGTAACTATGAGAGATTTGATTCAATTATATTAAATATATCTAAGGTTATGGATAAGGAGAGAGAGCATGCTGGTACTTGGTATTGAGACATCTTGCGATGAGACATCTATCGCGATAGCCTCAGGCGAAAGGCAAATATTGTCAAATATAGTTGTCTCCAGCCTCCATCTGCATAAGAGATACGGGGGCATCATACCCGAGATAGCGTGTCGGCATCATACAGAACTTATAAATCTTGTTCTTGCTAAAGCGTTAAAGAAGGCTAAGGTGAGATTGAGTGATATAGACGCTATAAGTGTAACCCAGGGCCCTGGCCTGGTAGGCGCCCTGCTTGTTGGTATATCATTAGCGAAAGCGCTATCTTATAGCCTCAAGATACCTATCATACCGTTAAACCATCTCCACGGCCACATTTACGCGGCTACTCTTCATAATAAAGAAGTAAGGTTTCCATCTATCGGTCTTATTGTTTCAGGCGGGCATACCAGCTTGGTAGATATCAAAGATATCGGAAACCTGAGGCTTCTTGGCCAGACCAGAGATGACGCGTGTGGTGAAGCATTTGATAAAGTGGCAAAGATATTAAGATTGGGATTTCCAGGCGGCCCTGTTATAGAGAAATATGCTGAAAAAGGAGACTGTGAAAAAATAGAGTTTCCGCGTTCATATCTTAGCAAGGATACGTTTGATTTTAGTTTTAGTGGTATAAAGACAGCCGTATTGTATTTCGTAGATAAACTTAGAAAAAAAAGGCAAAAACTGCCTGTCTCGGATATATGCGCGGGTTTTCAGGAAGCGGTCTTTGATATGCTTCTTAACAAGACAAGGGCCTGTTGTAAAAGCAGTAAAGCAAAGAGCTTGTTAATAGGCGGCGGGGTAAGCGCTAATAAAATGTTGCGAAAAAGGCTTGAGGATTTAAGTGATGGTCTGGGCATCGAGGCCCTCTTTCCGCCTGAGGGTATGTCTATGGATAACGCCGCGATGATCGCGTCTTTAGGTTGTTACATGTATAGCAGAAAAAGATTTGGTGATTACTCATTTACAGCTAAACCCAATCTGAATTTTAAATAAAAAAAGGAGATAGATATGCAGGTTAATATAGAAGCTATAAACAAGAGAGTTACACAGGAGAGTGCCTTTATTAAAAATATATTTTCTGGTATTGAAGAAGTTATTGTAGGCCAGAGATATCTTTTAGAGCGGTTATTGGTAGGGCTCATGGCAAATGGGCACGTGCTTATTGAATCTGTTCCAGGGCTTGCTAAAACCTTGAGTGTAAGCGTATTGTCAAAACTTATAAATGCAAAATTTCATAGGCTCCAATTTACCCCTGATCTCTTACCGGCAGATATTATCGGTACGCTTGTTTACAACATGAAAGAAGGTGTATTTGTTACAAAGAAGGGGCCTATATTCGCGAACATGATATTGGCAGATGAGATAAACAGGGCCCCTGCAAAGGTTCAGAGTGCGCTTTTAGAGGCCATGCAGGAGCGGCAGGTAACTATTGGCGAGGAGACCTTTAAGCTTGAAGAGCCATTTCTTGTGTTGGCTACACAGAATCCCATTGAGCAGGAGGGGACATATAGCCTTCCGGAGGCACAGATAGACCGTTTCATGTTGAAGATCAACATAACTTATCCTAATAAGGATGAGGAGCTAAGAATCTTACAGCGCATGGCAGAGACTGACAAAAAGATAGATATAAAGCCTGTTGTGGAGGCATCAGAGATCTTAGCGGCACGACGGGTTGTAAATGAAGTATATATTGATCAGAAGTTACAAAAATATATAGTTGATATTGTCTTTGCGACACGCAAACCTCTTGATTATGGACTTGGTGACATAGCATCCTTTTTACGTTACGGAGCTAGTCCCAGGGCAAGTATAGCGCTTACATTAGCATCGAAGGCATACGCTTTTATTCATGGGCAAGGTTATGTGACTCCCCAGGATATAAAAGACATTGCGCCTGATGTGCTTAGGCACCGTGTTCTCATAAGTTATGAAGCAGAGGCACAATCTAAAACATCGGATGATGTAATAAAGAGATTATTGGAAGAGGTAAAGGTGCCCTAGTCATGCCTGAAAAAGAGATAATCGGACAACTGCCTGATGAGATGGCTGCTAAGATACGCAGAATATCTATTACTACTTCAAGGATAGTTCAGGAGATATTTACAGGTCGATATCATAGCGCGTTCAAAGGCAGAGGCATGGAATTTGATTCTGTTAGAGAGTATCAGCCTGGTGACGAAATTCGTAGTATAGATTGGAATGTTACGGCGAGAACAGGGCGCTTGCAGATCAAAAAGTTTATTGAGGAGAGAGAGCTTTCTGTAATGCTTTTGCTCGATACGTCTTTTTCCTGTCGTTTCGGCTCTAATGCTCAGCTTAAGAGTGACCTGGCAGCCGAGATATGTTCTGTGCTCGCGTTTTCATCAACATACAATGGGGATAAAGTAGGATTATTTTTGTTTACCAATAAGGTTGAAAAGATTATTCCCCCTAAAAAAGGGACAAACCATGTCTTGAGGATAATAAGAGAGGCGCTTGCTTATGAACCTAAGGGGGTAAAAACAGATATACGTGCGCCAATAGATTATCTTAATAAGATTATGCATCAAAAGGCTGTATGTTTTATTATCTCAGATTTTTTGGTTCAGGATTATCAGGATCCTCTTGTTGCGGCAAAGCAGAGGCATGATATTATAGTGATACGTGTCATTGACCCGAGAGAGGTGGATATCCCCAATGCCGGACTCGTTACTCTTGATGACGCGGAAAGCGGAGAGCAGATTGTTGTTGATACTTCAAGCGCTGCTGTAAGGGCGCAGTATCACGAGACATCGCTTAATAGATTAAGATCTCAGGATGAGTTTTTCTCATCTAACGGGATTGATAGTATCGATGTATATACAGATTCCCCGTATATTGATCCCCTGATAGGATTCCTTAAAAAGCGCGCACTAAGACAACGCAGAGGTTTTTGAAAATAAGTTAATGCAAAGGCAAAATCCGCTACAGTATATATCTATAATCTTTTTCCTTATTCTGTTATATACATTTTCTCCTAAATGCATGGCAAATCTCTTTTCAGAGAGCAATATCACCCCTAACATACGAGTTGTATCACGCGTCAATAAGAAGAGTACCAGTATCGGCGAAGAACTGCGCTATGATATATATTTATATATGGATCCTGCTACTGAGATAGAGATACCTACACTTAAAGAGATAGGTAATTTTTTAGTTAAAGATTCCGGGATGACTAGAAGAGAGGATTCTATCAGGGAGGTAGTAAATGTCTGGTATATTCTTGCAATATACGAGACAGGTGATCAGCTTATAGAAGGGGTTGATATAAAATATAAAACAAGGGAAGGTATTTGGCGCAATATTCGATCAGGAAAAATAAAAATATATGTCCAGTCTGTATTTGAAAGATCAAAAATAGAAGCGAACATAAAACCCATAGAGGGGCCAATAAATCTTATGTTCCCATACACATGGCATATTGTAATGTGTTTTATGGCTTTTCCTTTTGGCGTATATCTTATTCATGCTTACATTAAGAAGAGAAGAAAGGTTTTAGCTGATAAGAGAGGTTATCCAGGGCAGAGATTTTTATTGTATAACCAGCTTTGCAAGGATACGCAGGCCTTGAAAAGAAACAGTGATATTTGCGGTGATGATTTTATTAAATACGTGGACCTTACTAAACGGTATCTTGGTTCAGTTGTTGAGGCCGGTAATTATGAATTTACTACAGAGGAATTTTTGAATATAGTAAAGGTCCATAAGGATGTATCAAGCAAATACGGTGAAGGCCTAAGTTTTTTACTAAGAGTTTCCGATATGGCAAAGTTTGCAAACTATCAACCGACTCCTGCACAACTAAGAAAAGCAGTCTCTTTTGTAGGCAACCTTATTCGCGACTTAACTCCTTAAGGGGGTAGAGATTTTGAATATCAGTTTTTACAATCCATGGTTTCTTTTTTTGATTCCCGGTATCTTTATAGCAGGTTTTTTTATAAAGAATATTAAAAGGCTGGCGGGATTACGTTTTTCATCCATAAGCCTTTTTTCGGAGCGTGGCTTTTCTTTTCGCAGTCATGCGAGGCTAAATCTTGTTTATTTAAGGTGTATAGCTTTAAGTCTTCTAGTTATTGCGCTCGCGAGGCCCCAGTCACCTATAGAAGATACTATAAAAAGGTCTGAGGGCATAGATATTATATTGGCTATAGATGTGTCCACAAGTATGCTTGCCGAAGATTTTACGATCGGCAAAAACAAGCGCAATAGGCTTTATGCTGTCAAGGAGGTTATCCCGGATTTTATTAGAAAACGCAAGGATGACAGGATTGCGATGATTGTATTTGCAACAAGACCTTTCATAGCAAGCCCTTTAACGCTTAACCATGATTGGCTTCTTAAGCGCTTTGAAAAACTGGAGGCCGGTACTTTGGGCAACAGGACAGCTATTGGTTCTGCCATAGCCTCTTCTCTAAATAGATTGAAGAAATCTAAGGCAAAGAGCAAGATAATAATACTGCTGACAGATGGCAGGAATAATGCCGGTGAGATAACGCCAGAGACCGCGGCAGATATCGCAGAGGCGCTAAATGTAAAGATATACACAATAGGAGCCGGAACATTCGGATCCGCCCCTTATCCCGTACTGGATGAATCAGGCAACTTAATAGGATATGATTCAGTAAAGATAGATATAGATGAGCCCTTGCTGAGAAAGATAGCGCAAAAAACAAAGGGAAGATATTTTAGGGTTACAGATACCGCTTCGCTAAAGAAAGTTTATAAAGAGATAGATAGTATGGAAAGATTTAGCATGCAAGACAGCGCTTATGATGAATACAATGAACTCTTCGCAGGGTTTTTATTGGCAGGGCTTATTTTTTTATTGCTTGAGATCTTACTGTCTAACACTATTCTAAGAAGGATACCTTGACCATGAGGTTCGAAAGCCCACTTATTGTTATATATGTCTTCTGGTCTATACCAGTTATAATATTTTTCTGGATATTTTTTATAAATAGAAAGAGAGCTTCTATGAGCTCTTTTGTCAGCTCGTCCCTCTGGCATGAGATGGCTTCTTCATTTAGTATCCGCAGAGAATATGTAAAGATTGCGCTTTTAAGCCTATCTCTCCTACTGCTTCTTGGAGCGCTTGCCAGGCCACAGATAGGTTTTCAATGGAAAGAGGTCAAGCGTAAAGGCCTGGACATTATATTTGCTATTGATACTTCAAAAAGCATGCTTGCACAAGATATAAGCCCGAACAGATTAGAGCGCACAAAAATGGCAGTAGAATACATGCTTAAACAGCTTAAGGGCGACAGGATAGGCCTAATAGTGTTTTCCGGCGAAGCTTTTTTGCAGTGTCCGTTGACCTTAGATTATGAAGGCTTTAGAGTCTCTCTTTCAGATATAGATACAGATTATATCTCAAGAGGCGGGACTTCAATATCAGAAGCCATAATGGAGGCTGTAAGATCTTATGAATCAGGGCAGAGAAAATATAAGGTTTTAATCCTTATAAGTGATGGTGAAGACCTTGAGGGAGACGCCTTAAAAGCTGCTCATATCGCAAAAGAAGAAAAAATAAAAATCTTTTGTATTGGAGTTGGCTCAAAGGGCGGTTCATTGCTTTCGGTAAGTGACGTCAATGGAAACACAACGCATATAGAAGATCGAAACGGACAAAAGGTAATATCCCGCTTGAATGAAAAGATTCTTAAGAGAATAGCGTTTATTACAGGTGGGGCATATATACATAGCTCAGGAATCGATTTTGGCTTAAACACAATTTATCAAGATAAGATATCCATTATGGATAAAAGAGATATTAAGGGTAAGATGCATAAACAATATAATGAAAAATTCCAGATTCCACTATTACTTGCAGCTATTTTGCTCATGTTGGAGTCGTACATCAGTAATCGGAGATTATAGTATGCGATTAGGGCTTGTTGTTGCAGTTGTAGTCTTTTTAACTTATACTTCTATTGCCCAGGCGAGGGAAGCGGCAAAGGATACAGCTCAGGAAGCAAGTGCCTTTTACAACCTCAAGAGACTGGATAAGGCTATTGAAAAATACGATATAGCGCTTTCTGATGCGTCAGACCCAAGGCTTATTAGCACGATATATTTTAACAAGGGTGTTGCCTTATATAAAATGAAAGAGTACAGCAAGGCAATAGACGCTTTCACAAAAGCTCTCGCAACAGACAAAAAAAGATTAGAGGCGAAGGCAAGTTACAATTTAGGCAATGCAAAGTACAGGCTATGTGAGTATTTTGTAGAAACTAATATTGGCAAGGCCATCGAACTGTGTTCTCAGGCGCTGGATTATTATCAATTTTCTATTGAGTCTGGCACTAGGTTATCTAATGCTGTGTATAACTATGAGTACGTCAGGAAGCAGCTTGATTATTTTTTGATTAAGAAGGATTTGGAAGAGAAGAAAAAAGAGAGCCAGAGATATCCCCGTAACAGCAAGATAGCGAAAGAGGGGCCACCCCAAGGCCAAAGGTCACAAGGAACAAGTCATAAGGAACAAGAAAGAGAACAACAACAAGATAAAAAACAACAGGGACTTGATAAACAGCAGCAGGATGACCTTAATAATGATATGCAAAAACAGTCTAAACAGCTTGAGGATGAGTT
>Ga0307991_1000840_pt1 | contig 22229 bp, 24 predicted proteins | sample EllFjometagen131_FD_203146 | JGI IMG/M metagenome (GOLD analysis project Ga0307991, IMG submission 203146) | Marine microbial communities from Ellis Fjord, Antarctic Ocean - #131 | ecosystem: Environmental > Aquatic > Marine > Unclassified | place: Southern Ocean | collected 2014-10-08 | reverse complement strand
CTTTCTCAGCTCCTGGCAAACCGCAAACCCGTCTTTTCCCGGCAGCATGATATCCAAAATAATCAGATCATAGGGGTTTATCTCAGCAAGGTACAGCCCCTCGTTCCCGTCATAGGCCACATCAACGCTGTAATGCTGTTCAACCAGCCCCCGTTCGATAAATGAGGCAATTTTCTTTTCATCTTCGACAAGCAAAATACGCATATTTCAATTCACCTGAAAATCAATCTGATATTTTTTCAAAAATTTAATCGGATGGTATGATTTCTTGGATTTTCGCAACCCCTCGTCTCCCAGATCCTGCTCCCGGTTCACCCGCCGCATACCAGATACCGTGCCAGACGAATCAGACGCCTCATGTTCAATAAACATCTGATTTATCGCCTGGTATACCCCTTTGTAATCCGTATTCCCCTTTTCAAAATGGACCACCAGTGTATCATCAATGAGCTGCTCGCCAATAGTATACGCAACCATTATGCCTTTAACCAAAATACACCCGCCGATAATACCGTCAAGGCGCTCCCAATTAGACAACACCTTTGCAATGGCCATGTTCTCATTTTCCAGCTGAACATCTGAGTCGCATTCCCGCCAGGTGCACCAGTTATTCTGCATTGCCATAGCCGCCTCAACAAGCTCCGATGACATTACAACATACTGATAATCATAATTTTTATGAAACTGATGCAAAAGGTTCCGTTTTTTATGAAACCGGTTACCTTTTAATGTGATCAGTTCATTGACATCATAAATATAATCAAACTGGTCCCGGTCCGGGGACACTGATACCCTTTTATTAAAAACAGATTCCAACAACCGGGCAAGCGGTTCCGGGACACGAATCATAGACGATTTAAATTGCGGAAAGCGCTCAAAATATCGAGGCCAGTCAATAGCCTGCCAGTTTCCTATCGGTGCCCAGTATTGAGGGGTCGGATGATTCTGGCGCAGCCAGCATAATTCATCGGTTTGAGCCCACTCCAGATCATATGCTGATGCCCAGCTCCATACATTGACAAAACTGTAATCCGATGTCATCTGTGGGCATTGCGATAAAAAAGTTTGAAATGTTGTCTGATCAGACAACGCAATCGGCTTAAATTCAAGATTCATCAAATTTCCCGGACCGCTTTGACAAAATCCTGGCCCCGCTGATACGCTTGGTCAAGATATTCTGGATGCGTGAGCACGTCGCCTTCAAAATCCAGCTGCCGGTAAAGCAGAGAATCCCACAATTCCATATCCAGGACATCAAAAAAATACTGCATGGTCAGCAGCATGCCGTCAAACAGCTTTTTGCCCCGAGTAGCCCCGACCCCTATGACCAGGCCCTTGCGCGTCGGTTCCCACTTATTGTAGGCGACTTTGTCAATCCAGTATTTTTTCACCCATAACGACTGGCACCGGTCCATCAGTATTTTAACATGCGCGCTGACCGTGTAAAAAAAAATAGGAGAGGCAATCATCAGCCCCTTGCTGGCCAGTATCCGGTCCCGAATCTTTTGGAAATCATCTTTAATGGCGCATTCGCCTTCTTTTTTGCATCCGTAGATTTCCAGGCACGGGGATATTTTATAATCCCTTAAGACAATCTCATCCACTTCCGCGCCTGCATCTCTTGCTCCGGCAACCGCCCTTTTCAGCAGCGTTGCCGTGTTTCCTTTTCTTCGCGGACTTCCATAGACGGCTACAATCTCAGACATATTTTCCACCTTTGATGGCTTCACAAAAAGTCCAAACTCATCGTTGCACTGCATTCTTCGTCACTGCGGAGTAGGCAAGCTACGCCTCATTCCTCTGAATTTGTGCGCCTTAATTTTGAACTTTTTTCTTTGCCATCCGAAATCTTTTTTTACAGTAACATTATATTGAATAACTGATAAGTATAATACGAACTCATTACCAAAGACTGCCTATGAAAAATCCAGAATCAACCCTACGGGACAATGATCCGATCCAAATATGTCATTATCAATAAACGCCTCTTTTACCCGTCCCCTATCAATCAAATCCTGCGTCACAAAAAAATAATCAATGCGCCACCCGGCATTTCGCTCCCTTGCCTTGAAACGGTAAGTCCACCACGAATATTTCTCCGTTTCCGGATACAGGTAACGGAATGTATCCACATATCCTTGTGATTCAATTTTATCCAGCCAGTCCCTTTCAATGCGTAAAAATCCAGACCTTTTTTCATTGGCTTTGGGATTCTTTAAATCGATCTCATTGTGAGCGGTATTATAATCACCCGTAATGACAAGACTTCTGCCTGACTTTCGCAGCTTGTCCGCATAGGCGAAAAAGTCTTTATAAAAATTGAGTTTGTAGTTCAGGCGGTCATCGTCCATCTGACCGTTGGGGAAATAAATATTAAATAAAATAAAATCATCAAAATCAAGTTCGACGATCCGCCCTTCTGCGTCATATGCTTCAATACCGATTCCGTTTTTTACTGAATTGGGAACCATTTTCGTCCAGGCGCCCACACCGCTGTAACCTTTTTTGACGGTAGAGTATGACCAGAAAGATTCATATCCGTTAATATTTCTAACATCATCAGCCAACTGATGATCCTGAAGTTTTGTTTCCTGAATACAGAGTACATCCGCATCCAGCGCTTCAAAAGATTCAAAAAAATCTTTTTTTACAACTGCCCGAAGTCCATTGACATTCCATGAGACCAGTTTCCATATTTTCTTTTTCATATTTCTCAAAAGTCCTCAAAAATTTGGGTAACCCACATATTGTAATACTTTCTCAAACCCATCAGGAATCATAAAGGCAGCCGGAACACTTTACAATCAGGTTGCTCAATTCCTTAAACAACACGTTATAGGAATAATGTTTCCTGGCGATTTCATAATTATGATTCACCAGGCGTTCACACAGTTTTGGATCGTCTATAACCTTCAAGGTATTCTGTATTGCCTCATCCGTAACATACCCGTCAAATTCAATGACTGAAAAACCTTTGGGCTTGATATCAATGGTATAAATTGAATAGGTATTAACGACAATTGGCTTTTTAAAGTAAATCGCCTCCAAAAACGCATTGCCGAACCCTTCATAATTAGACGGATATGTCACCAGATCCGCATGGGGATAGATATCGTCTAACGTATAAATCTTTCTGCCGTCCGGCGTGAGCCCCCTGTTATCATTAATAATATCTGACACAAAAATCGTATCCACCTTCATCAGTTTAGAATATTTCCTGATCCGGTTTTCATACTGATACCCCTCATCTCCGGACGCATGCGAAATGACCAGTTTTGCCTTTCTGCCCAACCGATTAACCAGCTCAATGGCATGTTCAATGCCTTTTCGTTGAACCACGCGGGTCGGTTGAAGCACCAGAAGTTCATCATCTGCAATACCCAAGGCCGCACGAACATCTTGATTATAGTCATCAACACCATTTGGCGGCGTTTCAAAATCCATCACGTTCGGTATGAGATGGGAAGATATGCCGGTCCGTAAGCTAAGCTGGTCTCCTGCGGCAGAACTGATCACCACATGTTCCATTCCCGGCAAATGGGGAGGAAATGCCATTCGCATATAATCACTGATTGCATTTATCAAAAACCGTTGTCGTTCCCAAAAAAAATCATGATGATGGGCAATGGTCGGCATTTGAATTTCGGATAACACTTCTGTTATTGCAAGCCCCAAAGGAATATTCATCGGAATTGCCAGCGCATTTTCAATAACTAAAAGTTCAACTTCAAATTTTCCGATAAATTCATACAGATCGTCCTTAATCTTATTTTTTATGGACTGGATCTGATCCGTCAGATATCGCCCCCGCTCATCAACGCCAAAAACACTCTGGCTGATTTCATCAATTTCCGGATGTCTGAAATGGGCTTCGGGTGAAAGATAGGATCTTTCCGGCGGCGTATCCAGCTCACCGGCAAAATAATAACAGGTAAACCCTCTGGCTTCAAATACCTCCGCCCATTTTGCGGTCTCCAGAGAAACACCATCTGTTCCCATAAATCTTGTTGAAATAAACCCGACATTATGAACTGAATCACAATCATTACAATATGCCATTTCTTTACTCGCCTTTTGGTTTTAAACAGTTTAAATGAAAAAAGCGTCCTGACAGAATATTTAATCAAAATATCAAAATAACCTGCCGATTTGCAAGGTAAATTATTAAAATATGGAATCGATCAAAAAATGCCGGATAAGCCGACATCAATTCATCCGCAAACCGGTTAACGCACAAAATAATTACAATAATAAATGCTTCTTGACAGTAAACAATGTTTATCATAATAAATTAAGAATTTATAGCTACGTGTCATTCACCGCCTTCATACAAGAGAGTAAAAATGCTGGAAGTCAAAGTTGACCTTTTAAAAAATAGACTCTATATCACTCTGGGACGAATCCAGAAAAACAAAGTCAAAAACGCTCATGAAGTGGTCGAAAAAGCTGCAAAAAAGCTGGCGCCCGGATTCACTTGTGTCACACGGATCATAGATGCACGGGACATTGATCAAAACGATATTGACGAGATTAAAAGAATACAGATAATGCTGGCTGAACGTGGCATGTCAAAAGCGGTTCGTGTCGGGATGGAAGATGGGAAAGTGCTGCTCAACCAGGTCGGAAAAGACACGGGATATATTGCCTCAAATGCGGCAACCCTGGGAAAAGCAGAACAGATGCTGGATAGCTGTGAAAGAAAGAAAGACGCTGACAAAAACTGATACAGAAATTTTTGTAAGCATTCACAGGGCACCGCATCTGCTTTGTTGCCGAACACTTGAAGTATAAAAATACTTCTATGCACTCGGCGCCTCACATCTGCAGCACCCTGTAAATGCTTACAGTTCATCGGTGGAAAATACATAAACAGTTGTACCCCGTGAACGGGTACGAAATGTTTATATTTATCTGTGTTCGGTATATTTATTTAAAAAGGCAATGAGGACAAACCATGGAAACAGAAAGCAATATTTTACAGTACCTGCCGATCGTTAAAAATATTCAGATTTTCCACTGGCTGCACGAGGATGAACTGCAAAAAATGCTGCTCATTTCCTCTATCCACCATTATGAAAATGGGGAAAAAATCATTACCCAGGGGGAAGTGGGCGATTGCTTGTACGCGGTTGTCAACGGGACCGTTGAGGTTTCTGTTAAAGATAAAAACAACAAAAACATGCCCATCAGCAAGATTGAAAAAGGCGAAATTTTCGGGGAATCCGCCATCTTTCTGGCAAGCAAAAGAACTGCCACCGTCACCTGCGCCAGCGATACCATTATCATGAAAATCAGCCGAAAAAATCTGATCTTTTACTTTAAAACCTATCCCCATGCCGGCAACAAGCTCCTGATGCTGATGATCCTCAACATGTTAAACAAACTCAGACATGCCAATGAAGATCTGATACTTGAAAAACAATCGGATTTGGATTTTAATTACGTTGACACCCTGATCCAGGAATTTATTGACGAGTCAGACCTTCCATCAGATTAACCCGACGCCTCATGAACCGTAGCTGACGTACAATGCCAAAGCCACTGGACATCAAATGGATTCCTTAAAGCAACCCTACTCCCGGCGCCAGCAACAGATTATTGAAAAAATCCAGGTCAACATTCCTTTTACCATGCTGGTGGAAAGGCAATGGCAGGATCTTTTTTTCAATTCCGGATTAAACCCTGAAATCGGGCTGGCCGCTGAAGCGCTGGATGCCTTCTCCTTATCTGACTTTAAACGTTTCGCAGACCCATTTCATAAACACAACCGATCGATTACCATCCATGGACCATTTATAGACCTGTCCCCGGGTTCACCTGACCCCAAAATCCGGGATCTAACCATCTACCGGTTTAATCAGCTCATTGATGCGGTATCTGTTTTTAAACCAAAAACAGTCGTATGCCATGCCGGATATGATCATGTCAGATACGGCTTCTGTAAAAAAGAATGGCTTAAACATTCCGTGAACACCTGGCGGTGGCTGGGCCGGGAGCTGTACGGCCGGGGATCTCGCCTGATGCTCGAGAATGTCTATGAAACAAACCCATCCGATCTCATACAGATACTGGAACAACTTGATCACCAGCATATCGAATACTGCCTGGACGTGGGGCATTTGGCATCTTTTGGAAAATATCCCCTTGAGAAATGGCTCGACGCCACCGGAGAATATATCGGACAACTCCACCTTCATGATAACCACGGCGACCATGACAGTCACCTGGGAATGGGAAAAGGCAGCATCCATTTTGACCCCTTATTTGAATATATCAAACGCATGACAAAAAAACCGGTTGTGACCCTCGAGCCCCATAAAAAAGAAGATTTCATCGCCAGCCTGGCATTTCTTGAGCAATCTGATTTTTTATCAGTGATGGCGGCATAAAAAGCCCAACTGCTGTGTTGCACTGCATTTGGGGCTTTTTTCTGTCCATATAAATCTGATTTTTTACCTGATTATCACCATTGTTTTTATAAAATAGGCCAAGCGAAGGTCATCCGATTTTCGGGCAAAATCTATTGCAAAATTTTTTGATTAATTTACAAATGCTTATATTGACATTCCGTCAATACGCCGGAATTTTTCAATATCATCTTGACATCATAAAAATCAATTGATAAAGAAATTGCTTTTAAAGTGAAATTCGCATTCTGAAAATCGATCCGGTCAAACAGACGATTTTGAACCACTACAAAGCCGATTTGTCGATTCCATACTTTATTAAATTGAATATATGTGGTGAGCAAAACACCATTAGATTAGAAACATAAATTAGGTCATTCAATCAATCTACAAGAGGAGAAAATTATGATTAAACCACTTGGTTCAGACAAATTAATGCCGCTGTACGTAGCAGACGACGCAAAACGCGCCGAATTAATCAAGGAAGCAGAAAGCCTGCCGTCAATCGTTATCAGCTCCGCAGCTGCCGGAAATGCTGTTATGCTGGCCGGCGGTTACTTTACCCCGATGATCGGCTACATGAATGTTGCCGATTCCATGAGCGTTGCCGAGAACATGCGAACCACTTCCGGTCAATTCTGGCCGACCCCGTTACTAAACGTTGTTGAAGACGCATCCGCCATTAAAGACGCAAAAAGAATCGCCCTTCTGGACCCGAACGTAGACGGCAATCCGGTTATCGCTATTCAGGATGTCGAATCCATTGAAGAATTCACAGCTGATCAAATGGCCACAATGACCAAAACGATCTACGGCACCGATGACATGGATCACGTTGGCGTAAAAGCATTTAACACCGTCGGCAAAACCTGCATCGCCGGTCCGATTCAGGTACTCAACTATTCTTATTTTGACAAAGAATTCGTCGGCACTTTCAAAACCGCCGTTGAAATTCGCGACGAAATGGCCAAACTCGGCTGGGAAAAAGTGGTTGCTTTCCAGACCCGTAACCCGATGCATCTGGCCCACGAAGAACTCTGCCGCATGGCTTATGAAGATGAAAAAGCCGATGGTATCCTCATCCACATGCTGCTGGGGAAACTGAAAAAAGGCGATATTCCGGCTGACGTTCGCGATGACTGTATCCGTAAAATGGTTGAACTTTACTTTCCGCCCAACACCGTTATGGTTACCGGTTACGGATTTGATATGCTGTATGCCGGACCCCGTGAAGCTGTTCTGCATGCCTGCTTCCGTCAGAACTGCGGCTGTACACACCTGATCGTTGGTCGTGACCATGCCGGCGTTGGCGACTACTATGGTCCGTTCGATGCACAGACCATTTTCGACGACATCTCTAAAGACGACCTGCAGATTGACATCTACAGAGCAGATCACACCGCTTATTCAAAGAAACTGGATAAGGTTGTCATGATGAGCCGCGTTGAAAATCATACCAAAGAAGACTTTGTACTTCTTTCCGGAACCAAGGTTCGTGAAATGCTGGGCCAGGGAATCAAACCGCCCAAAGAATTCTCACGCCCGGAAGTCGCAGACATACTGATCGCTTACTATCAGTCCCTGTAGTAATAAACCAGTCTTTTAAGATTTTTTAAAACTGATTGAGATGCAAAAGCCCGCTCTTTTTTAAAGAGCGGGCTTTTTTTATGGTACTTGAAATGTTCGCCCAAAAGAGTAAAATTAAGAAAAAATGACGATTATGAATTAAACCCAATCACCCTTCAGGTCAGAATCAAATATCTATGGCCTTGACCCGGAAAACCAGGTTTCTATATCTCATACAAAGGGTTTGGAGCCATCAGTACAAATCATTTAACAGCGCTGAATTATGCAAAAATATTACTATTTGATTCATATTCAATACTTGGGGTTCCGATATCACGGTTGGTTGAAGCAGCCGGAGTTAAGAACTGTTGAATCTATGATTGAGAAAACGCTTAAATTTATTTTGGGCCATACCCAATTTAGAATTTTAGGTGCCAGCCGGACAGATGCCAAAGTATCTGCCAATCATTCCGCTTTTGAACTTTTTGTAAACGAACCCTTGCATCCGGATCAATTACTGACTGATTTTAATCTGAATTTACCAAACGATATCAAAGTGTTAAAAATTGAAAAAGTCGACAAGAAATTCAGTATTATCAACGCTCCAAGAACCAAGGAATACATCTATCTGTTTTCTTTTGGAGAAAAATGCCATCCCTTTTGTGCGCCGCTGATCAGTTCTTTTCAGGATCACCTGGATATTGAATTAATGAAAACCGGCGCTTTATTATTTGAAGGGAAGCATAATTTCATCAAATACGTCACCAAACCGAAACCGGGCACCACGTTTGAAAGGAAAATCCTGGTAAGCAAAATCAAAGAAAATACAATTTATCAAGCCAATTTTTTCCCGGCCAAAAGTTACGCATATTTCATCCGCTCCAAAGGATTTTTACGGTATCAGGTTCGTTTAATTATGGGACAACTACTCAGTCTTGGCCGGGGAGAAATCAGTTTAAACGATATTGAGGACTCTCTAAAAGGAAAAAATAATCAGCCGCTCAGACATATTGCCCCCTCTTCAGGCCTGATTTTAAACAAAATTGAGTTTGATACACTCGTAAAAAGTAGCCCGCCAATTTATCGGTGATCGGCAGGAAATCGAACGCCGGGTATCCATCTCCGATGATTTATGCGGGTATGTATTTTCTTAGATATCTTGTGACCGTATCCGCATCCTCCATTTCGAGAACCGTGTCCAGAACCTCTTTCGCCGAAGACCGGTTAAGTTCCCGGATAAATTTTTTGGCGGACGGGATCGATGACGGCGTCATGCTGAGGCTGTCCGCTCCCATTCCAACAAATAGTAAAATGCACGGAAGCAGAGTTGCGGCCTCCCTACAGATGCTCACCGGCTTTTCAAATCGCCTGCAAACCGATATTATAGTATAAATTGTCAAAATTACTGCCGGGTGCACCGCATTATAGCGGTCGGCAACTTTTCGATTGTTCCGGTCAACCGCTAAGAGATACTGGATGAGATCATTGGTACCGATACTGACAAAATCAATATAACGAAGCAATCGATCTAAAATCGTAACGGCCGCCGGCACCTCGATCATTATACCCAACGGAATATCTTTTTCAAAGGCCACGCCGTTTTCCGTTAATGATTTTTTCTCCGCTTCAACAAGTTCGATGACCCGCCGGATTTCTTCAACGCTGGTAATCATCGGAAAAAGAATCCGGGCTGCCCCCTTCACCGCCGCACGGAGAATCGCCCGGATCTGCGTTCTGAACACATCTTCAAGTTCCAGGCTGATCCGGATCGATCGCCAGCCTAAAAAAGGATTATCCTCTTTGGGATAATGCAGATAAGGCAGGAACTTGTCTCCGCCAACATCGAAGGTTCGTATGGTCACACAGAGGCCGCCGGTTTTTTGAATTGCCCGGGTGTAAAGGGCCACCTGCTCTTCTTCGTTTGGAATCGTCAATCTGCCTGTTGTGGACCTGATCGAAATCAATATTTCCGGGCAGATAATGCGCATACCCGGTTGCCACAAGATCGGATACCGGTGTTCCCCTGACATGATCGTATTACATTTGATGGCTTCGTAAAAAATCCAAATTCTTTGTTGCGCGGCATCCTTCGTTTCTTCATAGTACGCTAAGTACGAATCATCACTCAGGATTTGCGCACCTCGAATTTGGCGCTTTTTTCTTTGCCATCGAAATCCGACTTTTTACGAGACTGTCACATTTAAATCACAATGATGCAACTTCTCAAAAAACCAGGCCATAAAAAAACGGTGCAATCACACGATTATGAATGCACCGTCTTTTTTGCTGCGATTTAGGAGATTTTGACCTCCAACTGCAATATTTATATTAAATTAAAAAGCAAATGAAACACCGGCACCGCCGAAAACATCCACATCCTGTTCCGGCAATACATCGTCATCAATTGCATCCGTATATCCCAGGGTGCCGGAAACGAAAATCATGTCATTAATTGCATAACTGAGTCCCATGGTTAATGTATATTCCTGAAATCCTGATTCACCGCCCGGAGCAGCATCATCACCGGCATAGCCAACGGAAGCACCGAGGTCGATGCCCAGGCCAAAATCCAGGGTCATGCCATATCCCAGATATGCATTCAGGTAATAATCTTCCGCTTCATCTATGTCATAGTAGCCGGTAATTCCTGTTGAAATACCATCCGCCGGTTCTATCGATGCATCCAGAAAAATTTCACGGGTGCCTTCCGCGCCGCCCGCCTCGGTGGTCGGAAACAGGTATTCGATGTATCCGGCAGTCAGCCCGACGGGACCCGCTTCAACCGCATAAGTCAGTGTCAGGTCGATTTCGGAAAATTCACCGCTGTCCAGAGAATTATCATAATCATCCACATCCAGGTTACCCCACACGTTTAAACCAAAATTTCCGGCTGTCACATCCACACTGGGCTGAACCAGTTTTCATCATGATATTAACCGCATTCTTAGCGCGGGTAAAACCGGCTTCCACCATGGCAAAACCCGCCTGTATAAAAAAGACAAGGGCTGCCGCAACCAGCGTCCACATATAATCCGCATGTGTCTGCACCAGGTCTATCGCCTCCTTATTGGAAAGGACTGTTGGAACGGTGTCCTCCGCCCATACGCCGGCAGAATGAAACAATATAGCCAATGCTGTAAAAATAAATAACTTCATTTTAATGTTCTCCTTTCTTAAATGGCGTCCTCACCCGTTTCGCCGGTTCTGATCCGCAATGTCTCTTCCAGTGCCATAACGAAAATCTTACCGTCACCGATCTTGCCGGTTCTCGCGGCATCACATATGGCAGATACCACATCGCCCACCATGCTGTCGGAAACGACCACTTCAAGTTTAAGTTTGACAGTCTCGTAAAAAGTCAGATTTCGATGGCAAAGAAAAAAGATCCAAATTCGAGGCGTGCAAATCCTGAGTGATGATTCGTACTTAGCGTACTATGAAGAGACGAAGGATGAAGCGCAACAAAGAATTTGGACTTTTTACGAAGCCATCAAGTTTGGGTATGAAATCAACCTGGTACTCAGCGCCTCGGTAGATCTCCGTATGCCCCTTCTGCCGACCGTACCCCTTAACCTCAGAAACAGTAATGCCCTGCGCGCCGATTTCGCCGAGCGCTTTCTTGACCTCATCAAGCTTAAATGGTTTTATGATGGCTTCCACTTTTTTCATCTTCTTCTTCCGCCTCCTTATGTTGCTCTAATTAATATTGCTAAAATGTCTTTTGTCTAATTCAGGGAAAAGCATCATCATGTTTAGTTTATTTAAAAGCAAACAGTGTGCCAAAAGCATTTCTTAGCGCATTAAATAGTATTATTTATTGATATTATTGTTAATTTAGACTTTTATAAAAGAGTGCACAGTAAATATAATAATACATTTTTGTAATGCAATAGTCGTTAAATTACAAAATTGTATTTCTTGCCATGATGAAAAATAAAAAGACGAGGCCCTATGAATGTTGTTTACAAATTACACAAAACGATGACCGCCGAATCCATAAATCAATTGGCCAAATTTTTGATTATTTACAAAATTATGTGTGATATCTCCGGAATCAATGATTCTAAAAATTATCCCGCCTGCTTGAAAAGCAGTTAACAATTTCATTGATACTGCCACAAAATTTGATACAATCCCCAAAAAGATATTTGGGAAAAAACATACAAACAAAGGAGTCCCCATGACATTTCCGGATCGAAACAACCCCTATACATTTGACGATTTCCTGGACTGGCGCAGCCGGTTTGACTATTATCGGGATGATGATTTTTTGCAGAAAGTGGTCCGCCATTTTACCGGCGACCTGTGGGAAAGCGTTGATCCGGCGGCACAGGAGATGTCGCCGAAGGTTTCTTATCGCTGGCGGGACATGGCCGATGCCATCGCGGTCCCGGAAAAGCGGCCTTATATGATGCACTATGACGGTCACCGGCATCGGATTGACCGAATTGTAAGGCCGGCAGAAACCGAAACCATGGAAAAGGAAATCTTTTCCGAAGGATTGTTTTCTTCCAAAACACATCCGTGGGTTCGGCTCATCAAGATGTTTCTGATCTACCAAAATAGCGAGGCCTGTATCGCCTGCCCCGTTACCTGCACCGAAGGCTTGGTAGCGGTGATGGAACAGTTTGCCGACACAGACGTTCTCAAACAGATTGTCGTTCATTGCAAGGAAGGGATTGACGGAGAATTTGCCATCGGTGCCCAGTACCTGTCGGAAATTCAGGGCGGGTCTGACGTACCGGCCAACCTGCTGGAAGCGATCCAGGAGACAGACGGCACCTGGCGATTGTACGGCAACAAGTTTTTCTGTTCCGCCACGCATGCCGATTATGCCATTGTGACCGCCAAACCGAAAGGGTCTGAAAAAGTCGCCCTGTTTGTGGTGCCGTCCTGGCTGCCGGGCAACAAGGAAAAAGAAATCCGAAACGGATACACCATTGACCGCATCAAGTGGAAAATGGGTACCAGCGAACTGACCACCGCTGAAATAACATTCGACGGGGCCGTAGCCTATCCCGTGGGACCGATGGACAGGGGACTGGCCAACGTGGTCGGGGTGGTGCTGACATATTCCCGCCTGACTGTCGGATTATCATCTGCGGCATCCATGGTCCGGGCCGTGCGGGAAGCCAAGGCCTACAGCCGCTTCCGGAAAGCCTTCGGCATGCCGGTTAATCAGTTCCCCCTGCTGGCGAACCAACTCGAAGACATCGACATTTGTGCCCGGCGCACCACAGCCGGGGCATTTAAACTCTACAGTCAGGTGTTGGGGCTGCCCGGCGGCCTGATGGGTGGCATTGGCAAAGAGGAACCCATTGCCGTGCGAAAAAGAAGATTCATCGTGCGGGAAATGATTATGCTGCAAAAAATTGCCACCACGTGGGATGCCACGGATGTGCTGCGAACCGCCATGTCGGTGTTCGGCGGCCACGGCGTGATGGAGGATTTTTCCTCTCTGCCGCGTCTGTTCCGGGATTCCGCTATCAACGAGTTGTGGGAAGGCCCGCGAAACGTGCTGCTGACCCAGATTCACCGAGATATGCAGAAAGCGGCGGACTGGTATCCGCCGGATACGTTTGTCATCGATTTGCTGGCCGATGCCGATGTCGCCGTTGTCAGTGCGTTATCCATGGAGATCAACAGGCTGGTCCGTCACCCGAATCTCTTTGCCATGGATGATCAGACCCGGGACATCTGCCGGAAGTGGGACAGTTTTTGCCACCGGCTGCTCCATGCGTACCAGGATCTGGCGCTGAAGGAGGTAACCGCCTCATAAAAAACTTAAAGTCTGACGGCGGTTTCTTACCCGGCGATTCGTATATTCCAATTGTCGGGAATGAAATCCCGATTTCTTTCACCGTTATTGGGGAATTCTTTGGAAGTTCCGTCACCGACCGTTTAACAACCAGTCATAATCCAGATACGTGACCTTAATTTGACCTTGCCGTGACTGAAGCTGTTTTTTCAAAGCATCGTCCGCAAATTGAATAAAAAATCCGATCACATCATCATTAAAATCTTCGGAAAACCATTTGAAAATACGGCTCACATACAGTTTGTCCCCGGCCAGATAATTTTTTTCAGGATCATTGATAAATTCGCGGGTTGACCGGTCCAGCTGTTCATTCAGCCGGTTCCCATCATAGGGTTCAGGGATCAGCGGCGGACACCCTTTTGAGGCGCAGTTAACCGCAAAATGAATACGCGGGTCTTTAAATATCGGCCGTAAAATATCGTGTTCAATATGATCCAGGGTCACGAGGTCGGTGTTTAAGCGGACAAATTTCTTCTTCCACGGCCCCCAAAAAAACCCGCCCAGGTCTTTAATTGATTCAACACCCGGGTATCCTGACAGAATGAGCTTAATGGTCCACGCGTTATACGCATTGATATAAAAGGCCATCTGGTCTTTACGGGAAAGCCTGGGGACATCCGTTGATTCAACAAGTTTCAGGTAACGGTCCAGATTTTTTTCATCTTTTTTAAACCCTGCGTAATCGACCACGCCATTTTGAACATACATTGCCAGAAGTTCGGCATAGATGCCATGGTCCGTTTTTTGTGTATTCTCAGCACCGGAATCTCCGGGGAAAAATAAAAAAAACATCACCAAAATCAGTCCTGTTCCCATGACCTTTAAATTCAACACGTTACCTCTCGAACCCATCCCGCGCCAGAATCCCCTGCGTATAATAATGCTTCACTTCCTTCATTTCCGTGACCAGATCAGCGGCTTCAATAAATTCCTGGGGGGCATTCCGGCCGGTCAGAATGACTTCCATGTTATCCGGTCGGTGATTCAAAACATCAATAACATCTTCTGCCGAAAGCAGACCAAACCAGACCGTCACATTGATTTCATCCATCACCAGTATATCATAGTGATAGTGACCGGAAAACATTGCATCCTTTATCCGGTCAAGGCCCTGCCGGGCCTGATCAATATGGTTTTGGGTGACATCTTCTCTGCGGATACATTTTGTGTCTCCGTATTGCTCAATGGTGATGAAGGGATGATTTTTTAATGCTGTCAATTCACCATACACCTGGCCCTTCATAAACTGGCCGATATATGTTTTCATGCCATGGCCGGCCGCCCTTACCGCAAGGCCGATGGCAGCGGTTGTTTTTCCCTTGCCGTTGCCGGTATACAGCTGTACAAATTTTTTCTCAGATATATTCATTGGCGATTTTAATTATTTTCTCCGGTCGATCATATAATTGCTCAAAGCTTCCTGAAGCGTGGCAGCGGCCAAATCCGCGCAATGCCGGTCTGCTGCCGGAAGCCGCCCGATTTTTCCTTCCACAGTCACCCCTGAAATATCAGTCAATTCATCCGGGTCTTTTCCGATCGCCAGTTCTGCGGCAAAAGAACCGCAGATGCTGCTGGATGCACATCCATCGGTAAAATAAGTTGCCTGTTGAACGCGATTATTTTCAAATTTGAGAAAAATTTCAATGGTGTCGCCGCATTCACCGGTGATGCGCGCATGGCCGTCAGGAAATTCCATCTTACCATTAAACCGGGGATTGTGCCAGCGTTCAAACCCTTTTTCCCCATAGGCGTCTCTTGCTTCATCAAATATCTGTTCCTGAAGGTTATTCACAAAATCATCAAATTTATCCATGGGCCTGTCTTTCTGCTATCGACGTCTATATATTATTTATCTTTTTCTGGATCTCTTCCATCTGCTGCTGTAAGTCAGCGGCCTGTTTTTTTAATTCCGTCAGGCTTCCCTGTCCCGGGGAACCTGCCGGAGAAAAATTACCACCCCCCTGCATGCCCACACCACGGCCACCGCCCATGCCACGACCGGAACCACCACCGCCCATGCATCTGCCACCGCCACCGCCGCCACCGCCGCCGCCGCCGCCCATTTTTCTGCCGCCACCCTGGGACTGGCCGCCGGCAGGGTTACCACCTGTTCCGCTAACGCCATATTTTTCACCCACATTGGCTTCCGCTGACGGCTGCAGCCCACCTTGTTTAAATCGTTCAACTGCCGCCCGAACCGTTCCTGTCTGTCCGGTAAACACTTTAACGCCCGTCGCAGAAAACGCGGTCATGGCTTTGGGGCCACAAGAACCCGTGAGCAGCACTTTTGCACCTTTACCACTTACCATGGAAGCCGCCTGGATTCCCGCTCCCTGAGCGGTATTTATATTTTCCGAATTATCAAGAACCTCTACATCCATGCTGTCTGTTTCGACAATCAGTATACATGCAGCCCGTCCAAACCGTTGATCTATTTGAGAATCAAGACCCGCTCCCTGGGATGAGACAGCTATTTTCATTATTTTTCCCTCCTTGCAGCCGAATTTATTTGATTAAATACCAAAGTATATTTAATCTCAAAAAAATTCCCGGCTGTCAAATTTCCTTTTTAAAATTTTATTTTATTTTATCTTAACCTGGCAATTTCAAAAAAAATCAGATCCCTTATCATCAGATCCCTTATCAAAGGATATGCCGTTTTTATTCAAATCTAATTTTTCCACAAACCACCAGTAATAACAAGCCGTATGTCATCACTTCCTCATTTATGGCCAGTTTCAAACTTGAAAAAAACATCAGCCGCCAGCAAACAAACATCTCACCGGAGGCTGATGGTTTATTGGCAAACCGCCTGGTATGCCTTAATGCATCACATGGCGAATTATTCGGTTTGTTCCAATTCTTTAATCCGCCGGTTAATTGCATCCACCTGCTGTTTAAGCGCATTTAACTCATCCAGCGGTCCCTGAGCATACACTGGCGAATATTGTGCGTCCCTGCCATATCCGCGCATTCCGCCCCTGCCGGGAGCAGAACCACCCCTAAAACCACGACCATATGCCATACCTCTACCATATCCCATGGGACTTTCATTTCCCGCATAGGCTGGATTGCAATACCCCCGGCCACCACCGGTCATTGGTCCGGCACCCATTGGACCACTTCCGTTAAATCCTGGCATAATCATTTCCTCCTCAAATATAAGATTACCTATTTATGAATTACCTGAATTCTCAGGTATTAATTTCTTCTTCCCCGGCCTTGGCCGGTACCCTGGCCCTGACCTTGACCGCGCCCCTTACCCTGGCCCTTACCCTGGCCCTGGCCCTGACCCTGACCCTGACCCTGACCCTGACCCTGACCCTGACCACCCTTGTCGGTGTTACATCCGCCACGGCCTCTACCGGTACCGGGACCATTTCCCTGTGGGCCTTTCCTATCTCCTCCTGCCATAACTCTCACCTCCTTTTCCTGATTAAAAAAATCACTGCGGCCTCTTTGATGTCCATGCCGTCGGCCGCATCCCGGCATTGAAAATCTCGGAACAATCTGTGCGCCGATTACATAAGCAGCAAGCACTTCCTCCACATTGCCGCTGATAAACGGAAGGAGGCGGACACCGCTGCTTTCAATGATGCGGGCCGGTATCTGTGAAATTGCACCGCAAATCAAAACATCAACAGAAAGGCCATTCAGCATACCTGCCAAACGGGAAGGCATTTCAGGCATAAGCGTTTCATTACTTCTGTTGACAATTTCACCATTTTCAACTTCCACAATCAAAAGTAGTTGGGCGGAATCAAAAACCGGCGATATTATGTCACCCCAGGCTGTCAGTGCGATTCTCATACAATTATTGCCTCCTTGTCCTTTCCTGTACCTGACCACTAATTTTCAACCAAGCGCTGTAAATTATTAAAGCAATCCTTGTGCCATCATTTAAAAAATTATTCTCAAATAAAATAATAGAATAGAATAACGGAATGTTATAAAATTAAAACGGCTGGGGAAAAGAAATGACCACCTGATCAGAAACGCAAAATTGCGACGCATACAGTCGCATCATGGCAACCCTATGTGGTGTCTTTATAATTTCTGGAACGACCGTCAATTTTCGGAAGGTGAATACCCAGCTTTTCAATTTTTCTGAAAAGCGTACTTTTGTGCATGCCAAGATCATCGGCGGCGGCTTTGCGGTTATAATTGTTTCGTTTCAATGCATCCATGATAACCCTGATTTCCGCTGACCGGACCGGGGCATCTGATCGGACCGGGGCATCCGGGATTTCATATTCAGGGGTTGTCCGGACCTGACGGGAGAACATTACCGGAAGATGCCCCGGGTTAATATCCCCTTCCGAACACAAAACAAATGCGTGCTCAATAATATTTTCAAGTTCCCGGATATTACCGGGAAAATCATGGGACATCAGAATTTCAAGGACCTGCCGGTCAATACCGCTGACGGATTTCCCCCGGATCCGGTTGAGTTTGGCGATAAAATGTTCGACCAGAAGCAGTATGTCCTCCATGCGCTGCCTTAACGGCGGAAGGTTTATATTTACCACATTGATCCGGTAAAAAAGATCCTGGCGAAATGTTTTCTCTTCCACCATAAGGGAAAGATTTTTATTGGTGGCGGCAATCACCCGGACATTTGCTTTTTCCTTTTTCACCGCCCCAAGGGGCTGGAACTCGTGTTCTTCAAGCACCCGAAGCAGTCTTGCCTGAAAAGCCGCACTCGTATCACCGAGTTCATCCAGAAAAAGCGTGCCCCCTTCAGCAATGGCAAAAAGTCCCGGCTTGTCTTTTACCGCATTGGTAAACGCCCCGGCCTTGTATCCGAAAAGCTCTGATTCCAAAAGGGTATCCGGCAGTGCCCCGCAGTTGATTGCCACAAACGGTTTTTCTTTTCGCGGGCTTAAATTATGGATCGCCCGGGCGGTCAGTTCCTTGCCGGTCCCGGTCTCCCCTTCGATTAACACCGTGCTGTCACTTTCGGATATCTGCGGAAGAATATTAAAAATTCTTTTCATTTCCGGGCTGGCACTGACGATATCCCCCATCCGGTAACTGCCGGAAAGCTCTTTTCGAAGCGCTTCCACCACGGTATGATCCCGAAAAGTCTCGACCCCGCCGATAATTTTTCCCTCTTTATCTTTTAACAGGGATGTGGATACGGTGATGGGAATTCGTTTTTTTTCACTGTTAATAATATAAGTGGCCGTACTGAGAAATGATTTCGCTTCCTTCATGGTTTTCTTCAACGCGCAGTTACTTTCACACATGTTGGAACGGAACACCTCCCAGCAATGCCTGCCGATAGCTTCCTCGCGGGATATGCCGGTAATCTCCTCTGCCGCCCGGTTAAATGACATGATTTTCCAGCTGAGATCCACCGTAAAAACACCGTCGGAAATGCTTTCAAGAATGATCTCCGTGGCATTTTCTCTTAATTCATTCAATGGGTTCGGTTTTTTTGCCATGTGCTTATTCGGAATGATTGATAAGCTATTTGCCGATACAGTGGTGATGCGTCACCATGAAAAGCTTCCAACCAACTTAATCATAATAGTTTGAAATAATTGATAAGTTATTTTCTCAAATAGTGGTAATTCGTCACCATGAAACGCTTTTTACGAAGCCGTCGATGTTTATCGCCCAAAAAGCGCCTTGTATGTTTTCTCAATTTTCGTCCGGTGCTGTTCCTCTTCTTTGGCAAGCCCTAAAAACAAAACACTTAAATCGTCATCTTCGGAAATTTCAGCCAACAGGGAATATAATTCAAAGGCCTTGTCCTCACGCTTCATGGCCAGAATCAGGGCATCTGCAAACGCCATCTCCGGATTCGGCGCAACATTCTCAAGTTTTTTGGCGATTCCCAAGTCGTCCTGTTTTTTAATTATTTTTTCAAACATTTTTTCCAGGGCACCTGCATCAATATCCAGCAGCATCTGTTTGTGTTTTAATTCTTCTTTGGCAAACTCACTGAAAAGGGGCTGAAGAAACGGATCCGTGGTTTTTTCCGCCAGGTCCCTGTAAAACGCATGAGATTCTTCTTCCCGCATCACAGCAAAACCAATCACTTCAGCGAAAGTCTTAAAACCGTGTTCCATTCTGTCTCCCAAATGCTATTTTCTAAATGTTTATCCACGCCGAACGCTTCAAATATGCGAGAGGTTTGGATTAAATTAAATTCCAAATTGATGAAACTTTACTTTATGCCTCTTTATCCTTGATTTCAATCATTTATTCAAAATCAAACCATGGGTATGGCATCATCAAAAAAAAGGTCTGTCTGGCATTCTTTGCCTGAATCATACAGGCCCATGACTGCTTTGGCGAGTTCGGCAGCATAGTTTGCGACAGGAAAAAAATTGACAGTCCGTAATGTCTGGATCAGATTTTTCTCTTTGGCAATAGCACTTTCGATAGAAGAACGGTCATAGGTTTCTTCGTAGAGGAGAAAAAAATCGCTTTCCCGCAGATTAGGAGTGGTGACATTTTTCAAATTTTTATCAATGATTGCATACTCCCTGATCTTGAGTATGTTTTCAGCATCATCCCGAATCATCTGATACTTTTGACGCATACCCGTTCTCCTGTTTTTTTCAGATTAAAATTGATGGCTTCGTAAAAAGTCCAAATTCTTTGTTGCGCTGCATCCTTCGCTGCTTCAAAGTACGCTAAGTACTAATCATTGCTCAGGATTTACGCGCCTTGAATTTGGAACTTTTTTCTTTGCCATCGAAATCCGACTTTTTACGAGTTTGCCAAAATTAACAGTCTCGTAAAAATTAATGGTGACGAATCACCACTGTTTGCGGAAATACCTTACCAATCATTTTAAAAAAAACAGCGCCACGCTGCTGACAAACCGAACGGAATTTACGGCAGAGAAATAATACTTATTGTATGGGTTGAAATTTTTCGCAAGGGGTCTGGCTTCAGGTATAAGGGGATTGGAATAAAAAAAGAATTTCAGTGGCGAATGTCCCCATTTACCGGATGGAAAATTCCGGCTACGAAAAATAATAAGCGCATGATAAAAGAATATATTATAAAAGTCAAGTGTTTATATTACAATAAGGCGACTTCTCAATCAGGCCGGGCATTAACTTCCGGATTCCCGCCTTCGCAGGAATTCAGAAGAAATATCACACCATGCGGGTCGCCACACTTTTTTGAGAGCATACCAAACAGCTTTAAATCAGCCATCTGCGTTTATATTGCCCTGCCCACGTCTAATAATTCAGTTTTCCCAAGGCCCTCACGCGTCATTAAAAAGAAAAGCATGCAAAATAATGCATCTTCATTGGACAAATTGAAGGTTTTTGCAAATTTCATCAGCCGGTTTTCAGGCATATCTTCCCCATGATAGGTCAATGCCTCAATTTTTCCGGGCAGCAGTTCCGGCAGACTCATTAACAACGCCCTGGCATCATTTACTTTAAGGTGACCGATATATTTTTTTATACATCGGGCCTGCTGTCTCAGGCTTCCGCATTTTTTCAGTTCCCGGATAAAAAATTCCCGTTTTTGCCGGTTCAACTTCATCCGGATAAACGAAATAACCGTTTGCCGCTTCCCGCCCAAAAACCGGAACAGGGTTTCAATAAAATCCATATCTTTATCTCTGTTAGAATGCCCTGTTTTCTCCATTTCAAAAACTTCCTCCTTCTCAAAAACCCGATGTTCTGATAAAGTGATAACATTAATTTCTTTCTGATTAAGCTCTTGCTGATTAAGCATGGTCATTCTCTCCGTTTTTTTATGATTCATTGTTTCATGTTGGCGGTATTATAAAACGGCAAGTATGCGGTTTTGGCCACACTTGTTCATTTTTTTTATTTTTTTTATAACTACTTGAAAACATAATAAAAGCAAACAACGCCACCGCAGTCGTCGACGTAACTACTTAATATTATATGTCATTAACACACAGATGGGGCCCATGAGAGAAAAACAACTTGTCCGATTATTAAAAACCGTAGACCTGCTGGCAAGACCGGAAGGCGCTACCATCAACGAACTATGCGAAAACATCGGAACAGACCGGCGCTCCGTCTATCGGATCATCGAAACCCTGCAAAGCATGCATTTTCCTGTCTATGATGACAAGTCTCCTGATGAACGGAACAAGCAATGGCACCTACAGCCGGAATATGTCAAAAAAATGCCCAATATTTCCGTGCCCGAATTAAAACTTTCTTATGCCGAAATGCTGGCCCTGTACCTGCTCAAAGGGGAAGCAACGATTTATAAAGGCACTCGCCTGGAAGCCGAAGCCCAATCGGCTTTTGACAAGATCAATGCATTTCTGCCCCCCCCGGTATTCAAACAGCTGGACAAAATCAAGACCCTGTTCATCCCCCAGTCCAAATTTGCCAAGGATTATTCCGGTAAGGAAGAGATCATCGACACTCTGGCCGATGCCATCCTGAAACAAAAAATCTGCATGGTGAGTTATTTTTCAT
>Ga0307991_1000839_pt1 | contig 22231 bp, 18 predicted proteins | sample EllFjometagen131_FD_203146 | JGI IMG/M metagenome (GOLD analysis project Ga0307991, IMG submission 203146) | Marine microbial communities from Ellis Fjord, Antarctic Ocean - #131 | ecosystem: Environmental > Aquatic > Marine > Unclassified | place: Southern Ocean | collected 2014-10-08 | reverse complement strand
CAAGCTGCTCTAGCCCCTCCTGGTACTTCTCGTTCTCTTCCTCCAGCCGTCGCTTCTCATCGGTTAGTTGCTTGACCTGTGCGGCATTGGCAACAACCCTGTTGATCGCGTTTTTGGTCACCGGCTTGGTCAGATAGTCAAACGCTCCGGCGCGCACCGCTTTGGCGGCGGTCTCTACAGTGGGATCGCCGGTGAGCATGACCACCTGTGTATCGGGCCACCTCTTACGAATCTCACCTAGGAGAGCCACGCCGTTCATGCGAGGGAGCACGATATCGGTAACGACGACATCGAACGGTTGATCTTCTATGAGGCGAAGCGCTTCCTCGGCGTCAGCGGCAGTGTGGACTTCGTACTGGTCATCCTTGACAAACTCGGCAAGGGTAACGCAAATACTCTCCTCGTCATCAACAATCAGAACGCGAATTGTCACAGCTCCTTCTCCTTGCCTTCATTTCATCTCTGCAGAAGACACAAGCCTTTCCTCTTGCCCGCTCGCGTGTTATAACTCGCTCAAGGCTTGCCTGCGAACAGACGTGCATAGGCAGGGCCAAGATCGCCAAGAACTGCCTTGTCTCTTTTCTCTCCCACTTGGCATTGCTTCCCTTGGCGTTCTGTCTGTCAAAGCCCGAGAACAGACAGGCCTTTGCATCTTTGCGTGATAATGCTTCTCCCGTTCCGCGTTCTCTCGTACTCGAAACGTAGCAGGCAAGCTGCTACGCTACACGTGCACAGCGGTCAATTCCGCATCCTTCAAGTCCTCCGCGCGAGAGCGCTCTTCTCGTTCCGCGTTCCGACTTCCGCACTCCGCGTTGCTCTTCTGTCGCCCGCTCGCTAACGCTCACTCAAGGTCTGCCTGCGAACAGACGCACACAGGCAGGGCCAAGGTCGCCAAGAACTGCCAGCATAACTCCAAAGCGAAACGTAGCAGGCAAGCTGCTACGCTACACATGCACGGCGGTCCGTTCCGCATCCTTCAAGTCCCCCGCGCGAGATCGCTCTTCTCGTTCTGCGTTCCGACTTCCGCACTCCGCGTTCGAACCGTTCCGCGTTCCACTCACTCGTTGCTTACTTCCCCTCGTTTCGCAGCGTACATGTTCTTGTCCGCCTCGGCGAGGATCTCCTCGGCTGTCTGATTCAGCTCCGGGCTCCAGTGCGCACTTCCGACGGAGATGGTCACGGGAAAAGGGACCAGCTCATTTGTCTTGTTCCGTTCCTCTACCGCTTTATGAATGCGTTCCATGATCTCCTCTGTGTCCCCGTTGGTCTCGATGAGAACAAGCAGGAACTCATCTCCACCGTAGCGCACAACGAGGTCTGTATCGCGCACTTGCTCAACGAGAAGGTTCGCTACCGACTGCAGGACGCGGTCACCAGTTTGATGTCCGTAGGTGTCGTTGATGTGCTTGAAGTGATCGACGTCGATCATCAAGAACCCGATCGGGTGGTCGTAACGTTTGGAACGACTAATCTCTTGCTCGATGACCTGGTTAAAGTAGCGGCGGTTGTAGACGTTGGTCAGCGGATCGCGCATCGCCTGGTCACTAAGCTGCTTCTGCAGTCTTGTCCTCTTGATGGCTTGCGTGGTGTATCCCAGGAGGAGTTCAAGCAAATGCACGTCTTGTTGGCTGAACGCGTTCTCTTGCGTCGAAACAACCTGAAATACCCCGATCTTGCCAATTGGCGCGCTGATCCCAGATCTGAAGTCCTCTCTTGTGGGGCGCGCCTCTGGCACTTCGGCGATCGAGCTGAAGACCGTCGTCTCTCCTGTGCGATGAGTTTTCGCCGCCAGATCATCACTGTCCACGGCACTCGCCTGCGTTGAATCAGGAGAAAGACCGGAGGAGAAGGCTTTGGTTACGAGTTTGTCGCCAATCACAATATCCAACGTGCACATGGAGAAGGCCAGGATCTTCTCTGCCGCCTCAACGGTAGCGCGATACACATCGTCCTCTCTGTTACAGCCCTCAAGAGATTGCGCGACATTATGTAGTTCCTCGACCTTGCGCCTGGTTTGTTCGAGCGCTCGCTCCGAGGCCAATCGCTGCGAGATATCGAGCGTTATGGACACTAGGTACGGCACACCGTTGTGAATGAACCCGGCCCCATGGACCTCAACGTCGAACGCTTCTCCATTCTTCTTGACGTTTATCGAGTGGGTCACGAGTCTCTTCTCTTCGTCGATTGCGCGCCGGAAATTGGTAAACCCGTGGAAGTAGTTGGGGTGGATTAGCTTTCCCGCGGATAAACCAAGCAGCTCCTCTCTCTTATAGCCGTACATATCGCATGCGGCGGCATTGGCGTATGTTATCTCTCCATCGACACTGAAGATCAGAACCGCATCCGTGGTTGCGTCAAATACCGTTCGAAACTGTTCCTCGCTATCGCGCAGCACATCCGTTGTTCTTCTACGTTCAATCGCCACCCCGATCTGATCGGAAACAAGCTCCAGGAGAGTTTTGTCATCCTCACCGTACAGCGCTTTATCCTCGTGGCTCTGCACAATTACTGCACCAATTACCTCGCCCTCCGCGTTTATGGGCACACCAAGCCAACTTTTCGCAGGACGCCCGACCGGCCTGAGGCCGTGCGATGTAATCCATTTCTGCTTGATCTCCGGAGTCAACAGAAGCGACTTGTCCTCCTTGATAACGTAGGACGTGAGGGATTTCCCGCTCAGGAGAGATATGTATTTGTCGTATTGGTCTACCATGTACGGCATTGTGATCTTGTCCGCTTCTTTGTCGTAGAGAGCGATGCGGAAGTTCGTTGTGTCGATCACTGTTGCCAGGATGTGATGGATCTCTGGGAAGAGCTGTGCTAGGTTCTCGGCATTGTTGGCTGCCTCTGAGATCTGATGCAGCACTTCCCGGATCCTCTCCTCGCGCACCCTTGCGCTGATGTCGCGCAGGCTGATTAGAACACGTTGCTCTCCGTCGATCTCTATCGTCGTGCCTCGAATCTCAACGGGGACCAGCGTCCCGTCCTTGCGCTTGTTGGCCGTCTCCAGCGGAGCATCCTCAAATTTCATCTCAGCAATCTCCTGCGGCCCATAGGCAGGGGCGTTCTCGGGCAACAGGTCAGAAACTGTAAGCGCCAGCAATTCATTGCGTGTGTACCCGAGCAGCTTGCAGGCGCTGTCATTCACGTCGATGAATCTTCCGTCCAATGTTTCTAGGAACAGGGCATCACTTAGCTCTTCGAACAAGGCTCTAGCCCTGTTCTCGCTTTCTTGCAGCGCCTCTGTCCTGCGGGCTACCTGCCGCCTCAGGGTGAACGTCCATGAGACAAAGCCTAGCGCTGCTAATGTAAGAGCTGTACTGATCGCGATGATGATCCAGAATGTCTGTCTGGGCATGTGATGGGTGTTCCCAAGATCGATCCATTTCTTGGTGATGGCATCCTTCTCACTCTGAGGGATGTGTGCAAGTGCTTTCTGCGCGATGGTGTTAAGCTGCGGCCAGTCGTTCCGCGAGGCAAACGACAATCGCGTGAAGTACGCGGTCTCTCCAGCCACACGCAGGTTGGGGATTCCCTCCTGCTCGATATAGTAGATGGCTATCGGAAGTGTCGCTACCATGGCATCCGCCATCCCGAGCGAAACCTTGCGAAGACCAGTTGCAACGTCGGGGACGAGGTCAAGAGTAATCTCCGGGTGGTCACGCAAGATGAACTCCTGCCACAGATAGCCCCGCACCACCGCTACGCGCATTCCTACTAGATCTGCGAGCCTTAGATCATCGCCCACCTGTTGCCTTGTGATGATCACCCCAGGGAAAACGAGCAGCGGATTGGAGAATAGGAGATACTGTGAGCGTTCCTCAGTCTGTGCCGCTGCTGGCAATGCATCGATCTCGTGGCTTTCCACCTTGTTCAGTGCCTCATCCCAGCTTTCGCAGTGCACAACCTTGAACGTTAGCCCTGTCTCTCGAGCGATGAGGGCAAGATACTCGGCCGCTATTCCGCGGTACTTTCCATCCTCGTCAAAGTACTCGATTGGTGGAAATGTGGGATCGGGCGCAACGGTGATCACCGGGTGAGCAGAGATCCACTCCAAATCGGCCGGGCTAAGCCACTCGTTGGGGCCTCTGGAGCAGGGTTCCGCCGTAGTAGCGGTAAACGAGGGAAGAACAAGAAAGAAGACCAAAGCAAAGACGAACACAACGTGCCCGCGGTTACCCCACGGTACTCCTTTCCTATGCGGCATTTGTACACCTCCATGGCAATTCACGCACAACTAATACAGCAGCTTCGCACCACAGAAAAGTATCGCTTACGCCCTGCAGGATACAAGACGCATTTGTCCTGTGCAACTGTCGCAATTGTGCACGGCGCGCATGGGCGAGAAACGCGGAACGGTTCGAACGCGGAGCTCGGAACGCGGAATGAGAAAAGCATCCTCACGCGGAGGATGTGAAGGACGCGAAATGGACCGCCGTGCTTGTGTAGCGAGGCAGCTTGCCTGCCCTGTGAAGTTCTACTTCACCGGGGCCTGCTACGTTTCGCTTCAGACTTGTGCTGGCAGTACTTGGCGATCTTGGCCCTACCTGTGCGCGTCTGCTCGCAGGCAGACCTTGAGCGAGCGTTGGCGAGCGGGCGAGAGGAAAAGCTTATCTCACGCAAAGACGCAAAGGCCTGTCTGTTCTCGGGTTTTGACAGACAGGACGCTGAGAACAGCGTAGATAGAGAAGAACAGATGCTTCAACTTTTCCAAGAGCTATGGCTTCCTTGGCGATCTTGGCCCTGCCTGTCGCGTTTGCTCGCAGGCAGACCTTGAGCGAACGTTAGCGAGCGGGCGAGAGAAAAAGCTTGCCTCACGCAAAGGACGCCAAGGCCTGTCTGTTCTCGGACTTCGACAGACAGGACGCCAAGGGAAGCAACAACAACACAGAAGGGAAAATGGAAGGCAGTTCGTGCCAATGTTGGCGTGCATGAGCGCGCGTTAGCGAGCGGGCGTGAGAAAAGGCTTGTCTCACGCAAAGAACGCAAAGGCCTGTCTATTCTCGGGCTTTGACAGACAGGACGCCAAGGAAAGCATGAAGCGGAGGGGAGGCAAAAGGATCGGTTCTTTGTGATCTTGGCGTCGCCTGAGCGGGTGTGAGAAAAGGCCTGTCCTCCATGCAGGTGCATCAATTTGCGGATGTATTCCGGTCGCACGCTGATGAGCAATCTGCTATCATCGCGCCTATCACGGACGAAGAAGGTGGGGGTAAGATGCAAACTGCGCTTGGCAAGCGAGCGGCGCTCACGTTTATGGTCGTCATGATCGCTGGCTTAGTAATGACGATCGGAGCAACTGCCCAGGTTCCAGAGCACGTACCTTGGAGTGCGAGCCAGTCGATCTCCTGGGGGCTCTTCCTAGCACCGTATCCACAGGATGATTGCTTGCAAGCGGAGGCAGCGGCCATTCACATGACCCTCAACTGGTCCGTATCGTACGTCATTGACTACGACAGAAATCGCGGAGTTTGGTACGGGTACGTAGATGAATTGCTGATCGACGTAACGAACACCATGGAGCCGTCTCTTTCCTGGGCTGCATCGCAAGGAAGATCGGAGGAAGTTCTAAACCACGAACAGCGTCACTTCGATCTGAATGAGGTCTACGCTCGGAAGCTTGAGATTCTTCTTGCCCGACCTCATGTGACCGGCGCAACGACTGACATAGTGCGGACTGCCCTGAAGAAGAAGATCAACGATACTGCATCGGCCGTCCTGGACATGGCCTCCCAAATGCAATCGCGCTATGATGACGAGACAGCACATGGCACAAAGCCTGACGTGCAAGCAAACTGGGCAGCAAAGATCGATGCCTGGCTAGCGAGCCCAATGCAAGCACCGTAATCGCAAATGCCACAAACCAATGGCATATCACGAATTGCACGAATGATCCGAATTACACGAATCAAACCCGGAATCATGAAGAGCATGAATGTTCCAGTAATTCTGCGTGAAACAATCTACCCGCCGTCCACGTTTTATTTGTGTCCTAAGTCAATTCGTGATTCAGCACTTTTGCATTCGATCACATGAAGCACACCAATTAATCACGAATTGCACGAATGATCCGAATTACACGAATCAAACCCGGAATCATGAAGAGCATGAATGTTCCAGTAATTCTGCGTGAAACAATCTACCCGCCGTCCACGTTTTATTTGTGTAATTCGGATCATTCGTGCCATTCGTGATCAAGTAGCCTTCTGTTCTTTCTTTTGACAATGCGGCAGATTCGTGATGCTCAGTTCACGATACGGACGTACTCCACTCGTGTGATCCCGAAGTTGATAAGGATACCCAGTTTCAAACCTGTTGCTTTAAGATATGACACTACCTGTTGTTTGAAGACATCGTTCAATGCTGACACAGCTTTCAATTCGAGAACAATCTTGCCATCGATAACAAGATCAAGGCGCTGTGTGCCGACAACCCGCCCCTTGTACTGCACTTCAACAGCTTTCTGCTGCTCAAAGGCAATTCCTCGCATTCCAAGCTCGCACGTCAGCGCCTCTTCATAAACGCTTTCGAGGAATCCCGGTCCCAAGGTGTTATGCACCTCGAATACCGCTTTCATCACGTTGTACGACAATACTGGATAGACTACACGATCATCCATCGCTACCATTCCTTATTCCACTTGTCATCCGTGATCTAGCAATTTTGCATTCGATCGCATGAAGTATACCCATTAATCACGAATTGCACGAATAATGCAAATTACACGAATCAAAGCTAGAATCATGGAGACTCCCAGTATGCGAGCAATTGTGAGTGAACCGGTTTGCCCTCCTTTCGCGTTTCATTCGTACCATTCATGATCAAGTAAGTCTGAGTGAACCACCCTATCTCGGCGGGCAGTATCTCCCGTTTCGCATTTCATTCGTGCAATTCGCGCCATTTGTGTCATTTGTGATCGAGCAGTTTTGCATTCGATCGCATGAAGCACACCCATTAATCACGAATTGCACGAATAATGCAAATTACACGAATCAAAGCTAGAATCATGGAGACTCCCAGTATGCGAGCAATTGTGAGTGAACCGGTTTGCCCTCCTGTAATGCTTCATTCGTGCAATTCGCACCATTTGTGTCATTCGTGATCGACGCTTCTCAGGAGAAAAGGACTGTCTCGCGCAGGAAGCGCTCTACATCGCGGTAGAAGGCTTCGATGGTCTCCACTTTGCGAAAACCGTGGCCCTCTCCCGGATAGAGGTGGTACTCGTGTTTGATGCCTCTGCGCTGCAATGAGTCGACGATGACCTCTGACTGCTCTTTGGGGACGACCCTGTCGTCCTCTCCCTGAAAGATGCCAATCGGGTCGACGATCTTGTCAACAGAGTTGATCGGGGAGCGTTCTCGATACACCGCGCTCGTCTCTGGCAGCTTCCCAACGAGAGTGTCAAGGTAGTGCGCCTCGAACTTGTGTGTCTCCAGTGCCAGGCGGAAGAGATCGGAGACCCCGTACAGACAGAGGGCGGCGCGGAAGAGGCCAGGGTGCTCGGTGAGACAACGAAGGACGGTGTATCCACCAGCGCTCCCTCCCATGATCACTAGCCGCTTTCCATCCGCCCGCTCACTTTGGGCAAGGAAGCGCGCTCCGGCAGCGGTGTCCTCTACATCGATGATTCCCCATCTGCCGTTCAGCGCCTCGCGATACGCGCGACCGTAACCGATGCTCCCGCGATGGTTTACCTGTAGAACGGCGTACCCGCGCGAGGTGAAGAACTGCGCTTGTGCGTGATAACCAACGGCATACTGCGATGTTGGGCCACCGTGTACCTGGACGATCGCCGGTGGTTTGCACCGGCCGACAAACGCCTCGTTGCACGGAGTGTAGTAGAGACCGTGGACGATCTCCCCATCGTCCGACTCCCAAGCCACCTGCTCTGGTGTCGACAAATCACCTTGTGGAATCGTTTCTGTTGCGCTGAAACGATGGATTTGTGGCTGCGAGACATTCTGCTTCGAGCCAACGCCGAGAGTACACGTAACAATGCGCGGCGGGATCGTCGCTCCCTGTGCAATCAGTGCTACAACGTCCTCGGTCGGCGATGGCGATACCTGCGAGAATAGGGAGTAATCGGTAAGGTCTTGTGCAAAATCATCGCTGCGGCCGGTCTCAATATCGATCTGTCGTAGCGCATCCCGTCCATCGGAGCGTGCTCGGTAGATGATGCCGCATCCATTACTCGCAAAGCCGTAGGTGCGTTCGCCCTGGACCCAACCAGGCTGTGCGAGATCCTCTTCTCCAGATGTCAGTGGGCGGCTCATCGCATTCTCAAGATCGTAGAGCATCAGGTTCCCGTAGCCCGACTCGTCGGATACGTACGCCAGGCTCTTCCCGTCGGGCGAGAACTGCGGCTGGAAGATCGCCACGCTCTTGCCTCCCGCTACTATCTGATCATCGTGAAGCACGGGGAGGCCTGATTCGTTCATCTGCAAGGTTGCCAGATGAAGCTGCGTCCCGTCCCACGGCATGTTCGGATGATCCCAACTGATCCAGGCGATCATCTTCCCGTTTGGATGCCAGCAGGGGTGCATGTAGAAGTCGTTACCGGAAGCGATCCGCTTTGGCCAGTATTTGCCCTCTGTATCGCAGATGGCGATGGCGTCGTTTGTTCCATCGGAGTGAACGTAGATAATGAAGTGGCCGTCGGGTGAGACCGTGGGTGATGCCGCCTCGCCGAACGGCGGGGTGATTGGCCGTGCAGCTCCGCCAGCGAGCGATTGACGATAGATCCTCCCTCCGCTGATGAAGTAGACGATGCCGCACGCCACGGTGAAGTCTCCTCCGCCGTAGCCGACGCGGGCGCGCACCGAGAGCTCCGCCGTCAGGTCGCGCGCTCCTTCTCCTCGGCGCACGGCGACCAGTACGCCTCGATCGGATCGCCCTTCTAGCCAGACAAGCGTATCGCCATCCGAATCCCACACCACATCGCTTAGGCGTACCCCGAGTGCAAGCTGACGCGGTGTGATCGGGCTGTCCCACATGCCGCAGGTGCGTTCTGTCTTGTTCACTAGTCTCCCTCCCAGTAGATCGACCCTAGATCGAGGACGTAGAGCGGCAGGATGTGGTAACCCATCAGTTTGGCGTTCATCCCCTCCAGTTGATGCGGCACCTGAATCCAGGCCATGACGGCATCATCCGAGATCAGCGTCTGCACCATTGCATAGATCGTTTTTCGCTCACCAAGGTCGTTCGTCTCGCGACCGCGCACAAGGAGATCACGCAAGTAGTCGTTCGTGTATTGCCAGTAGTAGGCAGAAGACCCATCTTCCTGTGCCTGCTCGAAGCCCTTAGTGAAGTTCGCCGCCGGCTCGATGAACACATCGTGAGCGATGACGGTCATATCATAGTCCCATTGCTTGTAGACGCGGTCGAGCCATTGGCCCCATTCGAGGATCTGCAGCTTGCAGTCGATCCCCACTTGCCTCAGCTCATCGGCGATTATCTGTCCGGTGCGGATGTGGAACTCGTAGGGTTGCGGGAGGTAGATCGTGGTAGAAAATCCGTCCGGGTAGCCAGCCTGCTCAAGAAGCGCGCGCGCTTTGTCCGGATCGTAAGGGTACCTACCGACGAGATCGACGTAGTACGGGCTGAGTGGTGTCATGTGCGAGCCGACCGGGCTCCCCCATTCTTGCTTGAGATCGGTCGCAGCGATGATCTCGTCGCGGTTGATCGCGTAGCATATCGCACGGCGAACAAGGACGTTGTCAAACGGCGGGCGTGAGTTGTTCATCGCTAGGATCTGTACCAGGTTCTGCGGGCCGGAGATGACCTTGAACGCAGGGTCGTTTTCGATCTGCAGCCCATTCTGCCCAACCATGCGATCGACAAGATCTACGTTCCCTGCGCGCAGGGCGGCGAGCGATGCCGCCTGATCGGAAATGAATCTACAGATCACCTTGTCCAGATACGGAACACCGGGTTGCCAGTAATTGTCGTTCTTCACTAGCGTGATGTGATCGCCGGGGGCCCACTCTGAGAACCTGAACGGGCCAGTGCCGATTGGATGTGTGCGCAGGGCATTCACATCCGACCCGGTAGGTATGATTCCCGTCCCTTTGGCAGACGCTAGGTATCCGATCAGTGGCGCACCCGCCCCTTGTGTGACGAAGCGTAAGGTCAAGGTGTCGATGACATCGACCTCCTTCACAAATGAAAAGAGGGACGCATTAGGTGATGCGGTCTTCGGATCAAGGAGCGTGTCAAACGTGTACTTGACGTCACTAGCGGTGAACGATGCCCCGTTGTGAAACACGACTCCGCTTCGCAGGTGGAACGTGTAGTACGTCTCATCACCTTCGTCTGTTACTTCGTAACTTGTTGCCAGCAATGGCTCGATCACCCGATCGGCGGTGTAGCGCAGCAACGGCTCGTTGATGTTGTACATCACAAGCTGGAAGCTCGCTGCCGCCGGGGTGAGGATCATGTTCAACCCGTCCGGTTCGGCCATCAGCGCAACGGTTAGTGTCCCCCCGCTGGTCTGGGAGAAGACGGACATCCCCATTAGAACCACCACAACAACCATCAGCACACAAGACCTCGTACGCATCGGTCCCTCCTCTTAAAGAAGCGCGATTTGTTCCCTTCAAGATGCAATGTCTCGCCGCGCATGGTACCGCTCGCACGTGCAGTAGGCAAGGGAGGGTCTAGTACGAACGCATGTAGTTTGGGTCCAGCATATCGCGCAATCCGTCCCCCAGTAGGTTCAGTCCGAGGACAGTGATTGCAATGGCAATCCCGGGGAAGACAGCAAGGAGTGGATCGAGCCCCATGAACGTCTGTGCATCACGGAGCATCCCGCCCCAGCTGGCAAATGGTGGCTGCGTGCCGAGTCCGAGGTAGCTCAATCCCGCTTCGGCAAGGATGGCGCCGGCAAACTGGATTGTACCCTGTACGATGAGCGGCGAGAGGATGTTTGGCAGCACATGGTGCCAAGCCACGGCTGCGCGGCTGCGACCAATGGCCACTGCTGCGGCGACGTACTCTTCCTCACGTGCGGAAAGGACCGATCCCCGCGTGAGGCGAGCGAAGATCGGTATGTTGTAGATTCCAATAGCGATCATGCAATTCGTCAGGCTGGGACCGAACACAGAGGAGAAGAGGATCGCGCTCAGTACGGCGGGGAATGCATATAGAACATCTATCACCCGCATCGTTGCCTCGTCCATCATCCCCCCTGCCAGACCCGCGATCAGGCCACACAGGATTCCAAGAGCCATCCCCCCGCTCACCGTGACCAGACCGACGAGGATCGAGTTCCGCGCTCCCTGCATGATCCGGCTCACAACGTCGCGGCCGTAGGAATCCGTTCCCAGAGGGTGCTGCCACGTGGGAGACGCGAGCCTGTCCGCAATATGCATCTTGATGGGGTCGTAGGGCGTGTAGAAAATGCCGATGACGGTCACCAGAAGGACGAAGATAACAATCGTGCACCCAACTGTGAAGCTTACGTTTCTGCGCGCATGCTTGGCGAATGTGTGTTCGTGTTTCATCATCACTCCAGCCTGATGCGCGGATCAAGCATGGCGTAGGCAAGATCGACGATCAGATTCATCCCCACAACGAGGATCGCCACCAACACGACGATGTTCTGCACCACCGGGAGGTCACGCTGACCAATCGCCTGAAAGGCCAGCCTTCCCAAGCCTGGAAGGTAGAAGACGTTCTCGATGATGATTGCCCCCGCAAGCAGGGCGGCAAACTGCATACCGATCACGGTGATAATCGGAATGAGGGCATTGCGCAGAGCGTGTTTCCAGATTACTCCCCTCTCAGATACGCCCTTGCCGCGAGCTGTACGAACGAAGTCTCGCCCGAGCACGTCGAGGAGAGATGACCGACTGAGACGAGCGACTACCGCTCCCCGGATCAATCCCAGGGCAGCTGCGGGAAGGAGCAGTGACCGGAGTGCTCCGACGATGCTCTCGTTCCAAGGGACAAATCCCCCTGCCGGCAGCCATCGCAGCGTTATGGAGAAGACGAGCATGAGCAAGATTCCCAACCAGAAGGAAGGAATCGAGAGGCCTGCCTGGGATACAGCGATTACGCCGTAGTCGCCTGGGCCGTTGCGGTGTGTCGCTGCGTAGAGTCCTGCTGGGAGACCGACCATCACAGCGATGAGCATCGCCAAAATTGCAAGCGGGACCGTCACCGTCAGGCGCGAGGCAATCAGGTCGGAGATCGGCACGTGATAGCGCAGGGACTGACCAAGTTGACCAGTAAGGATCCCCGACGCCCATGCCCAGTACTGCACGAAGAGCGGTCGGTCAAGCCCAAGTTGAGTGCGTAGCGCAGAGAGCGTTGCCGGATCCGCCTCTGTTCCAAGCATTATCTGCGCCGGATCGCCGGGGATAACGTGCATGACAAGAAAGACCAGAACGGAGATCAAGAAGCACGAAACGATAAGGCTCAACAATCGACGAAGCACGTAGGCGATCACGTGTATCCTTCCCCTCCTTTCAGATCCTCAGTCAGCCTATCATGTGCTGCTCGCGCAAACCAGGAGGCGAAGCACTCGAGATAAGCTCCTCGCCCGCTCGCTCGCTCAAGCACACCCAAGACGGGCAAGAACCCCCTTCTGTCTTGCTGTTGCTTCCCTTGGCGTCCTTTGCGTCCTTGGCGTGAGAATGCTTTTCTCGTTCCGCGTTCCGCATTCCACGTTCCGCGTTCCGCGTTCTTCCTTGGTTCCACGTTCCGCACTCCGCGTTCCGCGTTTCCCTCGGTTCCGCACTCCGCGTTCGCTCTGTTCCGCGTTCCTCCATGAAACTTCCCGGTACCGCGAGTGTATGTACATACGAAAAAGAGACTAATACCTCCTTACCTCCTTCAAGAGCCCGAAGCGCAGGGTCACAAGAGCGACCCTGCGCTTAGCGTATTTCACAATCCTCCCGCAAGGAGCCGCTTGGTAATTTTCCTTCTCAATTCTACAGGATATGGGCTCGTCTGCCTCATGCCAATTTGATCAGCAAGAGCCGAGCAGTTCACCGGGAATCCGTGCCAAGTTTCCTCACTATCACGGCCACCTGTCCTCGTGATCTCGCCATCTCACGAGGCACAATGATCGCATGGAGACACACGACTTTGCAGACAAGCTTCTCCCCGAGCTTTCACTGGACGAGATGGAGTTTGCTTGTGACCTGGAACGCGTCCTTGCCGAACAGGTGAAGTACCTGCGAACATCTCTTGCCGCCGTGAACAACGCTCAGCTGCTCGAAAGGGATTCTCTCATCCTCGATCTGCGCGCACGTCTTGCGGAGAAAGACCGCGAGATGTCTCGCTTGCAGGTGCAAAACGACTCACTTCAGAAGCGTCTGCTCGAAACGCTTGCTTGAAATACCCCCCCGCAATCACTTAGCTTCTCAACTTGCAATGGCAAATCAACAAATCGCAAGAGAGCTTGAGAAAGCAAGAGCGGAGTACGCTCGTCTGGAAGAACAGATGAGCGACCCGCAAGTGATCACGAGCCCGCAGTACCGGAACATCACCCAGCGCTACGCGCACCTGCGCGATCTGATTAACCTCGGCGAGCAGTGGGAACAAGTTACATCTTCCATCTCCGAAGAGGAAGAAATGTGGGAAACCGAGGAGGATCTGCGCGAAGAGATAGAGGAAGCGCTGGAGAAGGATCGCGCTGAGTTGCAGCAGGTTGAAGCGAAGTTTCTTAACCTCGCTATTCCTCCCGATCCACGCGATCGCAAGACCGCAATCGTTGAAATCAGAGGGGGTGCCGGTGGAGATGAATCAAGTCTGTTCGCCGCCGATCTGTTTCGCATGTACACACGCTTTGGCGAGGCCAACGGGTTTAAGATCTCCCTCCTCGACAGCCACCCCACCCCGCTAGGTGGGTTCAAGCAGATCACATTCGCCATTGAAGGGAAGAATGCATTTGGGCGCTTCCGCTACGAGTCTGGAGTACATCGCGTACAGCGAGTGCCGGAGACTGAATCTGCTGGACGGATTCACACCTCTACCGCTACCGTTGTCGTCCTGCCGGAAGTCGAAGAGATTGAGGTCAATGTCGACCCGAACGACCTCAAGATCGATACCTTCCGTTCCACCGGTCCAGGCGGGCAGAGCGTGAATACGACCGACTCTGCCGTACGGATAACGCACATTCCCACCGGGCTTGTCGTAAGCTGCCAGGATGAGAAGTCACAGCACAAGAACAAGGCACAGGCGATGCGCGTGTTGCGCTCTCGGCTGAAGGATCGCTTGGAGAAGGAGCACGAAGCAGAGCTGTCTGCCACGCGCCGCAAGCAGATCGGGTCCGGTGACCGCAGCGAGAAGATTCGCACCTACAACTTCCCACAGAACCGGGTCAGCGACCATCGCATCGGTCTAACTTTGTATCACTTACACGATATTCTTGAGGGGGATCTAACTGAGCTTCTTGCCGCTCTGCACAAGGCGGCCTTGGAAGAACAGACGCTGTAAGTCCTTACCGTATCCATGTTTTACTGCATGCAGTCCTTGACAATCAATCACACGCTGGCTACCATTGTGTCGGTCTTGGGTCTGTAGCTCAGCTGGTTAGAGCGCTCGCCTGATAAGCGGGAGGTCCCTGGTTCGAGTCCAGGCAGGCCCACCATTCTTTTGTTTTGACCCCAGCAGCCACTAAGTCGAAGGGTTTCTTGTAGACTGGCTCTATATTATCGCCCTTCAATTTGCAGTTCGAAAGTAGTGTTTTCAGTAAACGAGCCCTTTCTTCGTGAGTTTGTCTCAAATAGAGAACTGGAGCACGTTCCAGGAGTTCGAAAGTTGCCTGAACATCGTCCAGCAAGGGTTCATACGACGACTCAAGCAGATCGATCTCCTGTTCTACTCTCTCCGCTCTTCCAGACCATTGGCGTTCCAACTGCAGCCATCGCTCTTCAGGTATCTTCCCATCCAGTTTGTCGATGTACACCGCTTCTCTGCGCCCGTTGATTTTTGTCTCTTCCATCCTCAAGCTAGCAATCTTCTTGACCCATTCCTCTTCTCGACGTCCATTATCTTGCTGCATCATATGCAAGAGCATCGCCACTTGCTTCTTAGATAAATGTACGTTGTCCACTACCTGCTTCAACTCTTCACCTAAACGATCCTGGGGAATGAAAGCCTGGGGGCATTTCCCCTTTCCACGTGTACAGTGATAATAGATGTACTTGCCTTTTTCTAGTGACGCAGTGATCTTGCAGCCGCAATAGCCGCACTGGAGAAAGCCACGATACGGGAAAACTCTCTTGGTTAGTGGCGAGCTTTTCCGGTTTAGCCGCTCTTGAACTCTATCAAACAAGCTCGTAGAGACAATCGGCTCATGAACACCAGCATAGAGTGCACCCTTCCAGGGGATCTTCCCGTAGTAGGCAGGATTCGTCAGTATCTTGTGGATCTCGCTCTTGGCAAGTGGTGTTCCACCACGTGCACGAAGTCCTCTTGTTTCAGCCCACTTCGCAAGCTGTGACAGAGGGATATCTCTAGCTACATAGACTTCAAATAGCTCACGGATCAGGTGAGCACGTTCTTGATCAAGTAGAATTCCTTTTGTGTCTCGATCGTTTACATACCCAATCGGCGCTCTCGTTGGCCATAAACCCCTCTTGACTTTGGTCTGCATTCCAAGCCTTACTCGCTCTCCCAACTGTTCGCTGTAGTAGCGTGAAAACGCGGCTTGAACAGTACCAATTAGCTTTCCTGTCGAGTTCTCTGGAAGATTCTCCGTGGCTGATATGATCGCTACTCCATTCATCTCATCCAGCGCGGAGTAGTCTCTCATATTCCTGGAGATCCTATCGATCTTGTAACAGAGGACTGCCGTCACAGCTTGATGCTTCTTCAGAAAAGCGAGCATCTCCCTGAACTGAATTCTGCCTGGTTTGAAAGCAGACTGGGACTCCTCGAACCCTTGGACTACCTCTAGGTCGTGACCCTTGGCGTAGTCCTGCAGGACTTGGCGCTGGGCGGGGATGGAGTAGCCATGCCTGGCCTGCTCTGTGGTAGAAACCCGGATATATGTGACAACTTTTCTTTTCACAAGCAGCTCCTCCCCGACCACTATAGCAATTACCCCAACCCAGAATCAACAACTGAGATTCGTCTATCTTGCTCCGATGAATTCTCTGTTGCCAGAGACTCGTTCTCATCCCACTTGCGGAGAATTACCAAATAAGCACGGAAGTTCTCGATCACATTGTGAAGCTCATCCTCGCTTATGTCGCTGAGAGCATTCCCAAGAGAATCAGCTGAAGAGAGCAACTTCCTTTGTGCCTTGGCTCCTATGCTTTCCACATGTCGGGTACGGGACAAGGTAGCCAAGCCTTACCCCCTTCCCCTTGTGGCGATGTTGACTATCTTGGCCTTCTTGTTGTAATAGCGTTCGGGATTCAAGACTCCCAAGAAGGTCATGCAACCCAACATAGTCAAGATACCCAAGAAGGTCACTGTTGCCTCTTAGTTGGTAGGCTCCAGTACCAATGGTTGTCATTCCGTTTAGAGGCGACGTGTAGCTCTGCCTTGGCCCTTTGCAGTGTCTTATCTGAGAAGTCAGCCTTTCCTTCACGTAGTACCTCTGTGCTTAGTACAGGACCATCTGCTAGGCGATCACGAAGGAAATCGATTGCTTGATCTATCTGCTTCTCGACAACAGGCGACTCTGGAGCAGCACTGAAGGAAAGACCTGTGTTATTGATCTCTACTCCAATTGGATCTGGGAATTTAGCCAAGTTATTTTTGATCTCAGACAGCTGCCTTAGGCTTGGATCAGTTGGATCTGGCGAATCCAGAGCGAGAACCACGCGCGCTGGTTGAACGATTGCACTAGACCCCCGCAACCTGTCCAGCGTTACTACTCCATGTCTATCCCGCAAACTGCGCTTCCTTAAGTGATGAATCACGAGGACGGGCTTGCGGCTGTCTCTTGCCAACTCCGCAAGCCAGATCACGACTTCCGCTGTCTCAGAGGAATTCTCATCCCTGCGATGTGCGCCACGGAGGGAATCCACAACAATCAAGCGTACGTCCGGACGCGAGGCAATTCTCTTCACTGCAAGTTGCCCATTTGCATCATCTAGCAGAACTGTGCTAAATGGGTTATCCAGGGGCCCAAGGAGGTGGTCCAGCTGTATTGGAGGTCTCCACGTCTGTGCTCGGCTAAGGTTGATCGCCTGAGCGGCTTCGCATTCGACCCAAAGGACGCTTCCCTTGTCACCAGCGTAGCGACTGCTATCAGGCCAGTCTCTCCCATCGATAAAAGTTGCCGCAATCCACAAAGCTAGCGCACTTTTGCCACTCCCAGGCTCCCCAGCCAGGATCGTTAGCATCCCGTCAGGTAACCATCCTTTCCAACTCCAAGTGACCGGCCCAAGGGTCTTGTCAATGTCCTCCCAAGTAGAAGGCTTCTGCGTAGAAGAGTGTTGGGACGAGGCGCTACTTACTTCATCCAGCAGCGAGTTCGCACGTGCTAGGGCATCTCCGATCTCTCCACCGTTGTCATAGCCCAGCTCTGCGATCTGACCCCCGACCTTTATCAGGGAGCGACGGAAAGCCTTCTTTTGGACAATCTTAGCGTAATACTGGAGGCTCTCGGTTGTGAAAGCACTATCGAGAAGGTCATTCAGATAGAGACGTCCTCCAGCTTTCTCGATCTTCTCCTTCTTCTCAAGATGATGTCCAACCGCCACGAGGTCAAGTGGTTCTCCACGTGCGGACAGCTCAAACATCGCTTCGTAGATCAACCGGTGTTTCTCACTGTAGAAATCATCCGGCACGAGGATGTTCTTGATTTCGAGCAAGTCTTCCTCTCTATCAAAGAGGATGGAGCCCAACACTTCCTTCTCCGCTTCGATACTGATGGGCAATGCGCGTCCCTCGGGCACAAATCCTTTCTTCATGGCTTGCCCCCCTGGCTTGAAAGTGCCCTGCCTACAAGCTCCAGTATCGCTTTCTGAGTTATGGTTAGGTCAGAGAGACGCAGAGGCCCTAGATTGCCGCCATCATGAGAGTGCACACAAGGAGACTCCGATTGGTCGTGCGATTGATCACATGCTATAATAGCTCTGCTAGTAATTTTGGCCTGCGTTGGCGCGCAGGTATGAACCCCACCAACGCTAAATTGGTGGGGTTGTTGCCTTGATTCCATCATAATTTCCTCCTCAACTGACGTACTGAATCTTCCTGAACTGCTCAAGAATCGGCTCCCTTAATCTAGCGAAACTCCGATTCACCGTTCTCCTCACGGAAGAGAACACCATCTGGCTTGTGGCCGAGCCCACAACGTTAGGCACCCTTGAGTATTCTCTCCATACAACGTTTTCAGGAAGAATAGGAGCTCATCCTTCGGGGGCAGATCGTGCTTCTCTTGGCTTCCGAGTTGTGGCACAATACTCGTGCTTGATTTACTACTCCGCTTAGCCGAGCGGAGACCAGCCCCTGTCTCTATCTTTGGATGGGGGCCGTTTTCTTGGCGCCTAGTCATTTCACATTCCCTCCTTTTCTTGTCGCTGCGAAACAACACTAGGGCCTTCTCCACTACCCAATTGCTCGTTGTTCACACCAGACCGTATGATGTTTCCGAGTTCTTCACGCCAACAGGCATACTCGCTTTCCGGATCACCCGCGTAGCCTTTCTGCTTGAGGAACTGGATGACCTCTGGGTGAAGGGATCGGGCATAACCAGCTTCGCTCCGCCAGAGCTCCGCATAGCCAACGCCTGCAGCTAATGCAAACTGCCGTCGTGATAGGCCAAGTTCCTCTCGCACTTCCGTAATAGGATTCTTCATTCTTCCTCCCTTGTTGCTGCTTTGTCTTGGCGCTATGATGATTCGTGGGACAGGTCGTCTCGAGTTCCCGTCCCACCAAAGGAGGAATCGAGCATGCGATCTGTACTACGTAGGATTGTGTTCAATTTAGAGTTCGAGTGGACTCACCCAGAAGAAGGTATTACTCGACACGGACCTGACTCCCCGCTCATTCCAGATAAGTGGAAACCCAAAGAGGAAGGAGTCTTTACCATACAGGAGATTGTTGACGGGCCATCAGAAGTTCTGACACCGCCTTCCGAAGCACGCTGGCTCAGTATGGGATTGGCAAATGAGAACCACAAGACATACCAACCTCTAAGTGAGCAGAGCGTCCTGCACAGAGAGTTCTCCGAGATTCCTTGTTCCACACTTTCACCACAGGCAATTGAGGAGTTCGCCGGCAAGTATGGGCTGCTTGGAATAGGGGAAGTAGTTGGGACAGAATCCGGAATATTGATGATAGAGTCCGCTTCTCAATGGGACTCTGCGATCGACTCCATGCGACATGCTGTTCAAATCTGGGATAGCTTGAACGGCGTCAACCTTTCAGGCACGCAAGATCCAGAGCGGTTTGTCAATAAGAGCGAACGGGGCTTCTGGTATCAGTCTCCGGCAATCTCCATAGATCCAGAGTTTGAAAAGAAGTTAGAGGAATATCGCCAGGAATATGAAGACTGGGGGCTCGTTTTCTTCGGCGATGATAACTACATAGCTGGTCCCCATCAGCATAACAAGTTTCTGGAGGATTGGCAGTACAGATCTGATAAACGTGGACCAGCAAAACAGTATCTTGTCAATATCGTCAACAAGCATCTCATTGGAAACGCAGTCCCGCAATTTCACCTGGGGAGGCACTGGGGGGGGCATGAAGAGATAGTGACTTCAATAGCACCTCGGAACCTCCTTGGTGCATTGTGGCTTCAGTTTTTCCTGGAAATCACGAGGGGCAATGTTAGGAAGTGCCTAATGTGCAAGAGACCATTCATACCTCAGCGCGAGGATCAAGTGTACTGCCGTCTGCATGGAGTAGGCTGCCGGAAGAAGGCAGATCGTGTTCGGAGTGAGGTGTTCACGGACGGTAGGAGTCGAAGCCAAGTGGCCGCCAAATATGGCATTTCAAGCGATGACTTGGACAAGATCCTGGCAAGAAGGCGCACGAAGCAAGATCACACATCAATTGCTTAGACACCTGCACTTACGATTGGTGATGGGCACATGCCTGTCACTCGCTTGGCAGCATCATCCTGAGAGTGGTTCTTGCTGTACATCACACGCACTATGGGCTTCCATTGAGAACAACCTTTCGCAGAAACTGGAAGAGGGTGTTACTGCTTCTGCTCAGCCATACTCCTACGGTCAGAGCTGAAACAATAAATACACCATACGGCTCGAAGTGCCCAGTGCACGATCCTCAGTAGTCGTGCTCAAGTACCCCCTCCTTTCGGGAGCCCTTCCTAAGCCACGTAAAGTCTGGGTAATATTTCTCTATCAGCAAAGCGCATACAGCTGCCGCCGACCACCAATGCTGTATACGCACCTGCACCGAACCCCGCTGGCGGAGTAAGCTTCTAGTGAGAGTAGATTGACCAACCTGAACAAGACATCCTCTCGAAGAAGGCTGGCTCGGACAGGGAGACAAGCAGGTAAGCAGCTTGCCACCGACCTCCGATGCATTAGCCAAGCCAGCGTGTTTCCCGAGGAACGCCTCACCCAAAATGATGTACGCTTTCGGCTGTGGATATATTGCATCACGCTCTTTGCGCAACCTATCCTTCGCCTACGCTTCCCCGGCTCCGGATGCACTGCAATGGTCTTCGTGCAGCCCATCCTTCGCAGTGATGAGAAGATTGATCAGCCAATGAGATGACAAGCCCCGACCACTCCACCAAGTCCGGTTGTGATCTTACATCACCTCTCTTCGCTCGGTCATGACGATCACCGATGTACTTGGCTACGCTCCTCGTGGTCCATCAAAGGGGTGAGGGCTTCGCCCTGCATTGTGGAAGGCATCCTTGAGAATGTTGATTCCGGCGTGCATCCGCTTCGCTACTTCCGCCGATCCACTCATACTCTATTGTGTATGTGCAGCTCTAGCCTGCAGGCGCACAAGAGGAAAGGGCCTCCGGCCCAGTTGTTGAGATGCTCCGCTGTGCGCCTAAACGCAGGCAACCAGTTAAGAGACATCGTAAAGGAGCGACTCCCAAGTTTCCCCTCACAGGGCGGTTTAGGGCAAGCAGTCCCATCTTAGTCCGCCAAGCCGGCAAAGAGCATAGATCCCACTCAGTGTGGTGCGATGGTTTACCTATTTGCCTGCAAACTAGGAACATGACATCTTGGCGGGCCGATCTATTGACAGTCTTCCATTTTCCGCACGCCAGTCTAATCAGGCGGTCAAGATGCCACGGACACAGAGGACACAACAAAGCCTAGGTCAGAAGAGAGCTTGCCTTCCTCTCCTCATCGTGGCGGGGATGCTCGCAATAAGCTTCTAGAAGCGCTTGTTAGGCTCAGACAGTAAGGGTCGTCAGAGTCCACAGAGCATCCCACGTAATCCTGCCTAAGCGTTTGGATTTGCGATGCGCTCTTCGCATTACGCGCTCTCAGCCAATTGGAGCTTTACAACTAGGCTCAGCGTAACAGGACCGCTGTGGTGCACCCTCGTATGCCGCAAAGCATAACAGGGAACTCTGTAGTAAGTTCCCTGCGCCGATGGCTCTCTGCCCTTAGGTTGCAACGCTCACTAGTCAACGGGAAGGTCTTTCTTCTCTTGATCCTGAACGTATAGCAACAGAGCTTCTCGGATCAAGAAACTCACTGACCTCTTGCGCTTCTTGCCTATCTCGCGTAACCGTTCTAGAACACGGTTATCGTGCATCTCTTGATCAACTCGCAAGTAGAACCTCTCGGTGTACATGAAGCGATGGTATGGAGGACGAGGACTGCCATCAAGACGACTAAGGTACACCTCATGTCATCCTCCTTGACATCTATATGGTGTCTGATGTACACCTATCCATGAGGTGATATAGATGAAACGTGTAACGTTGCTGGGTCTACTGTTGGTTACGGTGTTTAGCTTTGCCGTTCTGCCAAACAGTACGAGTTGTTGCGTAGAAGCTTTTTTCGTCTCGCCCACTGTTGATGGTGTGATCGAAAGTCAGATCATCGAAGCCTTAGATGAGGCTGAGAAAAGCATCGATATTGCGATGTATTCCTTCACAGACGATCAATTGGCAGCCGCTGTGATACGAGCCTATGACCGTGGGGTGAAGGTACGGATCCTCCTAGAGGATAGCAGAAAGAACGAACAAGGTGGTGAGTTCACCTTTTTGAGCGACGGCGGGGTCCAGACCAAATCAGTAACCGAGGGCAAGTTATTCCACCACAAGTTTGTGGTGATCGATGGCTCACTTACGATTACTGGGTCTTAAGACCCAGTAATCGTAAGT
>Ga0307991_1000838_pt1 | contig 22235 bp, 16 predicted proteins | sample EllFjometagen131_FD_203146 | JGI IMG/M metagenome (GOLD analysis project Ga0307991, IMG submission 203146) | Marine microbial communities from Ellis Fjord, Antarctic Ocean - #131 | ecosystem: Environmental > Aquatic > Marine > Unclassified | place: Southern Ocean | collected 2014-10-08 | reverse complement strand
TTTATTCGTGAAACTCAATTTTCAAAAACGAAGTGCATTGAAAATAGTTTTTGAACGAATCCCGATAGCGAAGCGTATCGGGATAAATGAGTTAATACTCCGATGCTCTGCATCGAATCAAAAAAGGAAATCCTATTTAATACCTCGTTAGCTCTGCGGCGGGGTAGTTCATTTGCAAATTGCCAACCGCCAACTGATTTTACCGTTCCCTCATTCACACCTACCGTTCCCTATATATAATAGCTATTCATCACCAATCCATTTAAATTTGCATTTGCAGAATATATATTTGGTTTAAAAACATTAATTGACTATCGGGAATGATACATAAATAAAGTTTGATTTTCTTCCTTTCCCCGCCCTAAAGGGAGTGAAGAAAATCAACATCACCCTTTAGGGTTGGGGTAAAATGTTGATTATGGGTACATTAGAAATTCTTTGTTCATCATTCCCGATAGTCATTAAACATTAATCAAACAAATCAAACTTGAAAGAGAAGCTCTCATTATTGGAACAAAAGGCCTTACAGGCAATGATGAATCCGCATTTCATTTTTAATGTCATCAATGCCATTCAAAGTTTTATAAATTCCGGGGATAAAGAAGCAGCCAATAATTATCTTTCTGATTTTGCAAAACTAATTCGAATAAGCTCTAAATTTTCAGAAAAAAGCATTGTTTTGCTCGATGAAGAACTCGATTACCTGAACTTGTATCTATCGTTCGAAAAACTTAGATTTGGTGAGCATCTTAGGTATGAAATAATTATTGATCCAACAGTTGATATACAGAAAACATCTATTCCTGTTATGATGATACAGCCAATTCTTGAAAATGCGATTTGGCATGGGATTTTGCCTTTGAATGCTGAAGGTAACTTAAAATTATATATTAACCGGACGTCAGAATTTTTACTAAAGATAATAGTAGAAGATAATGGAGTTGGGATTGCGGATTTATTTATAAGTGAAAATTTACTAAAACATCCCAATGATAGCCATGTATTATGTATTGCCATACAACGTTTAAAACTCCTTACAGAGTCATCCCATCAGCAACTTTATTTTCGATATAAACATTTGCATCCTGAAAAAGAAAATAAAGGAACCATTGCCGAATTCCTGCTACCTGCCTTATTTGAATAAAAGCTGCCGACTGCTGATTGCCTACTGCCTATTGTCTACTACCTATTGCCTACTAATTTTACCGTTCCCTAAATGAAACATACCATTTCCTAAATATTAATTAACTTTATATGTAAAAACAACTACATTTGTGTATAAGTATGTAATTTATAGCATACCAGTTAGACTAAAACTTTTATAAAGAATAGAATATAATATAAATAAAATCGAAAAATAATGAAAAAGAAAAACCAACTTTTAATTTTCCCATTAATACTAATGGGGATGCTTTTAATGCTTACAAACAGTTGTGAGAAAGATGAGAAAAAGGATGACCCGGTACCAGACAATACAGTAACCGACATTGACGGCAATGTTTACAATACTGTAACCATTGGCACTCAGGTTTGGATGCTTGAAAATCTGAAAGTAACAAAACTCAACGATGGTACAGCCATACCATTGGTTACAGATAAAACTTCGTGGTTAAACCTTACAACACCCGGTTTTTGTTGGTATGGCAATAATGAAGCTACATACAAAAATACTTATGGTGCCTTGTATAACTGGTACACAGTGAACACCGGTAAACTCTCTCCTGCAGGCTGGCATGTACCAACTGATGCTGAGTTGACAACACTGACAAATTATTTGGGAGGTGAAAGTATTGCAGGTGGGAAACTTAAAGAAACCGGAACAACACATTGGCAAAGCCCCAATACAGGAGCAACAAACGAAAGTGGTTTTACTGGGCTTCCCGGTGGAATGCGTAATGTTCCCGGATTTTTCTACAACATTGAAAACTCAGGTATTTGGTGGAGTTCAACAGAGTACGATGCAACCAATGAATGGCTTAGTGAAGCGGATTACAATTACGGTGGTTTTTACAAACTAAACCTTGTAAAGACCTGTGGGTTTTCTGTTCGCTGTGTTAAAGATTAATTATTTTGGATATTTGAATTATCGATAATCATTGAGAATATGAGTTCCTTGAAACATAAAGATTATTTTGATAAGTTTTTTTTAAAAATAAAAATTAAAACTATGAAAAATTTACTATTTATCGTTGTCATTATTTTTACGGCAAATTTAACTCAAGCCCAATGGGAAGCGACTGTAAGGCTGACAAATGACCCTGCTTTATCATATACAGAAGGTTGCAGTCAGCGGAATATAGCATCTGATGGTGATCTTGTTCACGTTGTTTGGGAAGATGAGCGTGATGGAAACTGGGAATTATACTATAAGCGTTCAACAGACGGAGGTGTAAGCTGGGGAGCAGATACAAGGCTCACCAATAATTTAAGTGACTCAGAATATCCCTCCATAACAGTATCCGGTGCAGTGGTACATATTGTATGGCAAGATGATCGGGATGGTGACACTGAAATATATTATAAGCGTTCCACAGACGGATGTCTGAGCTGGGGACCTGATACGCGCCTTACAAATGCCACAGATAAGTCCTATATACCTTCTGTAGGGGTTTCCGATTCGGTTGTTAGTGTTGTATGGTATGATTATAGGGATGGGAATCCTGAGATATATTATAAACGCTCTACAAATGGCGGATTAAACTGGTCAACAGATAAACGCTTAACAAATGATAGTGCAGATTCATATTTTCCTTCTGTTGCAGTAAATGGTTCAACTGTAAGTGTAGTATGGTCAGATAAGCGTGATATGGAATATGTACAAAACAAAGAAATATATTACAAACGCTCAAGCGATGGTGGCATAAGCTGGGGCGCAGATACACGACTTAAGAATTCAGCGGGTTGGTCTGATTATCCTTGTGTTACAGCATCAGGTGCATTTGTCCATGCTGTATGGCAGGACTGGCGTAGTGGCTTGGGACAGGTTTACTACAAGCGCTCCGCAGATGGAGGCATAAACTGGGATGCTGAAATACCACTAACATATAGCACGTATGAATCAGCCTATGCCTCAGTTTTCTCTTCCGATTCAGTGGTGCATGTCGTATGGATGAATTATTCTGATATCCATTACAAACGCTCAACAGATGGTGGCTTAAGCTGGGGACAATATGCAAGACTTACGAATTACCTCAACCTGGTATGTCCTTCAATCACTGCTAGTCCATCGGTATCTGTATCCGATTCAGTTGTCCATGTTGTATGGTGTGACCGCAGTGATGCACCAAATTATGAGATTTATTATAAACGTAATCCCAATGGGGGCTTAATCGGAATTAAAGAATCTGATATCGTAAAAAATGACATTAATGTTTTCCCAAATCCTGCTTCAGATAATATTACCATTTCATTTTCCAATACTGGATTATCAAAAATAAGCATTTCAATTTTTAATTCACTTGGTATTGAAATAAAACGATTTAAAGAAATGGAATTAGTTGGTGAAAATGCAATCAACTTTTCTATTGAATCTTTTCCAACAGGAGTTTATTATTGCACTCTGAATTATGGAACAAAAAAAATAAGCAGAAGTTTTTTAGTGCTGAGATGATAATATATCTATTATTTTATTTATCTCGCATTCAGATTTCTTTAGTTAAGAAAAAAAAAACCACAGAAAATGAATAATTTTTAACCATTAAAATCGAAAAATAATGAAAAAGAAAACCCAACTTTTAATTTTCCCATTAATACTAATGGGGATGCTTTTAATGCTTACAAACAGTTGTGAGAAAGATGAGAAAAAGGATGACCCAACACCCACACCCACGCCTGCAAATGTTGTAAAAGATATTGATGGTAATGAGTACCACACCGTAAAAATTGGAACTCAAATATGGATGGCTGAAAATCTGAAAGTAACAAAATTCAACGATGGTACAGCCATACCATTGGTTACAGATGGTTCTGCATGGGAAAATCTTACGACACCCGCTTATTGTTTTTATGATAATATTGAAGCTACATATAAAAATACTTATGGTGCCTTGTATAACTGGTACACAGCAAATACCGGCAAGCTCTCTCCTGCAGGCTGGCATGTACCTACTGATGCTGAGTGGACAACACTAACAAGCTATTTGGGAGGTGAAAGTGTTGCTGGAGGTAAATTAAAAGAGGCGGGTACAACTCATTGGCAAAGCCCTAATACAGGAGCAACAAACGAAAGTGGTTTTACAGCTCTTCCGGGTGGTTACCGATACGACAACACTGGTATATTCAACTACATAGGGACCTATGGTTTTTGGTTAAGTTCTACTGAGGAGAGTACGAAGTATTTCAAGTTTCGTGGTGCAAAATACCAATCCGCTGGAATATGGAATGCTAGGTACAGTAAAAAAGGTGGTTTTTCTGTCCGTTGTGTTAAAGATTAATTGATTTATAAATTTGAATTATCGATAATTATTGAGAATATGAGTTTTTTCAAACATAGAGATTATTTTAATAAGTTCTTTTCTAAAACAAAATATTAATATTATGAAAAATTTACTATTTATCGTTGTCATTATTTTTACAGCAAATTTAACACAAGCACAATGGGGGGCTGATGTGCGACTCACCAATGACACTGCTGCTTCTGTCCTAACGTTTTCCAGAGCGATGGGAATTGCTTCAAATGGAGATTCTATCCATGTGGTATGGCACGATGAGCGTGATGGAAACTTTGAAATATATTATAAGCGCTCAATAGACGGAGGTTTAAGCTGGGGTACAGATACACGGCTGACAAATGTAGATTCTATATCGAGTAATCCTGCAATATCAATTTCAGGTTCAATTATCCATATAGTGTGGAATGACAAACGTGATGGAAACGGTGAGATATATTACAAACGCTCAGCAGATGGAGGAGCAAGCTGGGGTGGAGATATTCGACTAACTAATGCTACCGCTACTTCATATTGCCCTAGTATTGCAGTATCCGGTTCAAATGTGCATATCTCCTGGACCGATTTGCGCAATGGTAACTATGAGATATATTATAAATTCTCAACAGATGGAGGTATTAGCTGGGGAAATGAAACACGCATTACAAATTATGCTGCAATGTCCTATAATACTTCAATATCCGTTTCCGGTTCAAATGTACACATTATATGGGAGGACAAACGTAATGGGAATGGTGAAATATACCATAAACGCTCCACAGATGGAGGTTTAAACTGGGGAACAGATACCCGCTTAACGAATAACTCAAGTCATAGTAATTTACCCACTTCAGCAGTATCCGGTTCAAATTTGTACGTTGTGTGGGATGATTACAGAAATGGAAATTGGGAAATATATTTTAAGCATTCTACAGACGGAGGTTTAACATGGGGAGCAGATAAGCGCCTGACAAATTCTTATGGTTCTTCGGTTTGGCCTAAAGTAGCAGTATCCGGTTCTATAGTACATATTGCATGGCAGGACAATCGCAATGGGAATGATGAAATATTCTATATGTATTCAATGGATGGAGGCTTAAGCTGGAGCAGCGATACGCTTTTGGTGAATAATAGTGCAACAATGTCAGAAAAGCCTTCAATAACTTTGTCCGGGTCTGCGGTTCATCTTATCTGGCAGGACAAACGCGATGGGCCAAATGGAGAAATATATTACAAACGAAACCCTACCGGTAATTTAATCGGAATTAAAGATTTGAATTTTGCAAAAAATGACATTAATGTTTTCCCAAATCCAGCTTTAGATAATATTTCCATTTTATTTCCTAATAAGGAATTATCCGATATAAGCATTTCAATTTTTAATTCACTTGGTATTGAAATAAAACGATTTGAAGAAAAGGAATTAGTTGGGAAAAATGCTATCAATTTCTCAACAGAATCTTTTCCTTCGGGAGTTTATTATTGCACTCTGAATTATGGAACAAAAAAAATAAGCAGAAGTTTTGTAGTGCTGAGATGATAATATATCTATTATTTTATTTATCTTGCAGTCAGATTTCTTTAGTTAAGAACAAAAAATAATAATAATAATTTTTAACCATTAAAATCGAAAAATAATGAAAAAGAAAACCCAACTTTTAATTTTCCCATTAATACTAATGGGGATGCTTTTAATGCTTACAAACAGTTGTGAGAAAGATGATAAAAAGGATGATGATCCGGTACCAGACATTACAGTAACCGACATTGACGGCAATGTGTATCATACTGTAACTATTGGCACTCAGGTTTGGATGCTTGAAAACCTGAAAGTAACAAAATTCAACGATGGTACAGCCATACCATTGGTTACAGATGGTACTGCATGGACAAATCTTGTAACAGCCGGTTTTTGTTGGTATGACAATAATGAAGCTACATACAAAAATACTTATGGTGCCTTGTATAACTGGTACACAGTAAACACCGGCAAGCTTTCTCCAGCAGGCTGGCATGTACCTACTGATGCTGAGTGGACAACACTAACAAGCTATTTGGGAGGTTTAAGTGTTGCCGGAGGTAAACTTAAGGAGACAGGAACAACACATTGGCAAAGCCCTAATACTGGAGCGACCAATGAAAGCGGTTTTACAGCTCTTCCGGCTGGCTATCGTTATATGTCAACGTTTACGACCCTTGGTGAAAATGGTATCTTCTGGTCTTCTACTGAAGATAGTAATGATTATTCCTGGGTCCGGAATATAGGTTACGATCGCAGCGATGTAGAGAGATATCCGGGCTTTAAGCGGGTTGGATGGTCTGTTCGCTGTGTTAAAGATTAATTTAATTGATTATTTCATAAATATCAGTTAATGTACTCTTTGATAATTAGCTGATTAATGATATTCTATTTCTATAAACACAAATATTACAATTATGAAAAAATTACTCTTAATGGTTGTTATTATTTTTACGGCAAATTTGACACAAGCCCAATGGGGAAATGATATACGACTAACCAATGACCCGGCAGTTTCCCATGCATCAATATCCCGCACCGGGGGTATAGCTGCAAATGGAGATTCTATCCATGTGGTTTGGTATGATGAGCGTGATGGAAACCGGGAGATATATTACAAACGCTCCACCGATGGAGGCTTGACTTGGAGTGCTGATACGCGGCTTACAACTAATGATTCTGTTTCGCGTCAACCGACTGTTGCTATTTCAGATTCAAATGTGCATATTGTGTGGGATGACACTCGTGATGGAAACCATGAAATATATTACAAACGCTCAACTAATGGCGGTCTAAGCTGGGGTGCAGACGTAAAGCTAACTAATGATACTTCATGGTCAGGACATCCCGGCATTGCAGTATCAGAGTCGGATGTTTATGTTGTTTGGCGTGATCTTCGTGATGGAAATACAGAGATATACTTCAAACATTCAAATGATGGAGGCAATATATGGGGAAACGATATTCGTATTACAAATGATGCTGCATCCTCCTATAATCCATCAATAACATATTCCGGTTCAAATGTATATATTATATGGGAGGACATACGTGATGGAAACCAGGAGATATATTATAAACGCTCCACAGATGGAGGTTTAAACTGGGGAACAGATACCCGTTTAACGAATAACGCAAGCACTAGTAATTTACCAACTTCAGCCATTTCCGGTTCGGATTTGTATGTAGTGTGGAATGACTCCCGTGATGGAAATTGGGAAATATATTTTAAGCATTCGGCAGACGGAGGTTTAATATGGGGCCCAGATACACGTTTGACAAATGCAATTGGTATTTCATACTGGCCTACAGTAGCAGTATCATCAACAGGAATACATATTGCCTGGCAGGATAAGTGGAGCGGAAATTATGAGATTTTCTATAAATATTCAAAGGATGGAGCCCTAAGCTGGAGTGCAGATACTGTTTTGGTAGATAACATCAATACTATGTCAGAATTCCCTTCAATAGCCTTGTCTGGGGATGCTGTGCATTTAATCTGGAAGGACAGACGTGATGGCCCTAACGGGGAGATCTATTATAAAGGTAATCCTACAGGAAATATAAGCGGAATAGAAGATACTGATCTTGCAAAAAGCCATCTTTCTATATATCCAAATCCTTTCTCATTATATACAAATATTGAATTTGAAATGGCAAGTCCGGGAAATGTTGAAATCATAATATTCAACCAACTGGGAATTCATATCCAAACTTTGAAAAATAACAGTTGTACGGCTGGCAGAAATTCCTTACAATGGAATTGTTCAGATAAGAATGGCATAGCTGTTCCGGGCGGTATTTATTATTGCAAAGTACTGTTCGGAAAGGAAATGCTTATTAAGAAAATGATAGTTGTGAAGTAGCTGATTTTAATGATTCTTAATCTCTGAATTATCTTTTTTCTTGCAAAGAATGAGTCCACTCTGAAAAGTATAAAAAAAAGGTAATTTACATAAAAATCAGCTTTCCCCAACCCTAAAGGGTGGCTGATTTTTAGCAAATTACCCTTTAGGGTTAGGGCAAAAATTTGCTGAAAATCAAGGGAATTGTCTTTTCGGTGTAGACTCAAGAATTAATATTAAAGATAAAATATACTTGAATTAAAATATAGTAAAATGAAAAAGCTATTTGTACTTATTGTTTTATTTGCATTTGGACTAACTTCTTTTGCACAAAATCCAAGCTATCAGCAGAAACTCTATTATACCTGCAAAGTATGGGGATTTGTAAAGTATTATCATTCTGAGGTTTCTGTATGTCAGCATAATTGGGATAGAGTATTGGTTAGTAACTTACCATTAATAAAAAATGCTGTTACTGCTAATAATTTTAATAATGTGATTTACCAAATGTTACAAGCTGCAGGTACCATGGCAATAGCCACCACATCCTTACCTGATACATTACCTGCTGAATTAAAAAGAAACAGAAATTTTGGGTGGATTAATGACACTATTTTTCGTAATGATGTAAAAGTCATACTCGATACGATAAAAAACAATTTCAGACCACATCCAAATTGTTGGGTAAATTATTACGGGTATGGCAGCTGGCTTAAATTTCAATATGATAACCAAATACTAAATAGCAATTTGTCCACAACTTATCCTGATGAATTCACAAGGTTGATGGGTATTTTCAGATACTGGAACATTATCAATTATTTTAATCCATATAATTATATTCTGGACACCCCATGGGACAGTACTTTAATCAATAATATACTCTCTATTGCAAATGCATCAAATTATACTGACTTTTTCATGACATTTAAAAAGATGACATCGAATCTTGATGATGCCCATACTGAAGGATTAACTAGCGGATTTTTATCTGGTTATGTACCTAAGATTTTGCTAAGGTATTCTCAGGGAAATTATATAGTAGTCAAATCCGGCTATCCCCAAATTAATAAAGGGGATATCATTGTATCTGTTGATAGTAAAACAACAGCTCAATGGGAAGACAGCTTGCGCCCATATATTTCTGCAGGGAATCCTTCAGTTTTCAGAAAATTTATGTGTAATTATTTATTACGCGGGGCAATCGGTTCAGGTATTCAGATTGAGTATAAAGACAGTATGAGTAATGCAAATACATTATCCTTATACAGGTATAGTATGTACAATAATAATTGGTTTTACGGATATTATCCAAATGATACGCTCGCCTCAGTGAAATGGAAAAAATGGGATTGTAATATTGGATACGTGCACATGGGCAACCTGGAAAAATCAGATGTGACTACCATGTACTATGACCTGAAAAACACAAAAGCCATCATTTTTGATATCAGGAATTATCCCAACGGCACTTGGCGGGATATTGCTGATTTATTATATCCGAACAAAATTTGTTATGCAAAATTTACATTACCTGATGTTAGCTATCCGGGCACCTATTTTTGGAGCTATTCATACAATGGTATAAATGCCAATCCATCTTATTACAAAGGAAAGGTAATAATTTTATGTAATCAGGAAACGCTTAGCCAGGCTGAATACACTTGCATGATGTTGAAAGCAATGCCCAATTCTGTCATAATAGGAAGCCAAACAGCAGGTGCAGATGGTAATATAACTTATTTCAAACTCAGTCAGAATATTCAAACAGGATTTACATCTTTAGGTGCATTTTATCCTGATGGAACAGAAACACAGAGAATAGGAATAGTCCCCGATAGCTTTGTTTACATTACTGCTGAGGGCATCAGGCATGGCAGGGATGAAGTTTTGGAAAAAGCACTTGAAATTGCAGTTTGTGTTTCTATTGATTATAAAGATGTGACAAAAAGCGAATTAAGTGTTTATCCTAACCCTGCTTCAAATAATATTACCATTTCTTTCTCTCATACTGAATTATCAAATATAAGCATTTCAATTTATAATTCACTTGGTATTGAAATAAAACGATTTGATGAAAAGGAATTATTGGGGAAAAATGCAATCAACTTTTCTATTGAATCTTTTCCAACAGGAGTTTATTATTGCACTCTGAATTATGGAATAAAAAAGATAAGCAGGAGTTTTGTGGTGCTTAGGTGACAATTTTCTTTTGGATTTTTTTAATCCGACTGATTGAGATCATTGATAAAATAAAACAAAAAAAATAATTATTAACCTAATAAATATCAAAAATGATGAAAAAATTTACAATTTTATTTTTACTGATTTTTGGAGCATCAAATTTAACGCAAGCCCAATGGGGAAATGATGTACGACTCACCAATGACCCTGCAGTTTCCGCAGCAGCAATGTCTGTCACCGGCGGTATAGCTGCAAATGGAGATTCTATCCATGTGGTTTGGACAGATGAACGTGATGGAAACCCAGAAATTTATTATAAACGCTCCACCGATGGCGGTCAGATCTGGGGTGCAGATACACGGCTAACATCTAATGATTCTGTTTCACTTGAACCGGCTGTTGCTATTTCAGGTTCAAATGTGCATGTTGTGTGGCATGACTTGCGTGATGGAAACCTTGAAATATATTACAAACGCTCTACAGATAGCGGAGTAAACTGGGGTGCAGATGTAAGGCTTACGAATGATACTATAAAGTCAGTTTATCCCGGCCTTGAAGCATCAGGGTTGGATGTTTATGTAGTTTGGTATGTGCACGTTAATAATGACAATACGTATCATCAGATATTCTGCAAATATTCAAATGATGGAGGCATTATATGGGGAAACGAAACACCTATCACAAACGATACAGTCAGGTCTGGATTTCCGTCAGTAACAGTTTCCGGTTCAAATGTACATATTGTATGGGTGGACCAACCCGTTGGGTCCCCTGGAGAAATATACTATAAACGCTCGACAGATGGAGGTACAAACTGGGGAACAATTACCCGTTTAACTAATAATTCAAGCTGTTTTTTACCAACTTCAGCACTTTCCGATTCAAATTTGTACATAGTGTGGGTTGACTTGCGGGATGGAAATTATGAAATATATTTTAAGCATTCTGCAGATGAAGGTTTAACATGGGGTCCTGATATACGTTTGACAAATGCGGCAGGTAATTCATTGTATCCAACGGCAGTTGCATCCGCATCGGGAGTCCATATAGCCTGGCATGACGATCGCAATGGCAATGCGGAGATATTCTATATGTATTCAATGGATGAAGGCTTAAGCTGGAGCAGCGATACGCTTTTGGTGAATAATAGTGCAACAATGTCAGAATTCCCATCATTGGCAGTATCCGGTTCAATGGTGCATATTATTTGGTCTGATAAGCGCGATGGACCCAACGGTGAGATATATTACAAACGAAATCCGATCGGAAATTTTATCGGAATAGAGGATCGGGATCTTGCAAAAAGCCATCTTTCTATATATCCAAATCCTTTCTCAGAATATACAAATATTGAATTTGAAATGGCAAGTCCGGGAAATGTTGAAATCATAATATTCAACCAACTGGGAAATCATATCCAAACTTTGAAATATAATAGTTGTAAGGCAGGCAGGAATAGTTTGCAATGGAATTGTTCGGATAAAAATGACTTAGCTGTTCCGGGCGGTATTTATTATTGCAAAGTACTGTTCGGAAAGGAAATGCTTATTAAGAAAATGATAGTTGTGAAGTAGCTGATTTTAATGATGCGTACTCTGCATGAATTATCGTTTTTATTACAAAGAAAATAAAGTGTATGAAATCTATTGGAAATAATATTTAAACCATGAAAAAGTTAATTGTATTTGTTATTTTACTTACGTTTGGACAAACTGCTTTTGCACAAAATCCAAGCTATCAGCAAAAACTTTATTACAGCTGTAAAGTGTGGGGATTTGTAAAGTATTTTCATTCTAAGGTATCTGTTTGTGAAATCAATTGGGATAGTGTATTGGTTAGTAAATTACCATTAATAAAAAACGCTGTCAGTAGTAATGATTTTAATAATGTACTTTATCAAATGTTGCAAGCCGCAGGTCCTATGGCAATTGCCACTACGGCTTTACCAGATACAATTCCTGCTGAATTAAAAAGAAACAGAAATTTTGGGTGGATCAATAATGCTGTTTTTCGTAATGATGTAAGAGTCATTCTCGATACAATTAAAAACAATTTCAGGCCTCATCCTGTTTGTTGGGTGAATTATTATGGGGCAGGCAGTTGGCTTAAATTCCAATATGATAACCCAATACTAAACAGCAATTTGTCCACAAACTATCCTGATGAGTTCACAAGGTTGATGGGTATTTTCAGATACTGGAACATCATCAATTATTTTAATCCCAATAATTATATTCTGGACACCCCATGGGACAGCACTTTATACAATAGTGTGCTCTCTATTGCAAATGCATCAAATTATACAGACTTTTTCATGACATTTAAAAAAATGACATCGAATCTTGATGATGCCCATGTTGAAGGATTAACCACTGGTTCTTTTTCTAGTTATGTACCCAAGTTTATGCTAAGGCACTCTCAGGGAAATTATATAGTAGTCAAATCCGGCTATGCCCAAATTAATAAAGGGGATATCATTGTATCTGTTAATGGCAAAACAACAACGCAATGGGAAGATAGTTTGCGCCCATATATTTCTGCAGGGAATCCTTCCGTTTTCAGAAGATTTATGTGTAGAAATTTATTACGCGGAGCAAGCGGTTCAGCTATTCAGATTGAGTATAAAGACAGTCTGGGTAATACAAATAACATATTATTATACAGATATACTTTCCACAATAATAATTGGTTTTACGATTATTATCCGAATGATACACTTGCCTCAGTGAAATGGAAAAAATGGGATTGTAATGTTGGTTACGTTCACATGGGCAACCTGTCCACATCAGACGTGAATACCATGTACAATGAGTTGAAGAATACCAAAGCAATCATCTTTGATATAAGGAATTACCCTAACGGCACAGGTTGGGATATTGCTGATTTATTATATCCTAACAATACTTGTTATGCAAAATTTACTGTACCTGATGTTACATATCCTGGCACATTTTCTTGGGACTTTTCTGACATTGGCATCAATGGTAATTCGTCATATTACACAGGAAAGGTAGTAATATTATGTAATCAGGAAACCCAAAGCCATGCTGAATATACTTGCATGATGTTAAAGCAATGCCTAATACTGTCATAGTAGGAAGCCAAACGGCAGGTGCAGATGGTAATATAACCGGTTTCAAATTCAGTCAGAATATTCAAACTGGATTTACATCTTTAGGTACATTCTATCCTGATGGAACTGAAACCCAGAGAATAGGAATAGTACCCGATAGCTTTGTTTACATTACTGCAGAGGGCATCAGGCATGGCAGGGATGAAGTTTTGGAAAAAGCACTTGAAATTGCTGGTTGTGTTACTTCTATTGAAGATAATGAGGCGACAAAAAGCGAATTAAGTGTTTATCCTAATCCTACGTCTGGTATAATAACAATAGATTTAGGAAAAACTTACAAAGCAGTAGAAGTAACAATCAGAAATGTATTAGGGCAGGTTGTTTTAACTAAGAGTATTAAAATTACCAATAAGCTAAGTTTTGAAATTGAGGGTGCAAAAGGAATTTATTTTGTTGAGTTACGGACAGCAGATGGTAATGTGGCTCAAATGAAAGTTGTAAAACAATAAGGTTTTGCTAACAATAAATTAAAATTATTAATCCCTGTAGCTAAAGGACGAATTTTATTATGAACCTTGGTTTTTATCTTTTCAGGAGGAATTTATTATATTCGCTTTATAAATGAAGATTTTACTTGGACAAGAAGATAATAATAGAATAGAAGTTTAGTCTTTTTCGTTTATGAAAAGATTCCTCGTTTTATTTCAAATTGAATTTCTTAAATAAATCGGCAAGTTTGTCTTTATAATCAGAATGTTTCTTGATTTCTTTTGAGCAATTAATATTATATAAATTAGGAATTTGTCCTTCGTAAACTGGAGAAATTCCAATTGGTTTTTCAGTGTTTTCAAAATTTTCAAAAATAAATTTTAAAACATAATCTTTTGTAGAATATAAATTTGTTAATGATTTTACCTTGTGTATATTATTTACCAGCTTTGATTTCTCAATCGTAGCACCGGCTAAAATAAAAATTTCATCCACAATATCTTTTTCAAGTTCATCTAAGGCAAAAGAAACCAGCCTTGCACCCAAACTGTGGCAAATAATAATAATTTCTTTTCTATTTGAAGTTTTTGATTGCAAATCTTTAATATTATTAACTAAAGCTTTTGCATAAAAAGTTGAATGTTGTTTAGCATCATTCCAGTCGGTAGTAAATTTTTCGGTATCATAAGATATTTTCAATGCTAATCGATGATTCAAATTTCTTATAACTTTGTTTAGTTCACGGCAAGTAATAATGTTCCAGTTGAAAATAGAAATTGAAGAATCGGGATAAATTTCTTTAAGATTTTTTAACCATCTGGTAGTGTATGTTGGGTCTTCGGGTTTAGATAAAATTCCTGAAACAATAATAATTTCTTTATTGTTTGTTCCTTCGCTAAGATTAATTAATAAATTTTTGTTATTCTGAGCTTCTTGGGCTTTTTTGAATGTATGAAAACGAATAATATCATCGTTTAACAAAAACATAACCCATGAAATAACAAGTGCATCATCAATATATCCAATAACAGGAATAGTATCAGGAATTAAATCGTAAGGGGAGATTAAATATTCTAAAGAAAAAATAATCCATTTTTTTGAAATTCCAAATAGATAAAATTCTTTTTCATTTAAAATGTCAAATAATAATTGAGCGTTTTTTAAAAGTTCCTGAAGTTTGCTTGTAGTTTTTAATTTTGATGATAATTCCTTAAGTTTTTCTATTTCGTCAGGAGTTTTATCTTTAACTTTTTGTTCATCTATTTCTGTTATTAGTTGAACTTTTTTCTCGAATAGTTTTTTTTCCTTTTTTGATAAACTTTTTTTCATTTTCTTTATTTTAACTTAATGATATAAGGATAAAAATGTTTTTATTAAAATATTGATTCAAAGTTAATGTATTTTTGTTGAAAATTGAATAATATTTTATTAGAAGTCCCCTTAATTGTTATTTTTGTTAAAATTTAAATTTTATTGAAGAACCAAAATCATTAAAATGAAAAGAAATAAAAATCTTGTTCTTATTTTATTAATTTTTTTATTAGTTAATAATATATCCTTTTCACAAATAAATATTGTTTCCGGTTTTGAATCAGAGATATATAATCAATTTGCAAAAGACATAAAAAATAACACTGAAGTACCTATTAATATTTACTCTACAAAAGGAAGTGTTGATAATTTTAATAGGTTGATTTCCGATAGTATTCAAATTGCTTTTATGCAGTATGATGTATTATTATTTAAAGAACTTGAGAATCATAAAATAAAAGAATACATACGAGTTTTCCTTCCCTTGTATAATGAAGAAATTCATTTGATAGCAAAAAACAATAAAAAAATAAATTCATTAGCCGATTTAAATGGAAAAAGAGTAGCAGTAGGTTCAAAAGATGCAGGCTCGCATATAACAACAGATTTTATAAAATTAAAAACAGAAATAGATTGGAAAGACTATGAAATTCCATTTGAAGATGCTTTTGTTGCTTTGCTTTCAGATAGCATTGATGCCTTTTTCTTTGTTGGAGCTGCACCGGCAAATGCTTTAAAATCTTTATCAAAAGGAGTAAAAAACATTATTAAACTTGTTCCAATAGTGGATAAACGACTTGATGATATTTATATTAAGAAAACTATTAAATCAGGCACTTATAGCTGGGTAAGTTATGAGATAAAAACTTATTGTGTGCCCTCACTACTCGTTTTAAATACAAAAAATATTAGTAAAACAAAAGAAAACAAAATAGAGTTATTGTATAATGATTTAAAGAATAATCTTAAGGGAATTAGACAAAACAAACTTTCGCATCCAAAATGGAAACAGGTTGATTTTTCGGATAGAAAGCATATTGATTGGCCTGTTTATAAAAAAGAATATGTGAGTGTTAGATTAGTTTCTAATTTGCTTGCATATTTTGCTGCAATACTTTCATTTTTCCAGATTTATTTTATGATTAATAAGTTATGGTCAAGGAAACATGAAAAAAATGTTGCAGAAAGTATCTCGATTTCAGCAATGTTTATTAGCATATTAATCAATGGTTCTTTTGTTTTTAATAATTTTATTGCAGGGGGAATTCCACAGTTTGCAGCAAATATAATGTGGATTACAGGAAGTATAATAATGGCGTTTATTGGTGTTGGATATTGGGTTGCAGGTGGTAGAAAAAAAGGAATTTGGTTATTGCTTAAACAAGCTCTAAAACTTGAACGTAAAGAAGCTGGAGACCTTGCTAAAGCATTTTTTTCTCCTTCAGGAGCTGAAACAATTATTGAAATACTTGGTCAGGTTGCTATGATTGATGGTGATTTGGATGAAAGAGAAATGAATTTTATTCAACCCTTTGCTGATGCTTGGGATATAACAATTGATTGGAGCTATATTAAAGAAAACTTTGGTCCGAAAAGCGGTGTTGGATTTCATGATTTAAGGTGTTCTATGACTAAATATCTTGAAACATCACCTCCTGAAACTCAGGTTTCACAATTGGGAGATATTTTAAATATGCTTGTTAATGCGGATGCTCAGGTTACTAAGGAAGAGGAATTGATGATGGACGAATTAACAGGCATTATATCCGGCTATCTAAGTGGAGAATCTGAAGTTCCTATTTTCAAGGTAGCGGTTGTTCCGCAAAATACTTCACAGGAAACAGCCATTAGCACTATTATTAAGGATTTACATAAAACTGAAATTGCTGGTGGTTATGCTTATTTGTCTGAAGCATTTTATTCTGAGAAATACGCTGAAGTTGTTTGCGAAAAATATAGAGCATTAAATATTTTTACTGTTGTCATAAAACCTGAACATATTAATGATAGCCATGAAATTATAAGTAAAAAAATTAAAGATTCTAAGTAGAATAATTATTAGAAGTCCCCTATAATAAAAAAGATTGTTAAAAAAATGGGATTATATTTTTAATTTTTTCGATAAAAAAAAGTCCGGAAATTTCCAGACTTTTTTTATTAATGTTTTTTTAATAGATAATTATTGCATAAATTTTTTAGCTACATCATGAAATTCCCATTCAATACCATTATCTTTAAAGTTTACAGTTTTCCATGCTGGATGTCCTTCTGCTTGTAATTTGTTTAAATTTTGTTTAATGAAATTAAGTAACTTATTAAGATTTGCAATTTTTTGAGGAGTTTCATCAGTAACTGAAGTTACTAAAACTGATCTTACAGAAAAAGTTTTAACGTTTTTGTCAACCCAAGTGTATGTGTCGGAGCTGATAGTAGCAACTTCATAAATTTCTTCAAGTTCTTTATTTTCAATAGGAACTAATTTAATCTGGTCTTTCAAAGTAGGTGATAATTTGTTTAGAGAAGTAACAGGAGCAGCACCCACGAAAAAGAAAGCATCAATATCATCATTTAGTAAAGCACGGAATGCTTTTTCAAAAGGAATTTCAACATCAAACCAATTAATTCCGGTTTTTTCTTTAATTAATTGTGCAGTAACATTTGTTCCTTGCATAGAAGAACCAATACCAACGTCCTTTTTTTTCAGGTCTTTTAATGAGTTTATTTTGTCATTATCTCTTTTTGTGATAAGATGTATTTCTTCAATACCTAAAGAAAGAAGAACTCTTAAATCTTCAGTTTTTTGAAATTTTCTTTTCAAATCTTTTAGTTCTTCATATAGAATTACATCATATTGCAGAAAAGTAACATCTATATTTGATTTTTTAAGTTTAAGAAAATTGTAATAAGCTCCATCTGAAGTTAAAACATTAATGAATTCTGATGTGTCGGATGAAGTTACTAAATTATAAGTCGTTTTTGTTTCTCCTGTTTCATAACCCTCAGAATCTAAGATTGGTGTTTGAATGATTTGAGTGTCAACTTCAGTTACAATAGTTGGTGGGCAAATTTCTTGAATATCTTTTGCCATTTCACTGTAGGAGCCACCATCAACACCTGAAAGTATTGAAATTTGTGATTTCGAAATTAATGCACTGCATATAAAAAACAGTACAAATAATAAACTTAATGTAGATTTCGTTTTCATTTTTATGAATTTTAATTAAAATTTTAATTTTGAACCTGTAAAAATATATAATAAAAAATAAAAAAACAAATATATAAATATATTTATTCTAATAAAAAATATATCTGTGTATTAACCTGATTAACTCATGCGTTTAAAAAACGCACCTTTGGTGAAAATTGAAAAATGTTTTTTCAAGATGCATTCCTATAATGTATTGATTTATATTTAAATAAAACAAAATTTCAATTTTTATGAATTAATCAGGTTAAATTCTTCCTTCGAAAATACCAAAATCTTTTTCTATTCTTTTTTTCGTTTCTCCACTTGACATAAGAATTAAGTGGTCACCCATTTCAATCTTTGTTCCTTTAGAAGGATTTGTTATTAAATTTCTTTGTCCATTTATGGTTTTACTTAATCCTAATAAAACACAATCGTAAGTCATTTTAATATCTACGAAAGCATCAATATAATCTTTATTTAGATAAGGGTTTTGATCAATAACTTTATATTCCTGATTGTCAAAATCTTCATTAGTTTGTGCTGAGCTAAGTAAATCAAGATTTAACTCGGCAACATCAGGTTCAAAAATATAACTTGCAACAAGCTTTGAAGCAATTTCATTTCGGGCAATAACATAGGTTACTCCGGCAGCGAAAAAAGTATCTTGAAGATTGTGGTTTTCTAAAGAAACAATAAGAGTTGGAGCTGGATATTTCTTTTTAAAATTCAGAACATACAAAAGTTCATCTGTGTCGTTGCCAAAATTAATAAATACCTCTGATGCTTTGTTAGGATTTACTTTTTCTAATGATTCTAAATTGTGATAATCAGAAAATAAAACAAAAGTTCGCTTTTTTTTAAATTCTTCATAAATAAGGTCAACATCATCTTTTTTGTTTGTTACTATAGCAAATTTTCGCATAGTTTTATAGACTTCATCAATAACCATTCTGCTAAAATCATTCCAGCCGATAATAATAATATGGTCTTCAAATGATGTGCCTTTGTAACCTAATTTTTTTTCTTCTATCATAGTAATAATATTTGATGAAATACTGCTGATTAAAATACCTAATACTCCCAGACTTCCAATAACATAAATATAACCTATTATTCTTCCTCCTGTAGAAATTGGTACTTTGTCACCATAACCTACAGATGTGAGGCTTACAAACATATACCAAATTGCATCGCCAAAATTTTTTATTAATGCTCCTTCGTTTCCTTTTTCAAAAAATGTTAATAATAAATTAAGGATTGTTAATGAAATTATAATTATTATAGTGTATTTTAGTATGTTAATTAATCTTTTACTCATTAATTTTTTATTTTCATATATGTTATTAATGATATTAATTTGATGAATTGATTACTTTTTTTCTGAAATTATTGTTTTTCAAATAGACAGAAAAAAAATAAAATTAAATATTTTTTTTTAATTATTACATTTATTTTTTATATTTGGAAAAAATTTAGTAATTATTTAGTTTTATAAACATAAAAAAATGGCTGAACAATTAAACTACGGATCTGCTTTATTATATTTGTATTGGTTAATGTCCGGTGCTGATGGCAAAAAGAATTTTGACTCTGATGACCCGGAATGGAGAACCATGAAAATTATGAGAAAAGCAGAAAAAATTTCTAATAATGATTTTGATTACTTTGTAAATTCTGATTTTGGAAGCAAAGAAGAACAACTTGACAAAGCGGTTAAAACTATTAAGAATTCTACCCATGAACAAAAAGTTAGAGCATTAGCATGGATGGATAAAGTTATGCTTGCCGATGGCGATATTCATAGCAAAGAATATGAATTATATGTGAACGCTAGAAAAGAGTTTGATATAGATGAAGAAGAAGTTAAAAATATGAAAGCAAAACTTCCAAGTTTATAGACAATTTCTTTATTATTATTTCTGAAAAAATTAAATGATTATTCAAGATTTGATTTTCTTAATAATTATTTTAATTCCTTTTTTCTATTTAACAACTCTAAGCATTTTATTCCACCTGAGTTTTCCATCAAAGAGTGATTTGCTTTTTTCTAAGGATAGCCAAACAAAAACTGCTTTTCCAACAATATGGTCCATTGGAACAAATCCCCAGAAACGCGAATCAGCAGAATTATGTCTGTTATCACCCATCATCCAGTAATAGTCCATTTTGAATGTGTATGAAGTAGTTTCAACATTGTTGATGAAAATTTTATCTCCTTTGATTTCAAGGTCATTATTTTCGTAAACATCAATAATCCTTTCATAAAGCATGAGATTTAGCTTTGTGAGTTGTATTGTTGTTCCTGCTTTTGGAATATAAATTGACCCGAAATTATCTTCGTTCCATTTCACATAATTTGAATCGTAGGGGAGGACACGTGGATTCCATTCATCTTTATTATGAGTTATTTTAACGACCTCTGTTACATTTGCGAAATTTTTGATTTTTTTAGCTGCTTCATCAGTCAAAGTGAAAATATAACCTTCGTGAACTCTTTGTCTTTCATCTTCGTTAATATGAAGCTTGTCAAGGATTTTTGGATTCAAATTATTACCATCGGTTTTCACGAAATAGTTATATTGTTGTATTCCGGGATTGTGAATTTTTTCATTGTTAATATAAACATCCTGATCAATTATTTTAAGAGAATCGCCGGGAAGTCCGATACATCTTTTAATATAATTCTCACGTTTGTCAACAGGACGTCCAACAATTTCTCCGAAATTAAATTTGTCTGCCCAAACTCTTTGTCTCCCGTATTCTCTAACCAAAGCATAATAGCTCGCATTTTGAATATTTAGAGCAACGGTGTCGCCATCAGGATAATTAAAAACAACAGCATCAAAACGTTTTATTTTATTAAAACCGGGGAAACGATGATATGGAAATTTAATCCATTCTACATATGATTTTGTGGTTTTTGATAGGGGCAAAGTGTGGTGAACAAAAGGAAAAGCAATAGGAGTGTTTGGGAATCTTGGACCATAGCTTATTTTGCTTACAAAAAGAAAATCTCCTATTAACAAAGATTTTTCCATAGAAGAAGTTGGAATAGTGTATGCTTCAAAAAAGAATGTACGGATGATTGATGCTGCAATCACAGCAAAAATTATAGCATCTGTCCATTCGCGAACTATAGTTTTTTTAAGCTCAGGTCTGTCATCAGGGTTAATATATTCTTCTTTTGATGAGAATCCTAAATATGGAAGATAGATAAACGGGAAAATTACTCCTAAGGCTTGCTCCCATAAACTGAACTTATTATAACATTTTAATATTTCAACAATCATCAACAAAATCATAAATACATTAATAAATGGTATTAGTATAAAAATATACCACCATAAAGGTTTTTTTATGATTTTTAGCCAGACATAAAAATTATAAAAAGGAACTAAAACTACCCAGCCGGGAACTTCAGCTTTTTCAAATAATTTCCATAAACCTATTAAAGAAAAAACAGAAGTAATTAAAAATACTATTGTATATGTGCTCATAATTGATGATATTTAAATTTTTACAAAGAACGTAAATTTTAATGAATTCATTTATTCCTGATGTTAAAATTTGTTAAAGGTAGATTCAACTCACAAATGCGACAAACTATTCCACTAAATTATAAAATAAAGATTTCGGAGAAAAGAAATTATTCTTTTTTCTTGGTCTTCGATTTATTTTGTGCTGAATTTCAGCGATA
>Ga0307991_1000837_pt1 | contig 22257 bp, 23 predicted proteins | sample EllFjometagen131_FD_203146 | JGI IMG/M metagenome (GOLD analysis project Ga0307991, IMG submission 203146) | Marine microbial communities from Ellis Fjord, Antarctic Ocean - #131 | ecosystem: Environmental > Aquatic > Marine > Unclassified | place: Southern Ocean | collected 2014-10-08 | reverse complement strand
GGACGGCGCACCTTGATCGCTACTGCCGTGCCGTCGTGAAGGTGCGCCTTATGTACTTGCGCGATGGACGCTGCAGCTACCGGTTTTTGTTCGAACTTAGAAAAGAAGGTTGTGTATGGTGCACCTAACTCTTTTTTGATCTGTTGCTCAACTTCAGCAAAACTAAATGGCTGCACAGCATCCTGAAGTTTATACAATTCTTCCAGATATTCTGTGGGCAGGATGTCCGCGCGTGCAGACAAGGTTTGTCCAAGCTTGATAAAGGTCGGCCCCAGTATTTCCATAGCCATGCGCAGGCGCACCGGTGCGGGGAGTCGCTCAAGTTGTTTTATCTCCGGATTGCGACTGACCAAACGTCTGCCGATCTCCAGATAATAATCTAAGTTGAGTTGCTCAATGATTTGCCCAAAACCATGGGTTACGAGTACCCCTAAAACCTCGCGGTAGCGCTTGAGGGAGCGCAGGTTGCGGTTGATATTTATTAGCGGTATCACGATGAGGTTATTGCCGCCCTGCGTCAGTTTCTAATTTGTCCACGCGTTGTGATAATTCGTCAAAATCTTGCTGAGTTACCAGACCAATCCGCTCACATGCCTTGAGTACCTCTTGGGTTGTCTGCTGTTCAAATTTAGTCTGCTGCTCGGAAACTTTAGCTTGCAGTTTACCTACCAGCTCTTTGCCCTCTTCTTCGCTGAGGTTAAACCGTTGCTTGAGCTCAGCGGCTAATTCTTCTGCTTTTTTTTGGGTAAGAGAAGCCGCTCCCAGTGCAGTTAAAAGAGTTTTTTCAATGATTTCGAGCATGAATGATCTCCTTTTGGTTGGTGTTGTGTAGCTAGATATTAGCACCTTGCTCCTATGTTTCAAGCACTGTTCAGCTATTAGTTGTTATGGGATAAGAAAGCGCATAAGGAACTCATCAATTGTTTTCCATGGTGGCAGCCCTAGCGCTTTCCATGTCTTGGTTACTAGGCGGTTGGCAGCTTCATGCTGAGGTATGGCGGCGTGTGTTTCGCTCCATATGCTGCGGTGCAGTTTGCTTAAGTCAGTTAGGTATTGGGCGACAATTTTTTCAACAATAGAGAGATCGACAGGTAGCTTAATGTGCTGATTCCCCCAAGATGCGAGGACAATGGCGCAGGCTAAGTATTCGTTGTCAATGTTTAAGGTCGGGCTATCATCTTCTGGGATATTGGTGCTGAGGTGAAATGTTCCCATAAATTCGGAGGTGATTTGCCATGGTTGAGTTGCTTGCGCATAGCTGGCTAGTAGCGGCTTGTAGTAATCAAACAGGTATTGGTTCGGGAATTGTGGCACTCCGGTTAGGTCAGCTATGTTAATTAGTTTTTTGCGCAACTCACTTGTGTCAGTTTTTTTGTTTTGTTCTGTTGGGGCAGAGGTTTCTCTTCTGCGAGGAGATGTTATGGGGGCATCCGCCCTCAGGTTGAGTTGCTGTCCTAGGACTTTATCAACCATGGGCAAGGTGTCTGCTGGGCTAACTGAGGCATCGATAGTTATTTCCAGATCTTCCAGCAGTGCGGCGTTTGGTAGCGGAATGCGTGGCTGCCAGTTGCTGGTGTTTGATGGGCTTAGATGGTGGCGTAATTTTTGTGCCAGTTGGGATTTTGCATATAGTTCAATGCCGGATTGGTTTAACTGAGAAGTGTCTGTTGTAAAGCTTAGAACCTTCTGGGTAATTAACTGAAACAGTGGCTCTTCGAGGTTGAGTGCCAGAGCAAAGATCTCAGGTTCGGCAGCGCTAAGCTGTGACCATGATATTGTGCGTTGTTGGTCGCCGGAAAACCTTGTCTGAGCTGTATCATCACTCTCTTTGGTTGCGGTAAAGTCGATCATACTGTCATGGCTTTGGCTGATAGTGTGGAGCGTAAAGTGTCTTTGGAGTAAGTCAATGAGCGTGGTGCTGTAACTGCTGGCGAAGAGCTCTGTGGGTACACTGAGGTTTACCGTACTATGTGGCACCAAGATACCGAGTAAATAGATAAACTCGTATGCCCAAGTTGGCGTGGTGCGCGGGAGCTCGAAAATCGCACCTGACCAAGCAAGCTTGATGTTTTTTAGCCAGTTGTTGCGATGCTTGATGTCCGGGCGCTGGATATTATAGATAAAGCCCGAGATCGTACAGGGTAATTTTTCTGTTTGCAGTGCAAAGATTGTGTGGATCTGGCGTGCGCCGCTGTGCTGTTGGGATAGCTGGCGCATAAGGTGCTTTATTGCCATGCGTGCGGGGGTGTCGATCTCTATTGTCGTAGACGTGTCGTCTTTAGCTGCAGGGATGTTGTTGCAGTAGAGATAGATGCCGCTGCTCAAGCATGGCAAGTGATCTGGTGCGCCTGTGTATGGTGCACTGTGGATGAGAAGTTGCTGCAATAGCTTGAGCGCGCGTTTTTTGTCATGAAATACAGCTACCTGACCTAGCCGGTGCAGGAGGTGGTGGAGTGCTACGGCGCTTTTTTCGCCTAGCTCAGCCTCGTCAGCTTGAACCGCTAGGCAGGCAAATTGTTCGGTGTTTAACTCACTGATGAGGTATCTGAGCGCATTATCCAGATTTTCTGGTTGCAAATTGTGAGGGATGAGCTCGAAGTATGTCAGCGTAAGCATGCGTGCAATGCAAATGTGGATTTTGTCCTGCGCGCGATTATGCGCAGCTGGTAAATGTTTGTTGTGTCGCCTCGGCTGGCTGCGCAAATGCTTGGTCAGTGCCGTTTGAGCCTTGGTGGTGGTGGTTAAGAAAAGATTGGTTAAATGCCAGTAGGATAGCATCTGTGGTGGACAGGTTCCCAATACCGCTAGGGTACGAAATTGATCCATTAACTCAATTAGCGCATCTTCAAATGGATTGGTTGTTGTCGTTTCGACCGCGCTTGGAGCTGGGAATTCTAAGTGGGGTGTGCGTGAAACTGCGTTCCAGATGGTGATATTCTGGGCGCTCCAGCTGGCAAAGTAACTTAGCCCCAGAGCATGAGCACAAGCCTGAGCACTATCCAGATCAAAATCGTCATTGTCCACGCAGAGGATAAACCCGCCTGAGACAAAGCTGTCTTTATTGATCCAGAAAACCAGATCGGGTTGTTGCGCCCCGGTGCGGGTAATGATATTGGGGTGTATTTGTGTTTTGCGAAACGGCGAATGACCTGTAGCTATGTGCTTTGCGGCCCATAGAGATAGTTGTTGCAAAAAGCTGCTGCGAGTTGCTGTATTCATTAAATGACCGTTTTTCTGGGGCTAGAGCTTCAGTCTGTGGTTTCTGATGACCGGGTAAATGTTGTTGCTTGGGCGGGTTGCTTACGATGGAAATGGCGATACGCTAATTCCGTAACCATGCGCCCGCGCGGGGTGCGGTTGATGTACCCCTGCTGTAGTAAAAATGGCTCGATCACCTCTTCGATGGTATCCTTCTCTTCGCCGATAGCCGCGGCAAGTGTATCCAGTCCAACAGGACCGCCGCCAAACTTGTCTATGATTGTTTGTAGCATCAGACAATCCATGTGGTCAAAGCCGCTGTGGTCGACTTCCAGCCGGGTCAGGGCCGTATCCGCAATGTTCACTGAGATAGTACCGTTATTCTCGAGTTGGGCAAAGTCACGTACTCGGCGCAATAAGCGGTTGGCGATACGCGGGGTGCCTCGGCTGCGCCGGGCAATTTCCAAGGCGCCGTCGGCTTTTATTGGGGTCCTGAGGATTTCGGCACTGCGCTGCACGATTATAGTAAGTTCTTTTACCGTGTAAAATTGCAGCCGCGAGATGACGCCAAATCTATCACGCAACGGTGAAGACAATAGCCCTGCGCGGGTAGTGGCGCCGACCAGTGTAAAGTGTGGGATGTCGAGCTTAATGGTGCGCGCCGACGGTCCCTGACCAATCATGATATCAATTTGGAAATCTTCCATTGCTGGGTAGAGGATCTCTTCCACCACTGGCGATAAACGATGTATTTCGTCGATAAACAGGACATCGCCTTCCTCTAGGTTGGTCAGAATGGCAGCGAGGTCCCCGGCTTTTTCGATCACTGGACCAGAGGTGCTCTTGATGCTGACCCCCATTTCGCTGGCAATTATGTTGGCTAGTGTGGTCTTGCCCAGCCCCGGCGGACCGTAGAATAACACGTGATCCAAGGCTTCATTGCGCTGTAGCGCAGCACGAATAAACACTGACAGGTTCTCTTTGATTTTTTCTTGACCGATGTATTCATTCAGGGTGCGTGGGCGCAGCGGATTGTCAAAGTTGTGGTCATCGGCACAGATGTCTGGTGTTATCAAGCGCTCGGTCATATTTGGGTGCCTTGTATGGGTCAGCGACTAAGGTGTTTGAGTGCGGCTTTAAGGATAGTTTCCATACTGTCGTTTACTTCCAGATCTACCTTGGCGACGGCAGCAGCTGCCTGTTTTTCCTTGTAGCCCAGATTGATTAATGCCGATAAGGCGTCAGAGCTGATGTTGGTGCTGAAGGCAGTTGTTTGTGCCATGGCTGATAGCTCAGCGCTGGTGGTTAATTTGCTCACCTTGTCGCGCAATTCCAGAATCAGCCGTTCCGCAGTTTTCTTGCCAATTCCGGGGAGGGTGGCCAAACGATTAGCGTCCTCATTGATTAGCGCCGAGTGCAGGTCGGGACAAGACATGTGGGACAGGATGTTGAGCGCTACCTTGGGGCCGATTCCAGTAATGGACAATAGCAGGATAAACATCTCTTTTTCCGGCAGGCTGAGGAAACCAAATAATGTTAGGCTGTCCTCGCGCACGTGGGTGTAGATATGCAGGGTGGTGTTCCCCTCATCCGGCAGACTGTAGAAGCTAGATAGCGGGATTGACACTTGATAACCCACGCCGTTTACATCAAGAATGATCCGGTCGGGAGTTTTGCTGACCACGTTTCCGGTTAGCAGCGCTATCATTTGTGGCTCCCTTTTTTGCCAGTAGTGCCAGCTTTTTCATGGGCGAGAGCCCGCTGCAGTTTTCCGGCAAGATTGCAGCTGTTGGCGTGACAAATTGCTACAGCCAAGGCATCCGACGCATCCTCCTGGGCAATCTCGGGCAATTTCATCAAAGCTTTCACCATCTGTTGTACCTGAGTTTTCCCCGCCTTGCCATAACCGACTACGGCGCTCTTTACTTGCAAAGCGCTATATTCAGCAACAGGCAGTTGCGCACTTACTCCGGCGACAATGGCTGCCCCCCGCGCCTGGCCAAGCTTCAGTGCCGACTGGGGGTTTTTAGCCATGAATACCTGTTCGATAGCCATGACGTCGGGATGATATTTCGCTATTACTGCGGCTAAACCATCATGGATAATTTTTAAGCGCTGAGGCAGCTCATCTTTACTGTTGGTATAAATAGCACCGTTGTCGATGTGGCGCAGGTGATTGCCATCTTTATCTACCAGAGCGTAGCCAGTTATTCTGGTGCCGGGGTCGATGCCCAAAATGCGCATGTATTAACGTTACCCGAGCAACTCAGACATAACTTCATCACTGAAGTCAGCATTGGTATAGACGTTTTGCACGTCATCATTGTCTTCCAGTTTCTCCATCAATACGAGCATCTGTTCGGCCTTCTTGATGTCGAGTTCCACCTGATTTTGGGGCAACATGGTTAGTTCGGCTGAGGTGAACTCCAGACCGTCTGCTCTTAAAGCATCACGCACAGCAGGAAAATCTGTTGGAGCTGTGATAACTTCATAGCTGTCGCCCTCGTCTTTTACGTCCTCAGCACCCTGCTCCAGTGCGACTTCAAATATGCGGTCAAGGTCTGCATCGTTATTAAATACAATGACACCTTTGCGGTCGAAAAGGAAAGCAACTGAGCCGTCAACTCCTAGGCTACCATTCTGTTTCGTGAAGCAGTGACGCACGTCAGCAACCGTACGGGTACGATTGTCGGTGAGGATCTCCACCAGGACTGCAACGCCGCCTGGTCCGTAACCCTCCATTGTCCCTTCTTCATAGTTAACCCCATCGAGATCGCCGGATCCTTTTTTGATGGCACGCTCGATAGTGTCCTTGGGCATGTTTCCGCCCTTTGCCTTGTCTACGGCAGTGCGCAAGCGCGCATTCGCATCAAGGTCACCCCCACCAATCCTTGTCGCAATGGTTATCTCTTTTATCAGTTTGGTGAATATCTTGCCTCGTTTAGCATCCTGAGCACCCTTGCGGTGTTTGATGTTAGCCCACTTGCTATGTCCTGACATATTATCCCTCCTGAAATTTATTTTTGTATTGTTTTGAAATGTTGCTATTAAGGTTTCGTGAAAAACCCGTTAAACATAGCATGAAGGGAAAAGTGGCGGCAAGTTCTATGTGTTGTTGTCAGGTAGGTCATAAAGGACAATGGATAAAAAAACGCCACACGGAGGAGAGAGTCCCGGTGTGGCGTAAAAAGTGGGGAGTTAATTTCGAAAAGGGGGGGTGAAATATGTGCTCCCGTGTCATTTGTATTGACCAGCCATAAAGCATTTAGTGTGCCAAGTGTTTGATTAGGGTGACTTTGTGTCGTTTTTTTCTGCATCAGTTGGCGGTGGCGCGGTATTAGATGCGGATTTGGCTATATGTTGGCAGTTGTTAGTTTGTTTTTTAAGAGATCGTTATGATTTTATTGGGTATTTTAGTTGCGGGTGTGACACACGTGGCACACTTTGAAAAAATATGTGTCATATATGTCACACCTATGGTGTGTGCGACTCAGTCGTTGCTTGGTGAGCGGAAAGTGTCACCCGTGATGTTGTGGCGTTCCAGCAGGCGATACAAGCTGCGGCGGGGTATTTGCGCGGTTCGCGCTGCTGCAGAAACATTGCCGCCGGCGTTGGCTAGATAACTTTTCAGGAGACCTTTTTCCACTAACATTGTCTGCCTGTTAAGTGAATGACGAAATGAGGACGGGGGCGCATCAGGATCGTCCTGTTGTTTGCCGATCAATTCAGTGAAAATTACCGGCAGGTTTTCGAGGTGGATGCAGTTGTCTTGGGTAAGAACTGCGGCGCGCTCAATGATATTTTGCAACTCGCGAATATTGCCTGGCCAGCGGTATTGGCGCATGGCCTCAATGGCACGGCGATCAATACTGTCGATGTTTTTATTTACCCGCTTGCTGGTGCTGCGCAGGAACTGCTCAACTAGTTCCTCCAGCGAATCAAGGCGGTTACGCAGTGGTGGCATGTTGATGGAGAACACGTTGAGGCGATAGAACAGGTCTTCGCGAAACCAGCCCTCTTTAACCCCTTGCTCCAGATTTTTGTTGGTCGCTGCAATTAGGCGGACATCGACCTGGTGGGTGGTGTTGCCACCTACTGGTCTAATCTCACCGCTGTCCAACACCCGTAGCAGTTCTGCCTGTAGCTTCGGGGTTATGTCGCCGATCTCGTCGAGGAAGATGGTGCCACCGTTGGCTGCTTCGAACAGCCCTCTTTTGTCGGCTAAAGCACCGGTAAAGGCCCCTTTTTTATGACCGAACAGTTCACTTTCCATCAGGCTGTCAGTTAAGGTCGTGCAGTTCAGGGTAACCAAGGTTTTATCGGTTCTTAAACTCATTAGATGAATGGCACGGGCAGTCAGTTCTTTGCCGGTGCCGCTTTCCCCGCGGATCAATACGGTAGTAGGGGTAGGTCCAACCTGTCGGATAAGATTGACAACCTCCACCGTGTGGTGATCTTTGCCGACGATGCTGACTTCGCCAAATTCGTGCGACAGGGCATGTTGGGCTAATTCGTACTTTTGGGCGAGGACAATGCGGTCCTCTTCTAGGCGTTTGAGGGCAAATGGCAGGCACATTTCGGTGTCGGCTAATCCTTGGTATACTGCTATGGCCAGTTCGCGGCAGGTGGCATAACCACAAGCACCACAATCAAGTTCATCCTGCTGACGCACCTTGTTGGTTTGTTGCAGTATTTTGCGAATACTCTCCCCGCTGGGCAGATCCAGACGCTTGTTTTTATTGCGAAAACTGCGGCTGAAGTCTATGGGGGGATGTTGTTTAGTGTAGAGTTCCTTGGTATTGTAGCTTATTTGATCCGAGTCAAAATGTTTATGGATCAGGGTGCGTTTGGTAAAATGGGTCAAACGATTGTTGTGCCCGGGGCCACCTATGCAGCCGCCGTTACAAAACCTGATGTCAACCAATTGAGCAGTTATTCGACCTGCGGCTAGGTCGCGAATTATCTCCAATGCGTTTTCTTCGCCATCAGCTGCAATATATTGCGGATTGAAAAAATCATTTTTAATATTGAAGACTTGGGAAGGACCACCGGTTATAGAGAACAGTCTCCCCTTGTGCGGGCGCACTCCGTCAAAGGGGGTGATGCCTAAGCGGGTTAGATCCAGATGTTGCTGGTTAAACATTTGACTGAGCTCTTTATAGGTGAGCACGGTGTCAATAGCGCCAGCAACCTGTTCAGTGTTAATCTCAAATTTGCCTGCGATGCACGAACTGATATAGACCACCTTGGTGTCTGCGCCGTTTAGCGTTTTAAGGTAGCGTCCAATGGCTATCATGGGAGAAACAATGGGCATCAGGTTTTTCAGCATTTGCGGATAGTGGCGTTCTATCAGCTCGACTATGGTTGGACAGTGGGTAGTGATCAACGGTTTGTCAGTGGTTTGCGCCACCTGATCATTGTAGACCTGTGCCAGAAACTCGGTTCCGACTGATCCTTCGTGTACCTCGTCAAAGCCCAAGCGGTGCAGTCCCGTGGTGAGTTGTCCGGGGCTGATGTCGTTAAAAAAAGCCGGAAAAGCGCAGCCAAGTACGGCGATGGTCTTGTTTGCGCTAGCTAAAAGTTGCCGCGTCTCTACACTGCTGTCGGCAATGACTTTAGCTTTTTGGGTGCATACGGCAATACACTTGCCACAACCAATACAGCGCGACTGAATAACCTCAGCGTAATTAGCTTTTACTTTGATGGCTTTTACTGGACAGTTGCGCACGCAGGCGTAGCATTTGCGACAGCGCTCTTTTACGGTTTTTATTTGCCCCATAGTTAACACTTCCTGTAAGGATTTGTGGCGAGCAGTGTGCCAGTGGTGACACACCATGTCAAGGAAGATGTTGGTTGGGGTAGTTCGCCGGTAAAAGTTGCTTTAAGTCTGAGCTATTTTACACGCTTTGTCTTGTGCTGGGATACATGGCATATATCCATGCTCTGGATTCCATGCTCTGACTTGCATGGCACGTGGAAATGCCACCTCTTTGTATACCGACTTGCCAATCAATAAGCGCAGACACTCCTGGGTGGTTTCAGAAATGCTGGGATGGGGATAAACCGAGCGCAAAATATCTTTAGCGCCTTTATCGTGATCTATAAGTGGGCAATTGACCTCATGATGTTGGATTACCTTAGTCCATATTGGTGGAGTTGTAATGGTGAAATAACCAGAACAGATGTCAATGAGATCGGGTGGGTGGTGTTGGGAGTTAAACCGTGAGCCAATAGTTTTGCCAATGCCGGTTGCCCACCTCTCGGCTTGATGCCGCCGGAGTTTGACACTGGCAACCATGGTGCAGATCAAGGGTGGCTTGGTTGGGAATCAGCGCCAGACACTGGCAGGGGCGCTGCGCGATGGTTAATGCGCAGCCGTCAACGGTAAGAAACCCACACCCGGAAATTAACGATAACGGTGCTGGGATAGGTATCCCGGACATCCCCCACATCACCAGTCCTAGTTGCGGTAAGCGTGCGCTCAACTGGCTCATGGTTAAATGCTGACCAGAGAAAAATATATCAAAAAAGCGTTGGGGATCGATCCATATTCCCGGGCTCCCATGGCAGCAGCGCCCACCACACTCTTTGCACAGCAATAAGTTCAACGCTGTACTTTGTTCATAAACCATAGATGAACCTCGTAGTTGACGATCTAGGTGTAATCCGTTTGCTGCGGCCGAGTTACAACTTGACCGATTTAGCGACAAGTGTACCATTGTGGTGATAATAAAACATAAAAGATGGTTTGTGCGCTGCCGCGCTTCGACTGCATTTTTCAGGCAAGTGGGGATCTTGATAGTCATGGCGCAGCAGCTGCGCGTTAATGCAGAAAGGTTGTTATGGTTGAACTTCTGCTCATTTTGATCAGCACCGTTTTTGTCAACAACGTCGTTCTTACCCGCTTTCTTGGTGTCTGCCCGTTCATGGGGGTGTCGAAACGCGTGGAAACCTCGCTTGGGATGGGGCTTGCCGTTATCGTCGTGATGACCATTGCCTCGGCAGTGACGTGGTTGTTTCAATACCACGTGCTTATTCCGCTCGATATCGAATATCTGCAAACCATCGCCTTTATTCTGATTATTGCCTCTCTGGTACAACTGGTGGAGATCGTTCTCCATAAAACCAGCCCGGCGCTGTATCAGGCACTCGGTATTTATCTGCCGCTAATCACCACCAACTGCGCGGTGCTGGGGGTGGCAGTGCTGAATATCCAGAAAAACTATACCTTTATTGAATCTATTGTATTTTCCAGCGGTGCCGGTTTGGGTTTTACCCTTGCTATGTGGTTGTTTGCTGGGCTACGCGAGCGCCTTGAATTAAGCCCGGTACCAAAATGTTTTCAGGGCACAGCCATTGCCCTGATTACTGCGGGATTATTGTCGCTGGCGTTTATGGGGTTTTCTGGCTTGGTAAAAAGTTAATCTTGTGCTGTGAAATGGGCCGATAGTTAGGGACGAGGTGTAACATGCTCACTGCTGTTTTAGGCTTGGGGCAAATTGGTTTGGTCGCCGCTATCGCACTTGGCTGGGCTGCTAAAAAATTTGCTGTTGATGTCGATGAACGAGAAACCAAAATCCGCGCTATCCTTCCCGGTGCGAACTGCGGCGGTTGTGGTTTTCCGAGCTGTTCAAGCTATGCTAGTGCTGTCAGCGCGGGCACCGCACCAATTAATTTGTGCCGAAGCGGTGGTAGTGCGGTGGTTGAAAATATCGCTCATATTATGAGGATGAAAGTTGAGACCAGCACCGCGCAAATTGCCGTGGTCTTGTGTCAGGGGGATGATCGTAAAGCAACTTTGAAATACCACTATTTAGGATTGCACGATTGTAATGCCGCGAACCAGATTGCCGGTGGTCCTAAACTGTGTCCCAGTGGTTGTCTAGGTTTGGGGTCTTGTGTTGCCGTCTGCGCCTTTTCTGCCATTGCGATCACCGCACATGGTTTGGCGGTGGTCAATCGAGAACGGTGCACTGGCTGTGGCAAATGTGTCGCCATCTGCCCGCGCCACGTCATTCGTCTGGCTCCGGCAACGGCTACTATTCATGTTTTGTGCAATAGTCACGACAAAGGGGGAGTTGTGCGCACCTATTGTAAAGTTGGCTGTATTGGTTGTGGTCTGTGTCGCAAAGCAGTTCCCAGTGCCTATGTTCTTGATCGGTTTTTGGCCCACATTGATTACAGTCACGCTGCATTAGCTGTCTTGGCCGCCGATGCAATCGCAATATGTCCCAATCAGTGCATTGTCGATTTCACCAAAAATTATCCCGATGACCGTCTGTTGCATCCTCTCCCGGCTATCCCGGATCGCCCAGCTCTGGTAACGGATGATGAAAAGGCTCAACGTTGATGACTTATAAATCCTTTACTGGCGGCATCCCTTTAGTGGACAGCAAACTGGTGGATAGCAAATTGGCGACACGGGGGGCAGCTGTTGAACCCTGTCCAATTCCAGATCAGTTGATTATCCCGATGTCGCAGCATATCGGTGTCCCCGCGCAACCGATCGTCACTGTTGGCGACCTGGTGCTCAAAGGGCAAACCATTGCTCAGGCGGGGGCGTTTATCTCTGTACCTATTCACGCCACAACCTCAGGCAGAGTTATTGCTGTTGAACCGCGATTGCACAGTTTGGGTAAAGATCTGCTGGCCGTTGTTATTGAAGCCGATGGCGAAGATCGCTGGGATCCTGATCTTACAGAGCTAAAATCAGCGCAGTGGACTCCCGACACCTTGAGACAACGGATTCGTGAGGCTGGAATTGTCGGTATGGGCGGTGCGTGTTTTCCAACCCATGTCAAGCTGGCTCCAGCTGATAACAAGCCAATTGAGACATTGCTGATCAACGGTTCCGAGTGTGAACCGTTTCTCACTGCCGATCATCGCTTGATGCTAGAGCAGGCAGAAAAAGTGGTCGATGGTATTGATATCCTGCGGCAAGCTTTAGCGGTAAAACAGGTCATCGTCGGTATCGAAGCCAACAAGAAAGATGCCATCGCTCGGATGAAACAGTTGGTAGTTGGTCGCGATATTGCGGTAAAGATTCTCGCGGTTAAGTACCCGCAGGGGGCAGAACAAGTGCTGGTTGATGCTCTGCTGGAGCGTCAAGTCCCCAGCGGTGGTTTGCCGATGGATCTGGGCGTGGTCATTCACAATGTTGCTACTGCTGCTGCCGTGAGTGATGCGGTACGCTTTGGGCACCCCCTTATTGAACGGGTGGTGACGGTCAGCGGCCCCGGTATTACCACAGCTAAAAATTTGCTGGTCCGGATTGGTACCCCGATGCAAAAACTGGTGGATTTCTGTGATGGCCCGCGCGGTGAGATCTCTAAAATTATTATGGGTGGCGTGATGACGGGGCAGAGTCAGATCTCCCTCGAAGCCCCAGTGATTTATGGTACTTTGGCTCTGCTGCTGTTCGGTGCTAACGATCTGCCCCAACAGGACGCTGGACCATGTATCCGCTGTGGTCGATGTGTTGCGGTGTGCCCGCTCCATCTGTTGCCAGCCACCATTGCTGATTATGCCATGCTGGGGCGCTTCGATATGGCGCAGGCCTATCATGTGATGGATTGTATGGAGTGTGGCTGCTGCACTTATTTATGCCCAGCCTTCCGTCCTCTGGTGCAAACCTTGCGTTATGCCAAAGCTGGAATTTTAGCGCAACAAGGGAGGTCTTAGCATGGGCCATCAACTCACCATGTCTTCATCTCCCCATCTTCATGGCGGTGACACCACGGCGCGTATCATGCGCCGGGTCATTATTGCGCTACTGCCTGCCTGTGGTGTGTCGATCTATTATTTTGGGTTGCCAGCGTTGTTGGTTTTAGTGTGGTGTACCCTCGGTTGTTTGGCCAGTGAAGCGCTATGCTGCTATCTGTCTAAGCGCCCACTGACCCTCGCCGACAACAGTGCCGCTATCACTGGGCTACTCTTGGCCCTGAACCTTCCCCCCTCGGCACCATGGTGGCTGTGTGGCTTCGGTGCCATCATTGCCATTGGTATTGGCAAACAGGTGTTCGGCGGGTTGGGGCACAACCCCTTCAATCCAGCCCTCGTGGCTCGGGTGGTGCTGTTGATCTCGTTCCCGGTACAGATGACCAACTGGACAACCCCAACGCCGTTAGGGCGCGGCATTGATGCTGTGACTACTGCAACCCCCTTAGGGGAGATGAAAACAGCCATCATGCTTACGGGGTATCTGCCCACTCCCAGTCATGACGGCCTGACCAATTACTTTGTCGGCAACATGGCCGGCTCTCTCGGCGAAGTGTCAGCCCTTGCTCTGCTTATTGGCGGGGTATATCTACTGCTTAAAAAAGTGATCACCTGGGAGATCCCCGTTAGTTATCTCGCAACGGTGGTTATTTTCTCTGGGGTGATGTGGTTGAGTGATAGTCAAAGCTACCCCGATCCGCTGTTTCATCTGGTGACGGGTGGTCTGCTCTTGGGGGCGTTTTTTATGGCGACCGATATGGTTACTACCCCCATCACCCGCAAGGGGATGATAATTTTTGGTAGCGGTTGTGGACTGATCACCGTTGTTATTCGCTTGTTTGGTGGCTATCCCGAAGGGGTGTCGTTCGCTATTTTATTGATGAATGCCGCGACACCGCTGATCGATCGCTATAGTCGACCCAAGGTTTTCGGCTACGATAGACATAAAGTCAGCCATAAAGAGAAAATGGCAGGGGGGCGAGAGTTATGAAACCGTTCTGTCGCTTGGTCATCACCTTGACCCTCATCGCCGCTGGGGCGGGGTTGGTGCTATCGCTGGTGGAAAGTGCCACCCGTGAACCTATTGCCGCCCAGCGTAAGATTCAACAGCTCAAAGCTATCTCTGCGGTGTTGCCAGTGTTTGACAATAGTCCTACGGATGACTGTGTCGTGCTCGAAATCGGTCGCGATAAAAAAGATCAACCGTTCAGCTGTACCTTTTTTCGTGCACGCAAAGAGGACCAATTAGTTGGCGTTGCCTTTCGTGTTATTTCTCGCGACGGCTATAGTGGAGCAATCGAAATTATGGTGGGGGTGGACAGTCAAGAGCAGATTGTCGCAATCGAGATTCTCTCCAATTCAGAAACACCCGGTCTGGGCAGCAAAATTACTAGCACCGTATTTAAAGATCAGTTCCGTAAGCGCGATCTCACCAATACTGATTGGCGGGTGAAAAAAGATGGTGGCGAGATCGATCAGCTAACTGGAGCTACCATCTCGCCGCGGGCAACCGTGGCTGCCATCAAACAGGGGCTTGAGTTTTTTAAGCAACATCGCGCCCAGATTCTTGCTCGCCAAGGAGATCCGTTATGAGTTTAACCACGGAATTCACCAAGGGGATCTGGGATAAAAATCCGGTATTCAAATTGGTGTTGGGGATGTGCCCCGTGCTTGCCGTAACTACCACGGCTGAAAATGGTTTGGGGATGGGGGTAGCAATTACCTTTGTGTTGATTTGCTCTAATTTTGTGGTGTCGTTGATGCGCAAATTGATCCCCGCCGAGGTGCGTATCCCCGCGTTTATCATCATTATCGCCACCTTCGTTACCGTCGTTCAATTCATGATGGAAGCTTGGGCCTACGATCTACACCTAGCTCTGGGAATCTATATTCCGCTGATCGTGGTCAACTGTCTGATCTTGGGGCGCGCAGAAGGTTTTGCCTCGAAAAATCCCGTGTTACGCGCAATCGTTGACGGCGCAGGGATGGGGATTGGCTTCACGCTAGCGCTATTTATTTTGGGTGCTATTCGCGAAGTGTTTGGTGCCGGGGAGATTTTCGGATATGCCGTCTTTGGCGCGTCCTACCCGCCAGTGCTGTTGTTGCTCTTGCCGCCCGGTGGTTTTATCGCCCTTGGCTTGGTGCTGGCAGTATTAAACCGCTGCACTCAGCATAAGGTGTGACTGTGCCATCACCAATGTAGAGCAAAGAAGCCGGAAATACTCGCAATCAGAAAATTGGGGTGAATGGGGAAGGCAGATTTGCTGGGTGCAGCATGGTAGGTTCGCTACCATGGCATATTTTGGTTTATTTTTGTTGGAATGAATATCTGTCTGGGGTGGGGGCTGATGGTTGCCCGGTGAATTTTATGTTGCAAATTGCTTCTATCGTTTCAGCTGATATCCTTGAAGCAGATGTCAAAAAAACAAGAATGTCCCCTTTCGGGGCGAATTGTTGCGCTACTCGTGAAAGGCGGCGCCAAATCTTAAGCATAGGAGGAAGATGCCATGAGTGACAAGGAACTGTATCGGCAGAAAATGAAAGCCCAGCTGGATGAATTAAAGGCAGATGTGGATAAGCTCAGAGCTAAGGCGTCTGGGGCATCGACAGATGCGCAGCTGAAACTTTCCCAGCATGTCAAGGATCTGGAGGTGCGAATCGACGAGGGGAAGGTCAAGCTGACCGCACTCGCCGATGTGAGCGCGGATCGCTGGGATACGGTCAAGGAAGGCTTCGAGTCAGTGTGGAAGTCACTGAAGTCCTCCGTCAAGGATGTTTCGGCAAAATTCAAGAATTAACACCGGTCTAACTGGTTGCAGCGGGCGGTATGCGTGTTGCCGCTGAAGCGAAACCTTAACTGTAATACTGATAACATTTCATTTCTTTCAACTATAGGAGTTCAACATGGCTAGAGGTTCAGGAAGTATGATGAAAATTATTGGTATTGCCTTGGTAGTTTTGGGAATTGGTCTGGTACTATGGGGGTATCAATTATCTGGTTCTGTCGGATCACAAATAACCCAAGCGGTTACCGGTTCCAATACCGACAAGGTAATGACTTTATCCATTACTGGTGCGGTCGGCTTTGTGGTCGGAATATATCTTTTTATTAAAAATTAGCCTAGGCGGTGTCATGGATATAAATAGTTTGATAATGTTTTTAGCAATTGGCGCACTCGCGGGGTGGCTTGCAGGAAATATTATGAAAGGGCGTGGATTTGGCGTCATAGGTAATATTCTTGTGGGAATTGTTGGTGCTGTATTGGGTGGTTTTGTATTCAGTTTGCTAGGCTTGACGGCTGGTGGATTAATAGGCTCTATAATCGTAGCCACTGTTGGCGCTATTATTTTATTATACATAATTAGTGTGGTTAAGAAGGGCTGATCCCTTTGTCTGTACGCGTTCCTTCAGGGGGCGTTGATGTGGTAAACCTAGGATTGCCCCCAGTTTTATCGGGGGGGGGGGGGATCCCAGGCTTTACGGTGTGAATTGCCTCCCCTTATTTTCTCAAAAATTCAAAATTATTGATATCCTCTTGGCATGAGCGTAGGCTGTTGGGCAGTTTTAGAGCGTTGATGTTATGAGCTGTGGTGTCGATGGTATGCTGGCATCATGAGACACGAATAGAGGGTACGCCCATGGTTGCCCTGGAAGGGTTAAACGGTTAAATAAATGATTAAAACTGCAATGGAATTGGATGGTATGCGTCGCGCAGGTGCATTTAATGGCGAATTGATGGACTACTTGCGTCCATATGTTAAAGCGGGGATTAGCACTGATGAGATTAACACTCTGGCCTACGATTACACCATCAAGAATGGTCACACCCCGGCTTGTCTCGGCTATCATGGTTTTCCAAAATCACTCTGTTCATCGATTAACAATGTTGTCTGTCATGGTATTCCGTCGGCAACCGAAATTCTCAAGGAAGGCGATATTGTCAATATCGATTTGACCACTATTGTCGATGGTTTTTACGGCGATTCATCGGAGACGTTTCTGGTCGGTTACGTCAGCAGTCGGGCGCGTAAACTGGTGGCAGTGACCGCCCGGTCACTGGTGCTAGCGATTGAAGGGTTGAAACCGGGAATGTTGTTGTCGACGATTGGTGACATCATCCAGCCTTTTGTCCAGTCTCATGGTTATTCAGTGGTGCGGGAATATACCGGGCACGGTATTGGTCTGGGATTTCACGAAAACTTTTCTGTGTTTCATCACCATACCAGTGAGTGTGAGCAGGTGGTTCTCCGTCCGGGGATGACGTTTACTATAGAGCCGATGATCAACATGGGCAAATACGCTGTGGTGACGGACCGGCAAGATCAATGGACCGTGCGGACAAAAGATAAATCTCTGTCTGCGCAGTTTGAACATACTATTGCTGTGACTGAAACGGGGATTGAAGTCTTGACCTTGACCCCATCGCAGAGATTATCTGGTCAGATACTCAATGTGATTGGTATGGAGAAATATTAGCGTTTTACGTCCTATCTCCCTGAGATCAATGCCAATGGATGTTGTGTTCAGTATTTCCTGCGCTTCAGGTGGACACTCTTTGCTAACCGTTACTTTTTCAAATAAAGCACATAGACCGTCAACGCTTCGAGTTGCTGCTCAGTGAAGATTGCAGCAAAGGATGGCATGCCACCCCGGCGACCATCGCGCAGAGTTGTCAAAATATCCGCTTTGCTGTGGCCATAGGTGAATTTGACTTGTTGCAGAGATGTGCCACTGCGTGTGCCGAGACCGTTCCCTTGCCGACCATGACACGAAATACATCGTAAGTTGAAGAGCTCGCGACCTTGACGCGTTAATTCTTGCTGTGCTGTTGCTTCGGGGGTGATTGCTTGACGTGGTGTGGCTTGATCTTGATTGCAGCTTGCAAGTAAGCAAAGCGAAAGGAGGGCGGCTGAAGCCGTCCATATGATGACCTGATTGTATCGTTTTCGTTGCGCTGTTGTCGTTAGCATCACTTCGTCTCCACAATAGAGCACCTGCGTTGCAGGAGCTGTAGGTTGATAATTAAGGATGCTGTCAAGTTTAGCAGAGTTGGCGAATCATGCAAAATACCGTCATCAACATTAATGGCCGACCGATAGTTTTATTTTAAAATATGTGGCAACACATGACTTCCCCCACCCCATTTGTAAGTTATCTCTTATGGAATTCGAGCAGAGAAAAGTCTACGTTTTCAGCTTCCATTTTATCCAACCAAGCTGAAATGTTTATAGTGCCCTTTCGGTTCGTTATATAAGTAATCCGTCTCATCCAAAAGTAAGCAAAACATGACCCGCAGTTGTCTTGCCCTGCGGGTTCCCTCACTGCTGCGCTCAAATGGCTTACGGGTAACCGTTCTCGTTGACGCTCATTGCGTTCGGCTGCGGCAAATGGGATGGAGATTTTCCCCTTAGGTGAAAATCTCCGAAAATTTATTCTCAATGGCTTTAATTTCAGGATCTGTCAGCTTTTCAAATTCGCCATCTCTTGCCCTTTGGGAGAGCGTTCCCTTATTTTGAGACAAGAAGCGAATGAGCAGATCAGCGAGCTTATCTGGCATGTCGATGTAGTTTTTGATGAATTCATTGAGGCAGTCATATTTCTTCAGATATTCCACTTCATCTGGCAGCGTTTTGCTCACCGTTTCCTCAACGCAAGCAAAGAAAAACTCTGCCTGCGCCGTTGCATCAAAATAACGATATAAGTCGATTGTTTCATTCAGGACTTCGACATTGTTTTTCTCTGTCGGCCGCCACTCAATAAAATCCAGATGTGGTCTGGAAAAATGTTCTAAAGTTTTCCTGTATGCCTCGATTTTTTCCAATATGACAGCGGATACTGGAAAAATTAACCCCTTGGGAACAAACCCTTTCTCGGCTAGAACATGATGAAATAAATAGCGATGTATTCGGCCGTTGCCATCTTCGAATGGATGAATGAAAACAAAGCCAAAAGCAATGATTGATGCCAATAACACAGCATCGAAGTCGCTCTTTTCTAAAAGGATATAAGTTTCTATTAAGCCAGCGAGCAACGTATTTAAATCATCCGCTTTTGCTGAAATGTGATCGGGCAGAGGTATCCCCGTGGCACGGTCATGCTCACCAACAAAACCACCTTCTGTGCGTAGACCCGGTGCAACAAAGCGATGATCCGTGATAACTAGGGTTTGCAGATGTTCCAGCTCTGCAATGCTGAGACTGCGTTTTCCAGCGTCGCCAATAATTCGCCCCCAACGCTCAATTCGGTTGTGCGGCGGGTTTTCCCCTTCAATGGAGTAGGAAGCCTTTGAATCCTTAATGAGTAAAAATGCAGCGGCACGCCCCAGAATGTCTGGGTGTGTTTGACCAATGTTCTTGACTGCGGTTTCAGATAAATTTCTGTCGATAAACTGTTCAAGCTTCTTTGTTTTGCGAATGAGAGGGCAGAAGTCACGCGTTCCCGGCAGATTGTTGCCGACACGATGTCGTCGCGAGGGAATCGCCGCCCCTGCATACTGCAGCTTGTTATTCACAACTGGTACAAAGTTTCCAGTCGTTGCATCCGCAATGTCTAGCTCTTTCCCGCGAAGCCATTCCCAAAGAAACCAAAGCCTGCGGCTATAGCTGCCGGTCGGTTCTGAGCGGATTATCTTTTCAACTTTGTTTGCCTCGATCACTTGAAATAAGGCATTTAATACGGCCAGATCAATTCCCTCGTATTTCAGCGCGAAAGTCAGGTGGCCATGAAGTGATTCTTCCGGCCTATGTCTTGGAGTGAAGATTTGCCAACGTTCCTGAGTGAATTTTTTGTGTTTTGTGCCGATAGCGCACAGAGTGTCAGGGATGGTAACTCTAAGGTTGTGGGCATCGATAAGGGCTGCATACCCGGCAAGGGTAGCGCCCTCCTCTAAAATCGAAAATCCATGAAAAATAGTTTTAGGTTGTGATCTTTGGTTATAATTTGTCATTTTCATGAATTCCTTTTTGTCGTTTAAGTTAGGTTGTCATGAAAAGCGTTTACTGTCTATGAAAATTGGTTATTTTAGGCGGTGTTTATGAAGAACGATTATGCCTGTTTTGTCTCTGGTAGTAGTTTTCCTGCGAAATGGAAATTATAACAGGATAACAAGGATTGGATTGTCATCCGTTTATTGGGGTTTATCGGTCTATTGCGGCGAGACACTACTTGTGTGATTTAATGCGGTGGGTGTACCGCTTTTCGATTATTGCACCTTGACGACATGTTCTCTGTAGGATACACTTTTGCTATGAATTATATCTTAGAAAATACACTTGAATATAAAAAGTGGTTTCTTCAGCTTAAAGATAAAACCTGTAGAAACAGGCTTTTGCTCCGTCTAGCTCGAATTGAGAATGGAAACTTTGGTGACTATAAACAACTCGATGAAAATTTATTCGAGCTGCGTTGCACCTTTGGTGGTGGTTTACGTGTTTACTATACGCTTCGTGGCGAGAGGGTGGTTTTATTGCTGGCAGGTGGCAATAAGTCACGGCAGTCAAGTGATATTGAAAAAGCTAAGAAAATGTTGAGAGAATTGGAGTAAATTATGACTGTAAAAATTGAACGATTTGATATAGCAGAACACCTTGAAACCGATGAGGATATCCATGAATTCTTAAGTGAGGCCATTACCACAGGCAGTGAGTCCGACTTCATTCATGCCCTTGGTATCGCTGCACGTGCTAAGGGGATGAGTGATATTGCTCGTTCTGCTCAAGTAACCCGTGCCAGCCTATATAAATCCCTTTCTGAAAATGGTAATCCGCGCTTTGATACCATTAATAAAATTGTCGAGGTATTGGGTTGCAAGCTGGTGATTGCCCCTTAACTTTCACAATGATTACTTACCGTTTAAAATAAATGGGATTAGTACCAATCTTCCGCTGCCGCCAAAAAGCTCGTCACTCTCGCGCAGGCGGGAGTCTAGAAATCTATGCAAAACCTCTGGATACCCGCTTTCGCGAGCATGACGAATACGGGGGACAGAACCAAAGCGGAAAATTAGTGCTACCTAGAAAAATAAATGGGATTGCTGCCAAAGTATCGGTGGCTGTACCTTTTTTATGAAAGCCGAGTCGGAAAGTTTCCGACTCGGCTTTGTTTTTGACATCAGGTTCTAGGTAGGTCAGGCATTGTCTGACAGCTTTTGGTTGGTTTTAAGGGAAGTTTATCCACTGCGTCAGTTACGTCCCCTCGGTGTTTTCCCGTCCCCTCGGTGTTTTCCGGCAAATGGGGGAGTTTGCCCGCTGCGTCAGGTACGTTCCCTTGGTTTTCCTTGTTGCTGAATGTGTCAATTCAAGACCTGACCCAAGTGTTTTGTGCACTGTGAATTAACAAAAAAGCAATAGCCTGTTTTTGATCGTTCTTTCTGCTAACAATAAAAGCAAACCCCACAAAACAGGAGGCTTTTATGTTGGAAAAACTGGACAGACTAGAACAGTTTCGGCAATTACGCTCTACTATTCGTGGATCAAAGACAATTCTGGTTGTTGGGATTGATGTTGCTAAGAGTCGCCACCATGCTTTTTTCGGTGATGCCAACGGTAAAACTCTGCACAAGAGGCTGATCTTTGATAATGATCTTGAAGGGTTTCAAAAACTTCGCGGCATGGCGAGCAGCCTAGTAGCAAGACATGCGTTAGAGCAGTGTGTGTATGGGGTTGAACCGACTGCCTTGTACCATAAACCACTTGCTGAATATCTGATCCGTAACAAAGAACAGGTTGTTTATGTTTCCAATGTTGCGGTAAAGCATAACCGATCACTATTAGATGGTCGTTGGGATAAAAACGACACTAAAGATGCTGCGAACATTGCCGATCTAATCGGTCAAAGCCGCTGTCAATACTATGATCTAGCTGCTAATGACATCAGAGAGTTACGCAGTCTCCTCGCTTATCGCAATAAGCTTAAAAAACAGGAGCACAGCTTGCGGATGCGTATTCGCAATAACCTGTTAGCCCAATATTTTCCTGAACTTGATAAACAGATGCCCCCGAGCGGTCAAGACGGTTTGATCCTCGATATTATCGCAAAAGACTTTGATCCCGTGCATATTGGCGAAACTCCATTTGAAACATTGCGCCAACAATATAATTTATCACGACGACCCATTAGCTATGAAAAACGCTTACGCACCATTTGGGAACAAAGTCAGCAATCTATCGGTTGCTTCCTCCCCGAATCAGCCGCATGGGAAGGACAGATGATGGTCGATCAACTCCACCATACCAGACAGATCAAGCACGACTTAGAGAAACAACTTAAACTCGTTGGGGAGACGTTCTCATCCTACCGATGTATTATAACCATCCCCGGTTTCGGGCCAATCATCTCAGCAA
>Ga0307991_1000835_pt1 | contig 22293 bp, 20 predicted proteins | sample EllFjometagen131_FD_203146 | JGI IMG/M metagenome (GOLD analysis project Ga0307991, IMG submission 203146) | Marine microbial communities from Ellis Fjord, Antarctic Ocean - #131 | ecosystem: Environmental > Aquatic > Marine > Unclassified | place: Southern Ocean | collected 2014-10-08 | reverse complement strand
GAGTTTGAGTACCATATTTTTCTACAGTATAGACTGAGATTAATCCAGCAAATTTACCTATTTTTTCCAGAGGCCATTTTTCAATTAATCCTTTAATTAAACCAGCTCGATAAGCATCACCAGCTCCGGTAGGATCAGAAGTATTTTTTGCTTCAGCAGGTTTAATAATATATTCTTTATTTTTATTATAGATTTGAGAACCTTTTTCTCCTAGAGTGATAATTAATATCTCAGTTTGTTTTTGTAAATCTTCCAGAGACCATTTAGTTTTCTCTTGGATTAATTTAATTTCATAATCATTGCCAATTAAAACTTTAGATCCATTGATGGATTGTTTTAACTGTTCTCCACTCAGAGAAGATACTTGTTGCCCCGGGTCAAAAATATATGGGATTTTATTATCTTTAAATAATAAAGGTAATTCTACCATATCTATTGGATTTTGAGGAGAAACTATAGCTAATCCAATATTTTTTAAAACAATTGGTTTTAAACTAATAGATTCCATCATAGCCCCAGGAAAGAATCCAGCAATCTGATTATCAGCTTGATCAGTAATAATATAAGCGCCAGCAGTTTTTTGGTCTTTGAAAACTTTAATTTTAGAAATATCAATATTATTTTTTAATAACCATTGTTTGTAATTTTCAAAATCATCACCTACATTCGCCCAAGTTAGAAAGTTAGTTTCTAGTAAATTTAAGTTATAAGCAATATTACCACCAGTACCCCCAAAAGATTCTCGAAATTTATCTACAAAAAAAGAGACATTAAGATTATGAATTTGATCTGGTAGAATATTATCTTTAAAATATCCGGGAAAATTCATAATCCGGTCATAGGCAACACTTCCAGTGACTAATATTTTTTTCATTCTGTTAAATGTTATTTATATTTTGTATGTTTCCCGTTGAAAGACATTAAATTCTTTAACAGGATAAGTATTTTTAAAATTATCTACTTTTTAAGTATAATATTATCGCTTTAACAAAGCAAATAATGGGAGTGGATATTTCCTATTTACAAATTTGAATAGGTGTGATAAATTTAAATATAAAATAAAAATATAGGAGGAAATCATGGATAAGATTGATTTTAGTTGTCCAGATAAGAACGTGTTAGTTCTTGCTAGTGGTAATAGAGAATATAACTTAGTTACTAAAGATTATAGCTGGTCTCCCTTAGCTGGTAAGAAGATAAAAGTTTATGGTTTAAGGGAGAGTTATGGAAATCGTCAAAGATCTGGTGACATCAATGATCCTTTAAAATTTTATGTTAGATGGAAAAAGGGTCATAGCGAACAATCTTTCTTTGCTAAAAAAGTTAAATTTCAAGGTTGGGCTGGTAGTAGTTTTAATATCGCAGATCATTTAGCTTCTTTAGGAGCCAAAAATGTAACTCTTGCTGTTTTTGTGAAAGATGGTCCAGAATTGAAGGATTTACACGATTATTGCAAAGAAAAAGGAATATCTTTTATTCCTTTATGGGCTTCTGATACAGGCAGGACTTTTGTTTTTGAAGATGATATGAATGCCGATTCAGTAGTTTGTATGCAAAAACCATCAGAGATTGATACAACTTATAATCTTGATAAGTTATTAAGTCAAAAATGGGATGTAATTATTTCCTCTTCTACTCCAGATAATGAAGATATTTTGAGAATGAATATCGCAATTTTTGAAAAAAATCCTAATGCTATTAGGAGTTTAATGCCTTCTTTGAGTTTGATCAATAATGAAAAAGAAAAAATCAAAAAACTTTTTAAGAAACTTATTGTTCTAACAGAAATTTTTCAAGTAAATGATATCGAGGCTGGTAGATATTTAAATTTGAATGAAGAAGGAGACAATAAACCCATCGAAAGAAGAGAATTAGTTCTTAAATTGGTTGGAGATTTGGAAATTCCAGTTGTTATCGTAACCATGGGAAAGGAAGGGGCTGCTGTAGTAGGTATGCATTTAGATGTTCCTAATGACGAAGATAAGTATATCTACCAAAAGGCATTTCGAGAGAATTGGGTTATTAAAACTACTGTTGGTAGTGGTGATGCTTTTCATTCGGGTTTCATGAGAATTTATATGCAAGCAGCTAATAATTATCATGAAAAATGCTTAAAATTAGCGGCTCGTATAGGTGCTGAATTAGCAATTAGAAACGCTTGTGTTTGGGGAGGTAATATGTCCAAAGACGAGACCAAGAGATTATCAAAAAAAGATTTTCAGAAGATAGTCGAATACTGTAAAATTTCATAAATATTATAGGAGTGTTAATAAACGCTCCTATTTTTTTATTTACTTACTTTGTTAATTAATTTATAGTAAGGGTCGTCATTTATCCTTTTATATTTACCAAAAATAGGTTTCATGTAGTCTATATATTTTTTAGTTACTTGGAATTTTTTCCAATCAAAATAATCATCAGGCATTGGATTGTATTTAATTACTCTATTTAATTCAGTATCAGATATTTTGATTTGATTATTTTTATTTTTAATTAAACAAGTCATTTTTCCAGATTCTCTTTTTTTAACTAATTCAATGGCTTTTTGTCCTAGTTTAATAGCAGTTTGTTTATCAATGTTAATTGGATGGCCACTTTGCAGATAATTTCCAGGATAAAGGGCTTTGACCGTGACATTTTTTAAAGCTTTTTCGATTTTTTCTTTTAAAGCCAAACAAATATAAGAACTTCTTTTAGTATTGTATTGATCAAGCTGAGCATTATTTAATCTTTCAAGTTTTTGTTTGAAATTAACTTCTTGAGCGATAACTACAGTAGCATAATTACCATTTTCTTTATATCTTTTTTTTATTATTTCTAATAATTTATTTAAGTCTACTTTTTTTTCAGGAGGAATAATCACATCTGCATGTCCAAAAGAGGCTGCAGCTGTTAACCAGCCAGCATCTTGACCTAGACTTTCAATAATATAAATTCGGGAAAGAGCATAAGCAGCGTCTTTTTTAATCTCCTCTGTGAAACTAGCTAAATAATGAGCAGCACTAGGAAATCCTGGTGACCAATATGTTTCAGAAAGATCATTATCTATGGTTTTGGGAACACCAATAATAGGAATACCTTCTTGGAATAATTTATGAGCAGCTCCCATGGTGTCATTGCCACCAATAGCAATAATATAATCAATATTATATTTTTTAATTTGTTTTTTAACTTGTTTCAAACCATTTTTATAGACTAAAGGATTGAAACGACTAGATCTTAAAAAAGTACCTCCAATATTTTTAATAGAACTTATGTCTATATTTGATAAATTAATAATTTTTCCATTATCTAATAAACTGGCCCAACCAAACATACCACCTAATATTTTGATATTATTTTTCTTGGCAGCATTAATAACTCCATAAAGAGTTGAATTTAGGGCCGGAGCTAGTCCTCCACCAGTAAATACTAGAACAGTTTTATTTTTTATTATCATAATGATTAATTATAGCTTAAATATAACAAAAAAATACCTCGAAGTCGAGATATTTTTTTGGCAGGAGTGCTAGGATTTGAACCCAGACTAAAGGTTTTGGAGACCCTTGTGCTAGCCATTGACACTACACTCCCAAAAAACAAATTCTTCAACCAAATAGAATGAAGAATTTATTAACAAGTAATTCAATTGAAAACTATTTAGTTTCTTTGTGTGGAGTATGTTTCTTACACCACTTACAAAATTTCTTAAGTTCTAATTTATTCTTAAGAGTTTTTTTATTTTTGTAAGTATGGTAATTAATTCGATGACATTCACCACATTCCATTTTTACTAGATTATCTTGAGACATGTATTTGTTATTTTAAATTTTTTAAACTAAGTGGAGCCAACTGTCGGGTTCGAACCGACGACCTACGGTTTACAAAACCGTTGCTCTACCAACTGAGCTAAGTTGGCCAAATAATTGGCATAAAGATGGTGGGCCGGGACGGATTCGAACCGCCGAAGGCGAAGCCAGCAGATTTACAGTCTGCCCCAGTTGACCGCTTTGGTACCGACCCAGGATTAATTTAAATTTTAATTTAAATTATAATAATTCAATTTTCAATTAATTGGATGGTAGTCTCATCCGAAAATCGAATGAAATGAGAATGAAGGATGGAGCCGTTGCGCAGATTTGAACTGCGGACCCCTTCCTTACCATGGAAGTGCTCTACCACTGAGCTACAACGGCATAATAAAGTATTTCATTATAAACATAAAATATAAGTTCAAAAACTTATATTTGATTTATTTTTTCTCGTGCCACAGTTATTTTCTTATTATCAGGATTAACTTCTATAAGTTTATTTAATGTCTTGTTTGCTAACTCTTTATCTCCCATAATTATACTTAAATCTAATAGAAAGTCAAGTAGTCGTGGATTGTCTGGTTCTATGTTTAAAGCTTTTTTGGCATTTTCAAGCCCTCGTTCTAATTGATTCAATTTTAAGTTTATTTTAGCTAGATTATAGTAATAAACTGGGTTATTGTCCTTTAATTCAATTGATTTTTTATAGTTTGTTGTAGCTTGATTCAAGTCTCCTTTGTTGGTAAAAATATCCCCAAGTCTATTATAGATATAATCGTCATCCTCTAATTTAATAATATATTCATAAGTTTCTTTAGCTTTATCATAATCTTTATTATCAAAATATAAGTCTGCTAATTTTTTATATATATCTAAATTATGCATATCTAATTTCAGAGCATCTATATATTCATTTTCTGCTTTAATAAATTCTTTTGTTTCAATAAATTTTCTTGCCATTTTTAAATGTTTTACAACTTGAGTTTCTGATGAGATTTTGTCTTCAAAATGAGTTTTGATTAATTTTTTTCTATATTTTTTTTCTAAACTATAAATGTAGGCATAGAATTTTTTAAAATAAGTATAAGTAGTCGAGATAATCGGTTTTATTATATGTAGTATTTTACGTTTAGATGAGTCTAAATCTTTTTTTAATTTTTTTTCTATTATTTCTTTTTTGATTATTTCTTCCTTATATTCAGAAGCTTTTTCAGGATCTACTCTGTTTAATTGAGGTAATTTTCTAAAGATAATAGACAGGATGATACTAAGACTGACTATTATTATTAGAGTTAAAATTATATTTAATAACATATTATATTACATTATTTATTAGATTTATGAAGTTTTTAGTGTTTAAACTAGCACCACCTACTAATACTCCATGAACATGTGGTTGCTTGATAAAATCAGCAACATTTGAGGCGTCTACACTACCACCAAAAAGTATTCTTATTTTCTCCTCAAATTTTTTCATTTGAATACTGTCATTTTCAAAAAATAAATTATCAAGGAGTATTTGTTTTATTAATTTATTGGTGTATTCAACTTCTGTTATATCAATTTTTTCTTTAACTTTTGTAGTAGAAATAGACCAAATTGGCTCATAAGCAACTACTAGCTCTGAAATATCCTTTATTTTAATTCCTGCTAGTGCTGATTTAAGTTGCTTCATTAAAACCATATCTTTCTGGTTTTTTCTTCTCTCTTCAAGATTTTCTCCTACACATAAAACAGGAATTAATCCGTTTTCTAAAACTAATTTGAGTTTTTTATTAACCATTTCATTAGATTCTGAAAGATTTTGTCTTCTTTCACTATGCCCTATCATTACAAATTTAACATTAAAATGTTTTAAATTATCTATTGATATTTCTCCGGTATAGGCTCCTTTTTCTTTCCAAAATACATTTTGGCTACCTAGATCAATATTAGTATCTTTTAATATTTTAGATAATTCAGGAATTGTTAAAAAGTCAGCGCATAAAGCAATATCTGCATTTTTTAATTTATGATTTTTTAATTTAGTCTTTATTTCATTAGCTAAATTGATAGTTTCATCGTAGGACAATTGCATTTTCCAATTAGCTAAGATTATTTTTTTAGATAGCATATATTATTAAATTAAGATTATTTTTTACATTATTAGTATTATATAGCAGTATATGAAAATAAACCAATAGATATTAGGGTAACTATTATTCCAGCTGTTATTACCCCTATTATTATGGGCAATATTGCTTTTTTAGGAGGAATTCCAAATAACCAAGCAGCAATGGATCCAGTCCAGGCTCCAGTCATTGGTAAAGGTATAGCAACAAAGAGAAATAGAGCAAGGTTTCCGTATTTTTTAATTTGTTTTGATGTTTTACGTCTAGTTCTTTTGAAAATCCAATTTAAAAATTTATCCAATGGTGGAGAGTATTTTTCTGCTAGACTAGTTATTTTATCTAGTCCAAAAATTATAATAAATACTGGTATTATATTACCAATTATAGCTAAAAATAAAACATATATTGGATCTAAGCCCCAGGAGATTGCCAGAGGTATTGATGCTCTTAGTTCAGTAACTGGCAAGGCAGAATATAAAATTGTTAGTAATTCGAGCATATTATTTCCAAGAATAATTATTAAAAGTCCAGGTAGCTATAGTTTTTAAGTCTGAAAATCTTTCGTAATGAGAGTCACTTCCCAGTACCACAACTAGAATTGGTTCTTTGTCTTGATAAGATACTTCTGAAACTAAACAAAATCCAGCAGATTCGGTATATCCAGTTTTACCGGCTTCAATTTTTAAATATCCACCTATTAGTTCATTAGTATTTTTTATATAGACTAATCTATTAGTATCTATGGTACGGAAAGAATAGTTCTTGTTAGAAGTTGTTTCTTTAATATTAGGATAAGAAAATGCCTTTTTAGCTAACTTTAATACTTCTTTGGCTGTAGAAACATTATTAGCACCTAGACCCGTTGGATCTTCAAATTTAGTCTTATTTAGACCAATTTCAACAGCCTTATCGTTCATCTTTTGGACAAAATCTTCTTTTGATACTCCAGTATTTTTTATTAATATATTTATCCCAGTGTTGGAAGAAACAATTAAAGAAGAGATAAACAAATCTTTAAATTTAATTTTTTCCCAATTATATATATTTAATTTATTAAAGTCACCATTTAAATCTGTTTTATCTATAATTATTTCTTTTTCCCAGTCTGTATCTTCAGATTCTAATAATACTAAAGCAGTCATTAATTTTGTAATGCTAGCGATTGGTCTAACTTCATCACTATTTTTAGACCATAATGTTTTGTTACTATTAATGTCTTTAACTAAGACCGATTTAGCTGATACTTTAACACCAATAGAATCATTGGCATTTTTAATAGGGTATGTATTTTCTTTATTAATATCTTCAGATTGAACATTAAAAAAAGTAATCCCTTCCTCTGTTATATTTTCTTGGACATAAAAATTATCACTAATAGGTATTGCTATGATATTAATTATTAAGAATAAATTCGATATTATGGAGAGTAAGGACATGGAATTAGTTTAAAATCTTGTTGTTTAAATAGTTTCCTCTTTTTGATTTTCAATAGGTTCATCAATCTCGGCCTGACTTTTATCAAGGTCAGATTGGTTTTCGTTTAATATTTTATCTATAATTTCATTGCTGTGTAGTTTTTCATAATCTGGTAATTCGTTCGTTTTATTTAGGCCGAGATATTTTAGAAATTCTAGACTAGTAGTGTATGTTTCAGTCATTCTTTCTTTATCTAAAGATTTTTCTATTAGATTTCTAATTAAAAGATTTTTTAAAATAATAGAACAATTAACACCCCTAATCTGTTCTAGTTCAGATTTAGTAATTGGTCCTCGATAAGCAATTATAGTTAGAGTTTCCATAGAAGCATCACTTAAATTACTATTTAATTCCTCTTTTACAAATTCTTTAACTATTTCTTCAGAAATTGGGTTAGTAGTAAATTGAATTTTATCATTGTTAATAAGTATATGAATACCACTATCATCTTGATTGAATTTTTCTTCTAATGAAGTGATTAGTTCTTTAATTTCTTTTTTATTAATTTCTAGTTTTTTACTTAATTCTTTAATTTTAAGAGCTTTATCAGAGATTAATAGAACGCTTTCCAAATGAACTAATTTTTTATTCAAGCTGTTATTTTTTATATCCATATTTTTTACCCTGTTAAATAAGATTTATCTTATTATTCATTTAAAAAACCAACAAGTTAAATCTTAATTTTAAATTTATTAGATGCCCTATAAAATCTTTTTTCTTATTTATATACAAAATGTAATTATAATACATATAAATTAGATTTAAAATTATTTAACAGGGTGAATTTAAGTATTATTTGTATTAATAGTTATTTTTTCAAACATATAGTCTTGATTTACTTTAATGTCTTTTTGTTTTATCAATTCTAACATAGCTAGAAAGACGACAATTATTTCTGTTTTATTTTCTCTGTTTTTTATTAAACTAGAAAAATTAATATTACCGCTTTTATTAATTATAGATTTAATATAATTTATTTTTTCTCTAATATTTATGGTTTTATCAATAGTTCTTTTGTCTGGTGCCTCATTAATGGGTTTGACAAAGTTTAATACCTTTTCAAAATTTACTTTTAAATCACTAGCTTTTATTTTTTTGGGAGGACGAAATCTGGCTTTTATTTTTATTAAGGGGTTTGTTCGGGAGTAAGTAAAATTTTCTTGGTTAACAATTTTTTTTATAATTTTACGAGCCTCATAATATTCTTTATATATCTTCAGTTGTTTTTCTAAATCTGCACTATCTTCGTTTTCAATAAAGCTCATAGCTTCCGGAAGGATTAGTTTTGATTTTATGTATAGCAATTTGGCAGCAATTACTAGAAAATCAGCTATTTCATCTATACTAAGGTTTTCGTTATTATCAATGTATTCTAAATATTCATCAGTTATTTCAGCTAATGATATTTCATCTATGTTTAATTTACTATTAGTAATGAGGGTTAAGAGTAATTCCAGAGGGCCCTCAAAATCATTTAATTTAAATTGGTAATCGGACATGGATGATTTTATTTTTTAGTTTTCTTTTTCTTTATTACTTTTTTCTTAGGAGCAAATTTTTTACCTTTGCTTTTTTTTTGTTTTTTCTTTGGTTTGGGTTTCTGGATTTTTAATTTCTTAGTTTTTCCAAAAGAAAATATTTCACACTTCTCTATTTTCAAATAATCTTTTAATTTTATTTTAAAACTTTCTCTGAAGCTCCCAGAAGAAAAGATTCCAGTTTTTAAAGTAGTAAATGATTTATCTATTAGAACTGGTATTTTATATAAAGAAGCAAAAACATGGGCTGAACCAGGTTTAATTTTAAATTTATTAATTAATATTTTCTCCGAAGGAATTTTAATATCTTTTTGAGCTACTTTAAATTTTTTAGCAATTTTACTAAAATCTAGATTTTTATCTGCACCCAAAATAATCATATAAAAATCTTTTTTAATTTTCATGATTAAAGATTTAGCAATTTCTCTGGGATGAACTCTTAGAGTTTGAGAAGCATCAAAAGCAGTATAAACTTTACGATGAGCAAGGGTTTCGTATTTGATTTTATTATCTTCTAGAAGCTTTGTAATCTTTTTGTTGATGGGCATATTTTTATATTATTTTACTTAATTTTTCTAATTATTTTTCTACCTAAATTCCATAAAAATTTTGGAACCGGTATTTTGATTAAATTGATATAAATACTTTTTAAGTATAAGTTGTACCTGTTTTTTATTTTTTCTATTAGAGTGTTTTGAGAGGTTTTTGTTCCATAGCTAGTGCAGTGAAGAAAGTTTACATCTTTAAAGTTTTTAGATTTATGTAGATTTTTAGAAACTACTTTCCAAACTCCCTTTCTGGTAGTGCTATCATGGAATAGCATTACTCCTCCATTGTTAAGCTTCTGAAACCAATCATCAAAATCTTGTTTTACCGTTTCATAGTCATGTCCTCCATCGATAAAGATGAGGTTAACAGCTTCTTTAAACTCTGGGGCTGCTTCGTGGGATTTTTTAACTATGGGCTGGACTATATTCTCTACTTCTGCTTTTTTAATGTTTTCTTTAAAAATCTCAAAGGTAGAATTATTTTTTTCTTCATCAAAAGATCCTTGATGATGATCTATTGAAAATACTTTTATATTTTTTCCGGCCAGAGATCCTTTTGCTAGCCAAATTGTTGATTTACCCTTCCATGATCCAATTTCTACAATAACACCATCTTTACTACACTTTCTAGCTAAATTATAAAGCAGCTCACCTTCTTCATTCGAGAGCCACCCGTCAATTTCTTTAGTTATTTTTTGGATTTCTTTTATTTTTATTTCCATTTTTTCTTTTATATTTTATTGGTAATCTTTCCTGAGTCCCCAGAAGTTTTTGAGCAATTTTTTTACCATGAGGAGTCAGAAGTATTTTATCAATAAAAGTTTTATACTTAGTCTTTTTACAAAAAGCTACAATCAAATCTCTTTCAATTAAACGGTTAAGACTTTTAATGATTATATTTTCAATGTCCTTGGGTTTATCTTTAATATTTTCGTAAAACTTAAAAAATGTATTTTTATCAATTCCTTTTTTTTGTTTATACCCTAAAGATTTTTTCAGAATATATTCTTGGAGTTTAGATAATTGATCCATTTTATTATTTTATTTCTATACCCAATTCTTTTAATTGTTCTTCACTAACTTCCTCCGGAGCATCCATTAGAGGATCTCGACCATCAGAAGTTAATGGAAAGGCAGTTACTTCTTTTAGATTCTTTTCTCCCATTAAAATCATCATTAATCTTTCTATTCCCAGGGCAATTCCTCCATGAGGTGGGACACCATATTTAAAAGCTTCATAATAATGAGCAAACTCTTTCTTTTGTTCTTTAGTGAAGCCAATTAAATCCCATATTTTTTCTTGGATTTTCATGTCATGAATTCTAATAGCTCCTCCACCAAGTTCAAGGCCATTTAAAGCTAAGTCATGTTGGTAAGAGTGAACTTTTTCTGGGCTTTTATCTAATAATTCCAAATCTTCTTCTTTGGGAGCGGTAAACATATTATGAGAAGGTCCCCATTTCCCTTTGGTTCCAACAAATTTCTCTTCTTCGTTATTAGCGAATAAAGGAAAGTCTATAATCCAAGAAAATGCTAGTTCATTTAAATCTTTTTTGTCTTTTCTTAAATCTGGTTTGTCGGTACCGTATTTTTCCATTGCTTCTTGATGACTAATTCGGGGCCATGGTTTAGTAGTGATTTTTTTCTCAGGAAATAATTCTTCTACCATTTTAGTAATAGTATCTTCCATTAAATCTAAAATTTCATCTTGATTTAAAAAGGACATTTCAACATCTAATTGATAGAATTCTCCTGGGCTACGGTCAGAACGAGCATCTTCATCTCGAAAACAAGGAGCCATTTGAAAATATTTCTCTAGGCCAGCAATCATTAATAATTGCTTATATTGTTGAGGAGCCTGAGGTAGGGCAAAAAACTTACCTTTGTGAAGTCGAGAAGGCACAATATAGTCACGAGCTCCTTCGGGAGTTGATTTAGTTAAAATAGGAGTTTGGACTTCAGTGAAACCCTTGTCACTTAAATTGTTTCTGAGAAAACTCATTACTTGATGACGAGCTTTAATATTTTTAGCCATTCTTTCATGACGAAGATCTAAATAACGATATTTTAATCTGAGTTCTTCATTAGCTTGACGATCTTCATTTTCGATTTCAAAAGGAGGTGTCTCAGCTTCGGAAAGTACTTTTATTTCTTTAGCTAGAATTTCTATTTTACCAGTTAGCTGATCTTCTCGAATTTGTTTTTCGCTTCGAGCTTGAATAATTCCTTTCAGACTAATTACAAATTCTGGGCGGATATTATCTAATAAAGCAGCTGATTCTGGAGTCATTTCAGCGGGAACACAAACAGCCTGAATGATTCCGGTAGAATCTCTTAGATCAATAAAAGCAATTTTTCCCATTCTTCTAAAAACATGAACCCAACCTTTTAATTCTACCTCTTTGTTGATTTCAGAGTTTATAGTTTTTTTAATATAAGTTTTCATCCTGTTAAATATTAATTATTATTTTTTTATTCATTCTGTGTATTGAGTTTTAGTTTGATGAATATTTTTTTATTTATCCTTAATTGTTTGATTTAACAGGATAAATATATTTATTTTATATTATATTTAATTATTTTTGTGTTCTTCCAATAGAAATGTAATTGAATCCTAAATCTTTAATCTCTTGAGGATTATAAACATTTCGACAATCAATTAAATTAGCTTCTTTCATAGAGTCTTTAACCTTTTTCATATCAATTTCTTTAAAAACATTCCATTCGGTTACTAGAATTAATAAATCAATATCTTTAGTGACTTCGTGAGGATTCTGGCAATATTCTATATCTTTTATTTCCTTCTTGGCATTTTCCATAGCTTCCGGATCAAAAGCTTTAATTTTAGCTCCTTGCTTCAGAAGATCTTTGATAATAATTTTAGCAGGAGCTTCGCGAATATCATCAGTATTAGGTTTAAAGGAAAGTCCCCAAATACCAATAGTCTTGTCTTTTAAATCAGGTAATAATTGATTTACTTTTTTAATAATCGATTGTTTTTGTCTTAGATTTACATTTTCAATGGCTTCCATAATTTCACAATCAATATTATTTTTTTTCATTTCATAAATTAAAGCTTGAACATCTTTGGGAAAACAAGCTCCACCATAACCACATCCAGCCTGCAGAAATCTTGGTCCGATTCTATTATCCAAACCAATTCCTCTCGCTATTTCCTTGATATTTGCTCCTGTTTTTTCAGCATAATGAGAAAGTTCATTTATGAAAGATATTTTAGAAGCCAGCATGGCATTAGCTGCATATTTAATTGTTTCGGAAGTAGTAGTATCAGTAAACATGATTGGTTTATCAGCTCGAGTCAGAGCATCGTACATTTTTAACATTATTTTTTTAGCTTTTTCATCTTCTTTTTCAATACCAATTACTATTCGATCTGGAATTAGAAAATCTTTAACAGCTGAACCTTCTCGAAGAAATTCAGGATTAGAAACTACAGAAAATTTTACTTCTTTATTTATTTCTTCAATGGTTTCTCTAACTTTTTGAGCAGTCAAAGGAGGGACTGTGCTTTTATTAATAATCACTTTATATTCTTTCATATTTTCTCCGATAACTTTAGCTACAGTAAAAACAGCTGATAAATCAGCTTGACCATTAGGTGCCTGAGGTGTACCCACAGCAATAAATATGGTTTGAGCAAATTCAATTCCCCTCTGAGCATCTAGACTAAACTGAAGTCTCCCCTGTTTAGTATTTCTTTTGATTAGGTCAGAAAGACCAGGTTCATAGAAAGGAACTTCTCCTTTATTTAACTTCTTTATTTTCTCTTTATCAATATCAATGCATAAAACATCGTGTCCGAGGTCAGCCATACAAGCTCCCTGAACTAATCCTACATAGCCAGTACCGAAAATTGTTATCTTCATATTTTTAATTTAAGGGGTTAATCTATTAATCATTCGAGGGAAAGGAATAGTTTCTCGAATGTGGTGTACTCCACAAATCCATCCAGTTAGTCTTTCTAAACCATAACCAAAACCAGAGTGAGTTACGCTACCATATTTTCTTAAATCTAAATACCATTGAAAAGCTTCCAGTGGTAATTTTTCTTCTTCTATTCTAGCTTTTAAAATTTCATAATCATCTTCTCTTTGAGAGCCACCAATTATTTCTCCATGTCCTTCGGTAGCAATTAAATCTGAACCTAGAACTAAATTATCATTTTTAGGATCACGTTTCATATAGAAGGCTTTAATTTTTTTAGGCCATTTTTCAATAAAGACCGGAACATCGCTATTTTTAGTAATCATGGTCTCATCCTCTGCTCCCAGGTCATCTTCTGAGGTTATTTTAGAACCATTTTTTTGTAAAAATTCAACAGCTTCTTTGTGAGTCATTCTCTGGAAAGGAACTTTAATTTTTTCTAATTTATTAATATCTCTTTCTAGAATTTCTAATTCTTTCAGACAATTCTTCAGGACATCTTGAATAATATAGGAGATAAGGTTTTCTTGAATTTCCATGCTTTGATTATGATTACAAAAAGCCATTTCCGCATCCATCATCCAGAATTCAGTTAAATGTCTTCGAGTCTTAGATTTCTCAGCTCTAAAGGTAGGACCGAAATCAAATACTCGTCCATGAGCCATAATAGCGGCTTCAATATATAATTGTCCGGATTGAGATAGATAGGCTTTTCCCATATCAAAATAATCTACTCCAAATAAAGTAGTAGTTCCTTCACAAGCGTTGGGAGTTAAAATGGGAGAATCAATCTTTATAAAATGTTCTTGATGGAAAAAATCATAGGTAGCTTGAATAATTTGATCTCGAATTCTTTGAATAGCCCATTGCTTCTTTGATCTTAACCATAGGTGTCTATTATCTAATAGGAAGGCTTCACCGTGTTTTTTATTAGAAATTGGATATTCTTCAGCAATTTGGAGTAATTTTAAATTACTGACCTGAATTTCATATTCTTCTTTTTTAGGATGTTTGGAAACCTTACCTTCTAATTCAATAGAAGTTTCTTGGGTAATTTTTTCACATTCATTCCATAATTTTTCATTAATATCGTTTTTAGAAACAATAGCTTGAATAAATCCAGAGCCATCTCGAATTTGGAGGAAATATAAAGAACCAGATGATCTGAAATTATGTATCCAGCCCTCTATTTTTACTTCTTGATCTAAATGTTTATCAATGTCGGATATAAATACTTTTTTCATAAAATAAATTCTTAAGAATTAACTAAAAATACTAAATTTTCCTTTAATTTAGCTGATTTAATTATAATATACTGGTTGAAACTTGCAAGTTTAGAGTTATTGACTAATATAGATAACTTTGGTAATCTAGAGTATTAAATAAATCTATGGAGGATATTATGAAAAATGTAAAGTTATTAGAAGGACTATAAAGTAAGCTATTGGAAAAACAACAAGAACATGAAGTAGAAAGAAAATGTTATTTAGACTTAAGAAATAACCCTCGTAAATCTTCTGGAGAATGGACTGCTCAAGATAAAGCACAAGATGCTTGTCGGAAATTGGAAAAAGAAATAATAAAACTGGAAAAGCAAATTTTTGAATTAGAAAAGAAATAATAAAAGTTAATAAAAAATAAGCGGTTCGTTATAAACGAGTCGCTTTTTATTTTATTCTAAAATCAATTTAACTAAACTCAGTCCTATGAATAACAATACTCTCTAAAATTCCCACAGCAATTAAACTCATCCACATGGAAGACCCACCATAGGATATAAATGGGAGCGGCAGTCCAATTACTGGAGCTATTCCTAAATTCATGGCAATATTCATCATAGATTGAAAGAAAAACATAATTAAAAATCCCAGAGCCAGAAATACTGCAAAATTATCATTTGATCTTTTAATAATAGTGATGATTTTATATAAAAATATGCCAATGATTATAACCACTAAAGCTGAACCTAGAAATCCAAATTCTTCGGAAATTACTGCAAAAATAAAGTCAGTCCTCTGCTCTGGCAGGAAGTTAAGTTGACTTTGGGAACCTAAGCCAAAACCACGACCAGTTAATTGTCCAGAACCGACAGCAATGACAGATTGTGAAAGATTATATCCTACTCCCAGAGGATCTGCTCCGGGATCTAGAAAAGTTAAGATTCTTTCTTTTTGATAAGTTTGTAAGAAACTAAACCACCCTAGAGAAACAGTTATTATAATTAATAAAGAGATTATTAAAATTTTCTTTTTATCTATATTAGTAAAAAATATCATCATAAACCAAATAACAAAAAGAATAATAGCAGAACCCATATCTGGTTGCAGTAGGACTAGAAATATCATTACAAAACTTACTGCTCCGGAAAAAAGGATTGGTTTCCAAGAATGATAAAATTCTTTAGCAGTATTAGACAAGTATTTAGCTAAAAAAATAATTAAAGATATTTTAACTAATTCAACTGGTTGAAACCTAAAGCCTAGAAATGAAATCCAAGCACTGGCTCCTCTAATGGATCTACTAAATATTACTACTGCTAATAATAAGACTACAGAAACGACTAAAAATATTTTATAATATGATTTTAAAGATCGATAGTCCAAAATAGTAAAAGTAAATAAAAGCAAGACACCAGTCAGAGCAAAAGCCAATTGTTTATTGAAAAAGATCATTTTAGTCTCAACATTACTAAGCCCAATACTATAAATATTTAAAAGACCAATGATAATTAACAAAAAAACTGCAATTAGCAGTAAAAAATCTATTTTATATAATGATTTAAAAGATATTTTCATTTTATTATCTATGACTTATGTAATTTTCAGGATTTAGTACATTAGTTTCTGGTTCTATTTTTAGAGTAACATAGGAAGGTATTTTTTGAAACCAAGAAGCTTTGAGAACCTTTTCTTCTTGGGAATAAAATTTTTCTGTTTTTATTTCATTTATAGCAATTAGTTTAGATCCTAAACTCAGAGATACTAAGAATTTAGTTTCTTCCCAATTATAGGGAGATTCGTTAATGGCTGTAAATTCAATCCAGTTTCTGGCATTTGCTTCACGATTATTAAAGTGGGTTATTTCATTACTTATTGTAAATATATTTTTATTGAATTGTTCTATTTCAGAAGTTTCTAGTCTGTTAAAACTAGTTTCAATAATTTCTATTTCGAAAGTCCTAATTATTTTATTACTTTCAACTCCAAAATCAACAAGTTTCTTAGTTTCTTCTGGTAGGAAGAAAACATTTCTTTCATCACTACTTTGATCGTCATATACAAATTTATATTTTAATTCTGTTATAGCAATTTTTTCATTAGGATTATTTATTTCGACGACTATGTCATATTTATTATTAGTTAATGGTATTACACTTTTACTAACAATAATTAATTCTTGAGGCTCATTCCTCTCGTACCATGATTGAAAATTTATTACTATTGGTTTTGAGTTTTGTTGCTTAGCCTCTTGTATTTTAATACTTATAAATTTTAGTAAAGAAAAACCATATAATATAAAAATAGTTATTAGCAGGGCAATAATAATAACTTTTCTAATAAGAGCCTTATTTTTTATATACCACAAACTCCTTTCAATTTTTTTATCACTGATTTCTTCTTGGAAATTCATTAATTAAAATTGTTATATTACTAAATTGTTAAACTGTTGAATTTTGAAAATTAATATAATAGTTTAACAATTTAATTATACTATAAAATTGTTAGTATCACCAATAAATATTATTGTTCTTTTATTTTTTTTTAAATTTGGAATATGTGATATAATATTGTTATAAATTAATAGAAATTAATAAAAAATATATGTTTGAAACTTCTAAGGATATTTTAAATTTAGTTTTAGCTTTTTCTATTGTTGGAGTAAGTGTTTTTATTTGTTGGTTTTTATATTATATTATTGCTAGTATTAAGAAATTACACGATACATTCAGTTTGCTTCAAAAAGCATTACAATCATTTAATGAATTAGTAGATAATGCTAAGAAAAAATTGAAGGACTCCTCTACTCATTTAAAACTAATTGGTATGTTGGTGCAGAAAGTTGTGGAAGAAATTAAAGATAGAAGCAAAAAAAGAAAAAGTACTACTAAAAAAAATACAAAAAACAAAACTAGTAAAAAATAAAAATAAAAATAAAGAATTTTATTACTATTTCTAAAAGTAATATAATTTTTTGAAATGTAATTTCTGATAATGAGGCAATCTCCTCATTTTTTCTCTTATTATTTTAATCAAAATTAATGAAATTTGTACACCTACATACCCATAGTCATTATAGTCTTCTGGACGGACTTTCTAAGGTACCAGAATTAGTAGCAGAAGCTAAAAAAATGAATATGCCTGCCCTTGGTTTAACAGATCATGGTGTTATGTATGGGGTTATTGAATTTTATCAAGAGTGTATAAAGAATAATATTAAACCAATTATCGGGGTCGAGTTTTATTTGGCCCGAAGAGGTTTAAAAGATAAAAAGCCAAATATTGATACTAAGCCTTATCATTTGATATTGTTAGCTAAAAATAATACTGGATATAATAACTTATTAAAATTAACTTCCATAGCTCATTTGGAGGGTTTTTATTATAAACCAAGAATAGATTGGGAAATTTTAGAAAAATATCATGAGGGCTTGATTGCTACGAGTGCTTGTTTGAATGGCCAGATTCCTAGTACAATTTTAGCAGGAGATTTAAAAGAAGCTAATCATTTAGTTTCAAAGTACAAAAATCTTTTTGGAGCAGATAGTTTTTATTTAGAAGTGCAATCTCATCCCGGAAAGGAAGATCAAGAGAATGTTAATAAAGAATTGATTAAAATGTCTAAGGAACATGGTGTTGGTCTAGTTGCCACTAATGATGTTCATTATCTTCACTCAGAAGACGCTGAAGCTCAGGATCTTTTAATGTGTCTACAGATGAAGAAGAAAATAAGTGATCGAGATCGAATAAATTTAATGGATTTTGATTTATCTTTTCGTCCAGCTGAAAAAATGATAGAAGATTTTGCCAGTATACCAGAGGCAATTAAAAATACTGAGAAGATTGCTAGTATGTGTAATGTAAAAATTGAATTGGGCAAGATATCTCTCCCCTATTTTGAGTTACCGAATAACGAAAATCCAGATTCTTATTTAGGTAAAATTTGTCGAGAAGGATTAAAAAAGAGATACCCAGATTGTTTTGGAGAAAAAATTGCCAAATCCTGTGTTCAGGAAAGATTAGAAAAAATAAATAAGAGATTAGAATATGAATTAGGGATTATCAAAAAAACAGGTTATGCTTCTTATTTTTTAATTGTACAAGATTTTATAAATTGGGCTAAAGAAAATTCTATAGTTGTTGGTCCTGGTCGAGGAAGTGCAGCTGGTTCTATAGTATCTTATTTAATTAATATTACCGATGTTGATCCTCTAAAATATAATTTAATTTTTGAAAGATTTTTGAATCCAGAAAGAATTTCTATGCCTGATATTGATATAGATTTTGCTGACGTTAGAAGATCGGAAATTATTAAATATGTAGAAGATAAATATGGACATGATCATGTTTCTCAAATAATTACTTTTGGAACAATGGCTGCTAAAGCGGCTATTAGAGATGTTGGTCGAGCTTTAGGTCTGAGTTATAGTTATTGCGATCGAATTGCTAAAATGATTCCTATGTTTTTTACTTTGGAGAAAGCCATTGAGGCCTCACCAGAGCTTAGGGATGCTTATGAACATGATCCAGAAGCAAAACGATTAATTGATTTTGCTAAGAAATTGGAAGGAGTTGCTAAACATCATTCAACTCATGCTTGCGGAGTATTAATTTCCAAGAATAGATTAGTAGAAACAGTTCCTCTTCAGTATGCCTCCTCCAGTGATCAAACAATCATATCTCAATATTCACTTCATCCAGTTGAAGATTTAGGTTTATTGAAGATGGATTTTTTAGGATTAAAGAACTTAACAATTTTAGAAAATGTTATCAATATTATTAATAGAATTCACCATAAAGAAATTTCCCTAAAAGATGTTGATTTGGAAGATAGAAAAACTTTTAAATTATTACAAAGAGGACAGACTACAGGGGTTTTTCAATTAGAGTCCTCTGGAATGAAAAAATGGTTAGTAAAATTAAAACCAAATAGGTTTGAAGATATTATTGCCATGGTAGCTCTCTATCGTCCAGGCCCAATGGAGTTTATTCCAGATTTTATTAATGGTAAACAAAAAAGAAAGAAAATTACTTATGATGATCCAAGATTAGAGCCAATTTTAGAAGGAACCTATGGTATTGCTGTTTATCAAGAGCAGATCATGGAAATAGCTCGACAATTAGCTGGATTTTCTTATGCTGAGGCAGATATTTTGAGAAAAGCAGTTGGTAAAAAAATTAAAGAATTATTAGATGAACAGAAAGATAAACTTGTTGATGGAATGGTGGACAATGGTTTATCTAAAGAGAATGCTCAAAAAATTTGGCAAACAATTGAACCTTTTGCTTCCTATGGTTTTAATAAAGCGCATGCTACCTGTTATGCTTTAATTGCTTTTCAGACAGCTTATTTTAAAGCTAATTACCCAACTGAATTTATGGCTGCTTTATTAACTGCTGATCAAGATGATATAGATAAAATTGCTATTCGAATTAGAGAGGCTAGTCAAATGAAAATAAAAGTTCTGCCTCCTAATATAAATAAGAGTTTTTCTACTTTTACGGTTTTAGCAGAAGAATTAAGAAAAGGTCATAAACAAATAAGATTTGGTTTAAATGCTATCAAAAATGTTGGTAATAATATTGTTAGCGCCATAATAAAAGAAAGAAAAGAAAATGGTAATTTTAAAGATATAGAAGATTTTTTAATGAGAGTGCAAGACAAAGATCTTAATAGAAAATCATTAGAGAGTTTAATCAAATCAGGAGCCATGAATGGCTTTGGTGATATCAATGTTCTTTTGAAAAATACAGATAAATTATTAGAATTTAATAGATATCAGAAAAAAGAAAAATTAGATGGACAGTCAAGTATATTTTCTAAGCTTGTTTCGGGAAAAAGTTTTTCTATTAAGTTAGAAAAATGTCCTAATATTGATCCTAAAGATAAATTAGCTTGGGAGAAAGAAATGCTAGGTCTTTATATCACTGGTCATCCTTTCAAAGAATTTCAGAAAAAATTATCTAAAAAAATAAAATCCATTGAAGAGGTCAAAGAATCTAAACAAAAAAAAGATATTAGTATTGGAGGAATAATTAATTCAGTTCAGAAAATTGTTACTAAAAATAATGAAAATATGATGTTTGCTCTTTTGGAAGATAGCACGGATAGCATAGAAATAGTTATTTTTCCTAAAGTTTTTAGAGAATTTGAGCCAATTCTAGAAAAGGATAATGTTGTAATTATTAATGGTCGTTTGAATCACAAAGATGGTCAACCTAAATTATTAGTAGAAGATGTTAAAAGTTTAGATAGTTTTATTAAAAATGCAAAGCAAAAAGATACTCCTTTGATTATCAAATTAGAAAATAAACCGACCATTGAGCAAATTAACAGGTTAAAAGATGCTCTTAAACAAAATCCAGGGACTTCGGCAGTATATTTTTATATTAAAAAAGGAAAGAAATTTAATAAAATTAAAATAAATTTATCAGTAGACAATTCTGAAGAACTACAAAAAAGTATTGCTAAAATATTGGATTCTAAGTAAATAATATATTATAATTTAAATATAAAATAAAAATAAATATATGGCTCAAAAAAAGATTGAAACCATCGCTAAAACAAATTCAGTAAATTTTACTTATAAAAGGATAGTTAGCTTATTTGTAATAGCTACAATTATATTATTGGGAGTGATTTTGTATTTTTCCTTAGCTAAAGCAAAAATTTACCTGAAGATTAAGAATCAGCCTGCCAAAATCAATTTTACAACTCAGGTCAAAGAAGATGTAGAAAATAATAATTATTTAAAGACCAATGTATTACAAGGTCGTATTTTAGAATTAGTTGTGGAGAAAACTAGAGAATTTTCAGTGTCAGGGAAAGAATCTGCAGCAGATAGATATGGAGGTATGATGATTATTTATAATAAAAAGTCGGAAGATCAATCATTGGTAAATAAAACTAGATTTGAATCTGCTACTGGTTATATATTTAGAATACAAGAAGCGGTTAATGTTCCGGCTGGTGGATCTATTGAAGCCTATGTAGTCGCTGAAGAAGTTGGTGAAGAATATAAAGAATTGCCAGGTAGATTTATCTTGCCAGGTTTTAAAAATGAATTTTCTCGTTCTAGAGTTTATGGTGAATTGAAAGAGATAATGGAGAAAAAAAGTATAATTTCATATGTTGTTAGTCAAGAAATTTTAAATAATGCTAATAATGAAATTATAGCCGGATTAAAAAAAGACGCTCTACATAAATTAAGAGAATTATTAGTTGATGCTGAAGAATTAGACGAAGCATCAATGACTACGGAAATTATTTCATACGATTCTAATCAAGAGGTGGGAGATGAGTCTAAGAATTTTGAATATACAGTTAAGTTGAAAGTAATTGGTATTGTTTTTGATCGAGCTGAGTTATTGAGTTTGGCTCAGAGTTTCATTGATGATCAATTGAGTAATACTAAGGAATTAATTGATTATAATAATGATAGTTTAAAATATAGTATTAATAACTATGTCACAGAAGAAAAAAATGCGACTTTGGATGTAGAATTATTTGCTCACGTTGTTCAATCTTCTGAATCAGAAACTTTTAACAAAGAAAGACTAAAAAATTTAACTCAAGAAGAAATAATAGAATATTTTAGTGAACAGTCCGCTATTGAAAGTGTGAAGGTTGTATTCTCCCCTTTTTGGGTAAAGAAAGCTCCCCAAAT
>Ga0307991_1000834_pt1 | contig 22306 bp, 19 predicted proteins | sample EllFjometagen131_FD_203146 | JGI IMG/M metagenome (GOLD analysis project Ga0307991, IMG submission 203146) | Marine microbial communities from Ellis Fjord, Antarctic Ocean - #131 | ecosystem: Environmental > Aquatic > Marine > Unclassified | place: Southern Ocean | collected 2014-10-08 | reverse complement strand
TCGCAAATCATCAGGTTTTATAGAAATAGCCTTTACTGAATAACTGTATGCTTTCTTATAATCTTTAAGCATTATATACAAAGTTGCTATGTTATTTAGTATAGTAGCATCTTCTGGAAAATATTCAGTAGCTTGAAGCAGGATATTAAGTGCTTTTTCATCATGTTTGAGCTTTAGTTCATAAGTAGCTTCCCTGAAAAGTTCTTTTGCTTTTACATATTTTTCTCTGGCAACTACGTCATTTGCTATGTTAAGATAATTCTGATACGATTTTTTGTTTGGGAATAGATTTGTAGTTAACTGATAGAATTTTATCGCTTTTTCCCAATTTCTCTGCATAATACTACATTCAGCTAATGCAAGTAAATTTAATTCATTCTCCGGGTATTCGTTATAAATGCTTTCAAGATACGTTTCAGCTTCTGTGTACTTGGCAATTGACAGTTGAGAGACAGCCAGGTTAAATCTATTTTCAACAGAATTATTTATTAAAATTGCTTTTTGAAAAAGTAGATAAGCTTTTTCAAAATCATTTTTAGCGAGAAGTTTTTGGCCTTTTTTTCTCAAATGCTTCTCATTTAGATCTTCAAAAAAGTTCATCATATATTATTATTCTTCTTCTTTCTTTTCTTGAGATTTCTGTTCTTCTATTTTCTTTTTCATTGCTTCAGCTTTTGCTTTAGCTGTAGCTTTCTTTTGTGCTCTCACTTCTTTTAATGGATCGAAGATCGCAGATGTGGGACAAACATCAGCACACATCCCGCAAACGATACATTTATCATAATCAATTACTGCCAGATCATTTTGCATTGATATTGCTTCTACAGGGCATTTTTTAACACATAAACCACAGGCAATGCAGGCTGTGCTATTACCACATACTTTTCTAGCAATTGCACCTTTATCATGAGATGAGCAAAGGATATGAACCCGCTTTTTAATTGAAACGATCTCTATAAGATTTCTTGGACAGGCAATTGCACATGCTCCACAACCGGTACATTTTTCATTATCAACAATGATCATTCCATTATCATCTATGTGCATAGCATCAAACTTACAAGCCCTTACACAATCATATTGATATACACATCCGTAATTACATGCATTTGGACCACCAGATAAAAGTATAGCAGCCTTGCATGTTTCTATTCCCTGATAATCATATTTAAATTTTGTGTTATTTTTCCCGCCGCTTTGACAATGAATAATTGCAACTTTTCTATCAGTTGATGTCGCTTCCAAGCCCATGATCTCGGCAATCTTTTTAGTTACATCATCACCACCGGGAGCGCAAAGATTGATCTTTGCACCTTTTGTTGCAACTGCTTCAGCATAAGCAGCACAACCGGGAAAACCACAGGCACCGCAATTTACATTAGGCAAAATTCCACTGATCTTTTCTATTTTTGGGTCAACTTCAACATGGAATTTCTTAGATGCAAAAGCAAGTCCAAGACCATAAATGAGTCCCAATATTCCTAAAGTTAAAATTGAATGTATTAATATCGACATTGATCCTCCTAAAATTTAAGTCCTGAAAAGCCTAGAAAAGCTAAAGCCATACATCCGGCTACTATCATTGCAATAGGCATTCCTTTCATGCTTGCAGGTAATTCAGCTCTATCCAAACGTTCTCTAATTCCAGCCATAAGAACCAATACAAGTGTGAACCCGATCCCTGCGAATAAACCATTTAAAATAGCAAAGATGAAATTGTATTCAGATTGAATGTTTAATATCGCTACACCAAGAACTGCACAGTTGGTAGTGATTAGCGGGAGAAAAACACCTAATGATTTATAAAGTGCAGGAGCTGTTTTCTGAATAACCATTTCTACAAGCTGAACCAGTGATGCGATTGTGAGTATGAAGGCAATTGTTTGTAGAAATTCAATATGTAATGGAACTAAAAGGTATGTTTGTATAAGCCAGGTAAAGGTAGATGCCATAGTCATTACAAAAATAACAGCCATTCCCATACCTAAAGCAGAATCTAATTTTTTGGATACACCAATATAGGGGCATAATCCTAAAAATCTCATTAATACAAAGTTTTGAACGAAGATGGCCATTACAGCCATGAAAAGTATCTTTCCAGCAAATTCCATTTGTATCTCCTATTTCTTCTTCGTTAAATTCATTAAGCTCATCAGCAATCCCATTACAATAAATGCTCCAGGTGCTAATATAGCTACAAGCATTGGTTTATAGGTGGCAGGAAGTACATTCATTCCCAGGAATTGACCAGCGCCCAATATTTCACGGATACTTCCAATGACTACTAAGGCAAGTGTAAATCCCAATCCCATCCCCAAGCCGTCTAAGATTGATAAGAATACATTATTCTTACTGGCAAATGCTTCTGCTCTTCCCAGAATAATACAGTTAACAACTATAAGTGGTATAAATAATCCTAAGCTTTTGTGAATTGCCGGAAGATAGGCATGCATTACCATATCTACTATTGTAACAAATGAGGCAATAACAACAATATATGCAGGAATTCTAATTTTAGAAGGGATTAAATTCTTGATCAATGAAATGAACATATTGGAAAATACAAGTACAAAAGTAGCTGCTAATCCCATGCCAATTGCGTTTATAACTGAAGAGCTGACAGCCAGAGTAGGGCAGAGTCCTAATGCCATAACAAAAACTGGATTTTCTTTTATAAAGCCTTTTGTAAATTCTTTAAGCCAAGCCATTATTCAACCTCCTCTGCAGTATTCTCAATGGGGATATCAAGTTTATTCAAAGCAGTTTTTATGGAATTAGTAATAGTACGAGTTGTTATGGTTGCACCTGTTAAGCTTACTATAGCACCACCATCTTTATTAACCTTCATATCACTTTTCTGTTTTCCACTAAACTGTGCCTGGAATTCCGGTTTCTCACAATTTGCACCTAATCCGGGAGTTTCTGACTGAGAGATTATTTTGATCTTTTCAATAACCATCTCCGGATTAATCCCGACCATAGTCTCCACATTACTGCTATAACCATATAGTGAAGCTACAAAAGTATAACCAACTATATTGTCATCAGAATCTATACCAATGAAATAAGTTGGATCACCTGTTACTTCTTCAAAGCTGATAGCGGCTGGAAGAACTTCTTTTCTGGCATTTTCCTGGGCTATTTGCTGATTCCTCTCTATAATAGGTTGAGTTATTGTATTTATATATGCTAATATCCCGCTGGCAATAACAGTAATTATTAATAGTACAAATCCTAATTTCAAATAATATTTCATCTTTTCACCTCCCCAAAAGCTTTGGGAGTAGTATATCTATCAATTAGAGGAACAGTTATATTCATCAGAAGAATTGAGTAGGATACTCCTTCCGGATACCCGCCGATCAAGCGTATAACAACAGTAAGAATACCGCAGCCCATTCCAAAGATCAGTCTTCCTTTCTTAGTAACAGGCGAAGTTACCATGTCGGTTGCCATGAAAAACGCACCAAGTATAAGACCTCCGGAAAGAATATGGAAAACTGGCAGCAAAATGGAAGCTGAAAAGATCCCGTTAATTCCACCGAACACATAGATCAAAATGAATACGGTTCCAATATAACTTACAGGAATTCGCCATTCAATAATATGTTTCCAGGCAAGAAAAGCAGCTCCAATAAGTAATGCTGCTGCAGAAACTTCACCAAGAACACCACCGATATTTCCCAGGAATAGTTCATTAAGAGTATTCATACTGGCAAGATTATCCATCACTGTGTTAGCCATATCTCTGCTGATCTGAGTAGTATCACGTAGTGCTTTTACAACGCCTAGAGGTGTTGCAGAAGTTATTACGGCTGGAACATTAGATGGTAAATTTGATAATCCGTTTATGGAACTTTGGAATATACTGCTCATTGGATTTGTAGGTTTCCAACCTGCAGTTGTTAATGTTGGCCAGGAAGCAACCAGGAAGGCACGTCCCAATAAAGCTGGATTAAAAATGTTAAAGCCGAGACCGCCAAAGATCTGTTTCCCTATTGCAATAGCAAAAACTGCTCCGACAACAGGTAACCACCAGGGAGATGACGTATTTAAATTGAATGCAACAAGAATACCTGTAACAACTGCACTTCCATCGCTGACTGTTATAGGAACTTTTCTGAATCTCTGGATCAATGCTTCAGTACTTACCGCAGCTACAACTGCGTAAAGTGTTAAAAGCAGAGATTGGATCCCAAAAAAGAAGATCCCCACCAGCAATGCTGGCGTAAGAGCTAAAACGACTTGCCACATAACAGAACTTATTGATATCTTTTGTTTTATATGCGGTGCTGCGGAAACAGCAAAAACATCGTTCATATATCCTCCGTCGATAGGATCTCAGGTTTAGGGATTCGAAATTGGGAAGTTATGCTTCCAGATTTCCCTATCACCTTAATCCTTTTTTATTTTTTAATTTTGAAATTAATTTATTTAGCATTATCGCTATACTCAATATTAAATCCGATAATCTTTCATATTATATTTCCGAAACCATTACTTCGAAATGCGAAGTCTATTTCTGCCTGCTTTCACTTACTTTGATCTTACCAATATCTATCCACTGGATCAGTTTGATATGAGAAGGGCAAACATAAGCACAACTTCCGCATTTGATGCAGTCCATCACACCAAATTTCTCTGCTGAATCCCAGTCATTATTACGTACATGATGAGCGATAAGACTTGGTACGAGATTCATTGGACAAATATCAACACAACGTCCGCAGTGCAGGCATACATCTTCTTGTTTTTTATGTGCCTCTTTTTTATTGAATAAAAGAAGACCGGAACTACCTTTTGTCATGGGAGTATCTAGTGACGGGATTGCGAATCCCATCATTGGTCCACCGGAGATTACTTTACCGATCTCTTCCGTTGTACCACCGCAAAACTCAAGAAGATCAGAATAATAGGTACCGATACGAGCTTTAATATTCTTCGGGTCTTTCACTATTTTTCCGCTTACGGTAATAACTCTTTCCACAAGTGGTTTATTATAACGTACTGCTTCATACACAGCAATAGCAGTTCCCACATTTTGAACAACAACTTTCACATCCATGGGTAATCCACCCTTACTGGGAACTTTGCGTTTTGTGGAAGCATAGATCAGTTGTTTTTCAGCACCTTGCGGGTATTTCAGGTGTAATCCAACGACTTTAATATTTTTCTCGGTTTTCAGAAGATTCTTAAATATTTTTATTGCATCAGGTTTATTAGCTTCAATTCCAACCACGCCATTCTTGGCATCAACGACCTTCATCAATATTTTAAGCCCGGAAATAATATCTTCCGTTTGTTCCAGCATGATTCGGTAATCGGCTGTAAGATAGGGTTCACATTCTACACCATTTAAGATGATGGTATCAATAGTTTTTCCTTCCGGAGGAGATAATTTAACATGGGTTGGAAAACCAGCTCCACCCATTCCGCAAATTCCCGCTTTTGATATCCTGTCTTTCATCTCATTAGCCGGAAGATCCATATAATTAGTATCATCAGAAAGTTCTACCCATTTATCTTCTCCATCACCAGTGATCTCAATACCTTGAACTGTAATACCGGTTGGATGATTGAATTTTGCCAGCTTAGTTACTTTACCGGAGATCGACGAATGCATTGGTATGGAAACAAATCCACCAGCATCAGCAATTTTCTGTCCGGCAAGAACTTCATCACCAACTTGAACGATTGGTTTTGATGGAGATCCAATATGCTGTGAAAGTGGAATTACTATTTTTTGAGGTATTGGTAATATTTCAATTTTCTTATCTTTTGAATATACCTTATTATCATGAGGGTGAATTCCGCCTGAAAATGTTTTGAGACCCATATTCTCTCCCTTCAATATAAATATTACAAATTATTAAACTTTTTCCATGACCAAATTTTAAATATTTACTTTAATAGCAAGGATTTTTTTTATAAACAATTACGCTGATAATTTTGATATTTGCAGGTTAAATATTTTTTGTTTTAACATAAACAAAAAGCACGTTCTTTCCTGAACGTGCTTTATCATTGATATCTTTTGTTCTATGTATTTAATAGATCAATTATACTATTTCTACTTTATACATTTGACGCATATTATTTATCTTCTTCATATAAGTATCCTTCTGTCTGGTATTGATAAGGTCTGTTTTTGCTTTTTGTTCTACATCCTCAAATTTTGCTTCGGATGCTTCCTGTTTCTCGATCAATTTGATAATATGATAACCGAATTGAGTTTTTACCGGCTGGGAGATCTCATCTTTTTTCATATTGAAGGCTACTGCTTCATATTCCGGTACCATCTGTCCTTTCGGATATGAACCTAAATTACCGCCTTTTGCATTTGAAGGGCATTTGGAATGAGCTTTAGCAGCATCTTCAAATGTGATCTCTTTATTCATTATCTTCTTATGAATATCCTTACATTCTTCTTCTGTATCAACTAAAATATGACTCGTATCAGTTTTCTCAGGAGTTGAGAATTTTACTTTATTTGCTTCAAAATGATCTTTCACATCTGTATCTTCAATTTTAACAGAACTCATAAGTGTGTTGATATTCAATTGTGTGAGGATCATATCTTTCATCTTGTCGAGTTCACTGTTAAATTCATCAGTTTCTTCCAGTTTATTTGCTTTAGCATCTGCTAAAAATAATTTTTGATTTATCAGTTCCTGCAAAATTTGCTTCTGTCCCTCTTCACTTTGATATTGCATTGCCTGCTGACCTAATTTCTGCATAAAAGCGTTCACTTCCGTTTGAGTGATTTGAGTTCCTTCTACTGTTGCTAATACTTTATTTTCCATGGATTCTCCTAATTATTATTTAGAGGTCAAAAAAGTTCTGCAGGTTTACGTGTCAAACGGTAAATTATTACTGAGCAATAAAAAGTAAGCCTTCCGGAAATCCAGAAGGCTTATTTTTACAGAATTTTATTTTACTAAGAGCATCTTCATTAGATAGCGCTCTTTTGTATTTGTAACCAGCCTGTAGATATAAACACCAGATGCCACGTCCTTTCCGGCATTACCCCGGCTGTCCCAAACCACACTGACAATCTCATTACCAGGAATATTTCCCCGGTAAAGTGTCTTAATTTTCTGTCCCCGAACATTGTAAACGGTCAACTCTCCCAGGCATTCTTCCTTTACAGCAAAACAGATCATCGTAGTAGGATTGAAAGGATTAGGGAAATTCTGATATAAACCGTAATATTTTGGAATTTGAGGTAATCCCGGATCATTTATCCTAGGTGGGATGAGGAGATATACAGGTCCGTACAGATCACTATCGCCATCATAACTTATGCTCTCTATTCAGTACCAGTAAGTTGCTCCACCTTCAATTCCATACTGATCCACAAAACTATATGCAGTTGGTTCACTTGTTGTTCCCGCACCTTCGATCGGTTCTACATTTAAGATCATTGCCTGCCCCAGATTTTGTGAAATGGAACGATACACATTCCAATAGGCATTTCTCTGCTCCGTCTGTGTAACCCAATTCAAGTATGGTTTGTTATTTGAAAGAGATACTGTGAAAGAACTCAAGGTTACAGGCAGTGGTGTCTCTCCAAATTTCATTTTAAGGTTAGAATTTAGAATTGAGGATAAGGTATTTATTTGAAATTGAGATTCATTCTCAAGAAAAATATTGCTTTTTCATTTTTAATAGCTACCTTGTTCATATTCAAAAGGAGGAAAAATGTTTAAGAATAAATTTTATTTTGTAATGATGGCAGTAATAGTATTGCTGTTTGTAGTAGGTTGTGATGAGAATGATTCTACGGGTCCTGATAGCCAATATATGGATATCTCACCTGCTGAAGCATTAGAATTGATAAATAATAATCCGGATTTGCTAATAATTGATGTTTCACCTTTATGGGCTGATGGTCATCTTCCCGGTGCTCTATCTTTTCCACTGGGAGACGGCAGTTTTCAGGCTGCATTTCCAGATTGGGATATGAATGCTAAATATTTGATCTATTGTCATGGAGACGCACCTGCCATTTCTGCATCTGAAATGTTGATTGATGCAGGTTTTCCAAATGTCTACCGATTAGAAGGGAATTATAGTGCCTGGGTAGATGCAGGTTATGATATTGAACTTCCAAGTTACATGGATATAGTGCCGGCAGATGCATTAGAATTAATAAATAATAATTCAAACCTTATAGTTATTGATGTATCAAATATGTGGGAATTCGGTCATTTGCCGGGCGCATTGGATTATCCTTTGGGAGATGGCAGCTTTGCAGCAGCTATTTCAGGCTGGAATTCTGATGCTATGTATTTAGTATATTGTCATACCGATGCAGCTTCAATGTCTGCTGCGCAAATGTTATTTGATGCAGGTTTCTCAAATGTATATCGTTTGGAAGGAAACTACGGTGCCTGGGTTGATGCAGGTTATACTATAGAAGTTGAGACTTACATGGATATCACAGCTATGGAACTTAATCAGATGATGATGGATGATCCTGACCTTATAGTAATTGATGTTTCACCAATGTTTGAACAGGGTCATATTCCCGGAGCAGTTAATTATTATGTTGGTGACGGAAGTTTAGATGATGCTATTCCAATGCTGGATCCAATGGCGAATTATGCTGTATATTGCCATACTGATACAGCCTCTATGCTGGGAGCAAATAAACTTATAGATGCCGGATTTATCCACGTTTATCGTTTGGAAGGCAACTATGCAGCCTGGGTGAATGCAGGTTATCCTGTAGAAACAGGTCCATAGAAAACTAAATGTCTTTAAATAAAGTTAATTGAAAAAAAGTCCGGATTGAAAAATCCGGACTTTTGTTTTATAGTTATATTAATGCCGGCGCACGCCACGTTCACTCAGATTCCTTCTTGCTGTATGTGGGTGCGCTTGTTAGCAGCATTCTTTTCATTTTAAAAGCAAACACTTCCTCACAGCTATAGTTTTCTTATTTACTTTCAATTTATAGAAATATATACTGGAAGCGACCGGTTGATCCTGTTCATCTTTTCCATGCCAAACAACAGAATGCTGACCGGATAATCGCTGACTCCTGACAAGCTGTTTCACTTTCTGACCTTTTATATTATAAATAGAGATATCTACATCACTTTCTTGGGCTAATTGAAAATTAATTTTAGTAGAAGGGTTAAACGGATTCGGAAAATTCGATCCAAGTTTTGTAACTAATGGTAATGGATTCTCACTTGTAGATACAGAATTGTACAAAATTGTTTCAGCAGGTTCAATTTGAATATCATTTTCATTCCATCTTAATTTATCTAAAGAAACTATTGTGGAATCCGAATCAAATTCTTCTGAAACTAAAAAATTAAGCAGAATAAATTCACCATTTTCATTAATGGGATTAAAACCAGTTCCTGCAAAATAAATTTTGTTATCATATATGAAATTACTTTCTACAATAAAATCATTTAAAAGTTCCGAGTATTCATAAGATACAAATTCAATCATATTTGAATCATACGAAAGGCAAACTTCAAATGAATAAATACTATCAGCACCGGTAAGGTGCAATGGTGTTTCAATCAATTCTTCTGATGATACAGTTTGATCATTCATTTGGATATTTCCGAGAGCTATATATCCTTCTCCAATTTCATTTGGTAAAGAATCAATTATCCCAGATACATATTGCAAAATAATGTTTGCATCAAGAGCAGATACAGAATTATCAAATGAAACTTCGGCATTAAGTTTTTGAATGTCATCCAAGTAATAGCTCTCTACCAAATAATCCAAGATTCTGTTTGCATCAATTGCTTGAATTTGACCATTTTGATCTACATCACCATAATTCGGTAGAATAACATTTACACTGCCATTTTGGGTTTCAGCCAGCATTTCAGCTGTGTTTATAACAATGGAATCAAAATTTATCGGAACAAATCCTTCCATTTGAATTACCTGGAATTTCAAATAACAAAGTATTCCAATTCCTTGAAGAGGTTGTGAACCGATAGAAACAATATGAAGAATATTATTTGTTTCATTAGCAGTACAAATCCAATTTGATTCATCAAGCAATGTCTCTTCTGTATTGATGCTTATGAATTCCAAACCGTCAGAATATTCGGTTAGATTTATTTCTAAAGAATTGATAGGATAATTATTCTCAGATACAATTACGGGAACAATAACTTCTCGATCAAAACTTGAATATATGGTTTCAATTTCAAGTTTTACGCTGGATTCTGCCGGTTCGGTAATTGTAATAAATTGATTAGGAATAATATCTGACAAAGCCTGAACAATTCCGGAAGGCCATTCAATAACTATATGGCTAATCATATTTGAATTTCCAAGACCAAAATGCTGGATTAAACTATTCTGATTCCATGCTCCGCTTTGACCTGAAATTTCTCGCATTTGCCAGACAGGATTACCGTTAATAATAGCTTTTACTTTTACTTTCGCACCGATCGCAGATTTATTCGAGAGATCACCGACACATTTTATTTTTATCCAATTGCTGTTTGATCCAATTTCATTTTGATAGAAGCAATTTTTTTCTTGGCGATTAACTACATACAGATCTAAATCACCATCATTATCAGAATCAAACCAGGTACAACCAAATGATGTTCCAATATCAAGTGCAATATTTCCTGTGACTATTCTTTCAAAATTTCCATCTCCCGTATTTTCATATAAAAAATTGTTTTCATTATCACGATTTGATACAAAAATATCAAGAAATCCATTATTATTATAGTCACCCCAATTTGCACTTATTGATGTTCCTTCATCCATTACAATACTATTATCATAGATCCTTGTAAAATTTCCGTCACCATTATTTGAATAAAAATAATTATCATCGGAATTGGGAACAAACAGATCCAAATCACAATCGTTATCATAATCTGCCCAACTTGCTCCCGGTGAACTTCCTTCATCTGATACAATAATATTATCATAGATTCTGGTAAAATTCCCATTTCCATCATTATTATATAAAGTATTATTGTTAGCAGTAGTTGAATATCTTGTAAGATACAAATCCAGATCATTATCATTATCATAATCTATGCAGCTAATTCCTTGATAATATCCTTCATTGATCATTATCCTCTCACTGAAAGTTTCAGTATCTAAATTTATATATAAGTAAGTGCCGGTAGCACTTGTTGTCATCAAATCTAACATCCCGTCGTTATTAAAATCTCCCCAAACTCCATTTTGAGTATGATTAATATCTTGGGTAAAAGTAATATCGGTTATTGTTGTAAATGTTCCGTCTCCGTTATTTCTGAATAACGAATTAGGGCCACCCGATTGTCCGCTGTTTGCCACAAAGAGATCATTAAAACCATCATTATTATAATCTCCCCAACTGTTGCTTTTTGAAGAATTTTCAAAATTTACGATATCACCATCTACAACCTTGATAAATGTTCCATTTCCATTATTTTTGTATAAAAAATTCGCTTCTGTATTTGCAGGATTTACATACCAAGCATTTGTAATAAAAAGATCAATATCTTCATCATTATCAAAATCTGAACAACTACAACTAATCGAAGTACTTATCTCATTTACAAAATCTCCGGCTTCTATTTTTGTAAAATACAATTGAATATCAGAATGATGCTCAAATAAATGAAGCCCACCATCATAAGAACCTGCAATAATATCATCTAATCTGTCATTATTTATATCAGCAAAAGTTGGTGTTGCCATATATCTTGTACTAATATTTTCAAAGACAGATTCAACCAATTCAAAATCATAAGAATTGTGAGAAACCTGTTCATAATGGCGGATTCTACCATTAGATGAAACACCGATCAATAAGTCTATTAAACCATTGTTATCTAAATCTGTTGTTGTAGGAATTGCATAAGAACCTGCATCGATATCGGAGAAATTTTCAGAAACAAGATTAAAAATCTGCGAATTCACACCTTCTTGTTCAAAATGAATTAAGTTTCCAGTATGAACTCCAACTAATAAATCCAGCAAATTATCATTATCAATATCCTTAAAATGTAAAGCAGCATTTCCTCCATTTACTTGAATAAAATTATTTGTAACTAATTCGAAATCATAAGTTTCTGTTTCTGTTTGTTCAAAATGAGAGACTTCTCCACTATTGAATCCACCCAGAAACAGATCCCATAAACCATCATTATCAATATCAGTAATTGTTGGATTTGATTTTCCTCTCCCGACATCTAATAATGAATCTGAAATAGAATCGAAATTAAATGAACCGATACTACACTGTTCATATAGATTTAAGTTCCCATTATATTCTCCAATAATCAAATCCAATAAACCATCATTATCAATATCTTTACAAGCAGGAAAGGCTGACTTACCAACATCTATTGTAAGGTAGTTTTCGGAAACAATATCAAACTCCAGAGAGAATTGTGCATTTTGCTCAAAAAGATTTAGATTCCCATCCAGTTCACCAACTATAAGATCCAATTTATTATCATTATCTATATATGCAAATGCCGGAGTTGTCAGTTTTCCAATATCTATCGGCAGGAAATTGTCTGATATAAATACGAAATCGTAAGAATTGGGTGCAGCTTGTTCATAATAAAATATATCGCCACCATCACCACCGGATTCTTCACCTTCACCAATAATCAAATCTATCAAATTATCACCATCAATGTCTGTAAAAGTAGGTCTGTTTGCATTGCCAACATCAATATAATTAAAATTGTTATCAATTAATTCAAAATCGTAAGAATTAGGTGCAACCTGTTCATAATGAGATAAATGACCATTGCTTCTTCCGCAAATCATATCCAGAAGCCCGTCTCCATCCAGATCGATGAGGTTGGGTACAGGAAGCCAATCTTCAATACCACAAAAATATTCTGTTAATAATTCAAATTCATCTGATCCTGATTCTGTTTGCTCAAAGTGGTTAATATTACCATCCAAAACACCAACTAACATATCCAATAGACCATCATTATCAATATCATGAAAAAAAGGTTTAGAAGGATGAAATAAAATCAGATTACTAAATTGAGAATTGATTAATTGAAAATCGTAAGAATAAATACTTGTTTGTTCAAAATGCCGAATTTGACCATTACTACCATAATCGGAAATAAATAGATCTAATAAATTGTCATTATCAATATCATAAAAAGATGGTTGGCTTGTTTGTATTCCATGTCCAAAAGTACTGTTTTGCACTTCTTCAAAAGTCTGTGAAAAAATTAGATTAGAAGTTATTAAGAAAAATACAACTAAAAAACTTTTTAAATATTCTTTTTTAAATTTCATGATTTCTCCTAATTTTTATTTAATATTCTTCGCTCTTTTATTTTTATAATGCATTTATTTTTCCTGTGTGCGGCGGGATCGGAACGATCACGCCCAAAACAAACTGACCAACCGTTTGAATCGAAAGATTCAAACAAAGAGCACTGACCAACTCTACCGACGACACGCTTGTTAGCTGAATACTCTTAAACATCAAAAGAAACTCTTACTAAGACCAATTGTGATAAAATGTGAAAATTCTCTACCTGGTTGATCTATAGCACTATCTTCATAATAACCGTTATTGGAGTATTGATAAGAAAAAGAAAAGGAAAAGCTATTAACACTATAGATTGAAGAGAGAATAATTGAATAGGGATCTATTATTCTATCTTTAAATGTATCTGAATAACTGGTTTTTATATTAATGTCATATATTAAGTATGAGTTATACATTAACCCTACAAATACATTTTTATTCAATTGGTGGTTTATACCAAGAGCAGCTAGTATTTTTGATGTGTTATTATCATAAATCAACATATCATATTCATTTCTAACGTGTTTGTTTATGAAATAATTAAGAATTTCTAATGAAACTTTAGTTTTGTTACTTAGATTGATTTGGGTACCACAGGCAATTAGAGCAGGATAAGAAATAAAACTATTTGTAAGAATAATATCATTATATATCTCAAATTTTTCAGGAGATAACTTTATTCTAGCTCTTTGACTTTTTATCAGAAAATAAATATTGAAATTACGATTTATTTTATAGTTTAATGAACTTTGGAATTGATATTTTTTTAACAATTTTAGAGATAATTGTAAATATTCGTCTGAAGTATCACCACTTATCTTTTGGACATAACTATTTGTAAGAATTCCAAATGACAATGACAAACCATCATAAAACTTTTTCACAAGTGATAATTGTAAAATCTGGTTTGAGACAAAGTATTTTGTTTTCCCCCAATTATAGGTACCACTATTGTGAAAGGTTAGTAGCAAATCATTAATCTTATCTTTGACATTTATGTATTTTGTTTGATCATAGTTTAACTGTATTAATAAATTTCTATATTTATATGCAATACTGAAATTAGGAATTACTTTAATAACATTGTCATAAGATTCTTCCCAATTATAGGTTGGATAAGCAATTGTTAAGTCGCTTGAAGTTATCATATTCGAGACAATAGATGTTTTGATTATTAGTGTTTCATATTCTCCAAGTAATTTGGGATTATAATTTGAGATATCGTTATCAAATCCAAGATTTCCGATACCAGATTGGCTTATTTCAGAAAAAGGTGAATTTCCAAATCGTTCAAATAGAGAAATAACACTGTGTTCAATAATTTGGCTTTTCAGACTCGCTGATAATAACAAGTACAATATTATGAATATTCTGATTCTCAATCAACTCTCCTATCTATTTCAGCTAATGTTTCGCGTGTGCGGCGGGATCGGAACGATTCAGCCCATACAAACCGACCAAACCTGAATCGGTACGATTCAGCCAAGACAAACTACCCAACCTACCGCTGACACGTTTGTTAGGCGATTTAATTGAAACGAAATCCGTAAAAAGTGAAATACTCAGATAGTGGAGCCCCATTAGAACCTGCGGTACAACCCCTCTGCGCAGCCATTGTTCTAATACGCCATTGTGCACCATTAAGTGCAGTATGATGAGTGTTCATAATTACACCACACATTCTATCGGTGTTATTATCAAGATTAATACTCAACTGATCTGTAACAACTAAATCCAGCGAACTACTATGAATTGATAGTGACTCATCTAAATCGAACGTATGTTGATTTGGCAGGATAGTAAGGGTGTCAATAAGTTCTTCTACCTCAATTATCACTTCAATAGGGTCTTCTATCTGATCTTCAATGCCGTTTACTAAAAAAGCGTAAATTGAACCATCAAAATATTCAATAGATGGATTCTGAGTATAAATTGATGCATATTGGTATAAATCTAATGACAGTGATGTAAATGTACTATCCAAATTATTTTCAAATATAATAAATATTATTGGAGACAAACTAACAGGATTTTCGGTTACTGTATGAATTGTGATTGATGGTGAATTGTAAAAGAGCTCTTTATTCGCTGTCTCTTGCAGGTTGATTGTGTTATTTATGTTAAACTCAAATTCATCTAAATCATGATACAAGGTGTCTACAAGCTGACGTAATTCTATATTAATATCGAATGGATCTTCGGAGTTTTCTGTAAGTGATTTATCACATCCTAAATAAATCAAAACAGAAACTAATACTAATAATACTTTTAATTCTTTCATTTTTCTTCTCCTTTTTTTATAATTCTTATTCGCCTAACATATGTACGCTGCGCCAATTAAAAATGTATACATAATTAACCTATAGTTATAATCAAAATGTATATAATAACTTTTTTCTTGTGGTTATTGTATACATCTCAATTTCCTAAATGATTTTATGTTTTCTCAAATTTTAATAATAAAAAAAATTAAATAAAACTAACCCGAAATTTATGAAACATAACTAAAGTGTCAAATAGATTGTTATTATTTAAAGTGGACAAATATTCTTACATTCTTGAATTTGCAAACAATTATTATAATTGGAATTAGAAATGAAATTGGGAATTATTGAGAAGAGAACATTCTGGCTTTTGATGCTGGCATCTTTCTTCAACGGCTTTGTGAATGGTATCTTCAACATTCAGGATGTTGTTGCTAAAAAGGCGTTGTTAGCTTTAGACTGGCAGATCACGATACTGGTGATGTTATGGCCGTTATCCAACTTGTTCTCGATCTGGTGGGGACAGGCACTTAAGCATTCTAAGAGTCTTTCAAAATTTTTTATTCTCACAGCGTTTATCGGCAGACTTGTCCTGCTTTTTATGTTATGGACGCATAGTTATTATTCATACCTGATTATAATGATCTTTGTTTTTTCTTTCAATTCACTTCTCAGTCCAGCCCAAAATGCAATCTATCAGAATAATATTTCTGTAAAGAACAGGGGAAGTTTATTTGGATATACGGCAAGTCTGCTTACCTTAATTGCGATCATATTCAGTTATTCTGCCGGCAAGTTGATGGATATAAATGAGGACTGGTTCCGTTATATATTTTCTTTTGCCGGATTAATGGGATGTATAAGTTCGCTGCTGATGGCAATGATAAAAATTGAGCATAGGAAATATAATGCAGCCAAGATAAAAATAAGGAAGTTAATTGTAACACCAATAAAAAGTACCATATCCATTCTAAAGAAGAACAAGGATTTTGCGATCTTCCAAAGGAATTATTTTATTTATGGTATTGGCTTTATGATATTACTGCCGTCAATTCCCAAATTCCTGGTAGAGTATCTTAATATGGATTATTCCCAGACCTTTATTGCCAAGGGAGTAATTTCACAACTGGGTATATTGTTTCTTGCCCCGATTGCAGGTAAAATTCATGATAAGAAGAATCCGGCGTTCTTTACATTTATAGCTTTTTTCATTCTAGGGTGGTTTCCGTTGATCTTACTGATCTCGAATTATTTGATAGGATCCGGAATAGAGAATTATGTTGTTTATTTCGGTTATCTCATTTACGGTATTGGTATGTCCGGCATTGTGATCTCCTGGAACATAAGTTCGATCTGTTTTGCCGGTGATGATGATGTCTCTATGTATCAAAGCGTGCATGTAACTCTTACAGGTTTAAGGGCGTTAATAGTACCTTTCCTGGGATATCTCCTCTTAAAATATTATGGTGTAAAAATTGTTTTTATTATTTCAGTAAGTATGTTCTGGTTAGCTTCGATATTAAGTTTTAAAAATTATTTGCGAATGTCAAAATCAGATTTCAGTTATAGAAATCAATTTGACAGAATACTGAATTATTTTTTTAGGATCACACCCAGGGGATAATTCAGGGAGGAGAATTGAAAAAAATATTCATCTTAATTTCTTTATTTGTTTTTAGCTTAATTCAGGCTGATATTACAGTAGATTATAATTCTTCTATGGCTCCGGAAATTATTACGACCACTGAGATCGACAGTATTGAATATTTCAATGTATTTGAATTGAATAAAGCTTTTAAAGCCGCTATCTCTGATGATCTTCTGGATCAAAGATTGAATATTAATATCTATGGCGAACAGTTAATTTTTTTAATTGATTCATCATATCTGCAATATAGATCAGATTACTATAATATGACCCATGAAATAATTCAGCAGGATGGGAAATATTATCTGCCGGCCAGGTTCCTAACCGTTATTCTACCGAGAATATTTGATAACAGGATGTCATGGAAGGCTGGGAAACTTGTTGCTACTGCTCCAATGGATAATTCTATTAAAAGGATCGTATTGGATCCCGGGCATGGCGGCAAAGATCCGGGTGCTATAGGATATTCCAGGAAGCATTTAGAAAAGGAAGTTGTTCTTGAACTGGCCTTAAAATTAAAGAAAAAATTAGAGCAGCAACTCGATGTTATAGTACTTTTATCACGTGATAAGGATGAATTTGTGTCTCTACAGCAGAGGACCAAAATGGCTAATGAAAACAATGCCGATCTTTTTATCTCAATTCATTGTAATGCGCATCGGAATTCTAAAGTTAATGGAATAGAAGTTTATTATCTTTCCACCGCTAAAACTGATGAAGCCAGGGCAGTAGAGGCTATGGAGAATCAGGTTGTGTATGAATATGAAGGCGGGAAGGAAGCTGTAAAAAAATATGATAATCTTGCCTTTATTTTAGCTGACATGGCACAAAATGAGCATTTGGAAGAAAGTTATGATCTGGGAGCAAATCTTCAGTCTTCACTGGTGCATAACACTGAAGCATATGATCGCGGTGTGAAACAGGCAAACTTTTATGTATTGCGGGGGGCTTTTATGCCGTCGGTTCTTATAGAATGCGGATTTCTCTCCAATAAAGAAGAAGAGAAAAAATTAATAACAAATTCATATCAGGCAAAGCTCATTGATTCAATATTTAAAGGCATTAAAGATTTCAAAATGAAGTATGACCAAATGCAATAAAAGCCGGTAACAAAAAATAATAATAAATATTTTGACAGAAAATACCTCTAACTTTTTCTGACTTCTGAAATTATAAAGATGGAGGAATAAATGCCGAATCATGTATCTTGCGAAAAAAGGCTTAGACAAGAGAAGAAACGTTCAGCTCGAAATCACTATGTGAGAATGACGATCAATACATTAGCCAAAAGAATGAAAAGTGCTATCTCACTTGAAGAAAAAGAAAAACTCTTGGCGGAAGCATATTCACAACTGGATAAAGCTGCTAAGAATCATATCATTCATAAAAGAACTGCTTCCAGAAGAAAAGCTAGAATATCTGCATATTTCAATTCAGAAAAAGCAGATCAAAAAGAAAAAAAATAAAAACTTATAATATAAAATTGGCAGACATGAATTGTGTCTGCCTTTTTTAGTATCTGGCTAAATATAAATTAGAGGAAATTAATGGATACAAACTTGATCATATATATTGCATTTGCACTTCTTATAGTAATATGCTCTGTCATTATAATTTTTGTAAAAAAGAAAAAAAGATCAAAAACTCAAATAAGTTCAAGTTCTGCAAATTTAAAAGATAAACTTGCCAAAACAAAGAATAGTCTGCTGGGAAAATTAGCAGAGATAATCAATCTGCGTGGGAAAGTAGATGAAGATCTTATGGATGACCTGGAAGAAATGCTACTTCAGGCTGATGTTGGAGTTCGGACAAGTAGTGATATAATTGAAAATTTAAAAGAGAAGATCAAAGTAGAGAAGATCACATCTGCCGATGAGATCCAAAAAAATATTGAAGCTATAATTCGTGATCTGCTCCTGAAGGATTACGGCCCGGAAACAAGTATTCTACAGTTTGAAAAGGTGAAACCATTTGTAGCTCTTTTTACCGGTGTGAATGGAGTGGGGAAAACCACAACGATCGCCAAACTGGCAAGACGTTTTACAGAAAGCGGGAAGAGCGTATTGATGGTAGCCGGTGATACATTCCGGGCTGCAGCAATAGATCAACTGGCTATCTGGGCAGAAAGAACAGGTTCTGATATTATGAAACAGCAGGAAGGAAGTGATCCCTCATCTGTGGTTTATGATGGTATGATGAAAGCTGTGAATAAGAAATATGATGTTGTACTGATAGATACAGCCGGTAGACAGCACACAAAAGTGAACTTAATGAATGAGCTTTCCAAGATAAAAAGAACTATTCAGAAGATCGTTCCTGATGCTCCTCATGAAACTTTATTGGTGGTTGATGCAACTACCGGACAAAATGCCATTACCCAGGCAGAATATTTTAATAAAGCTACAGATCTTTCCGGTTTGGTTCTTACTAAATTAGATGGCACTGCCAAAGGTGGAATCGTGATAGGAATTAAACATCAACTTGATATTCCAGTAAAACTTATCGGAGTGGGAGAGAGCTATAACGATTTGCGTGATTTTGATATAAATGAGTTTGTAGAAGCTATATTTGAGTAAATTGCCACTGACCAACACTGTCTAAAAGCAAGATATACAAAATGTTATTGTCACACTGAGTAGTAGCGGAGTGACGCATCGAATTGTTCATTAAAATCTATGTATATTAATACAATATGATCGTTAACAAATTTAGATTTTATTATTTATTATTACTAGAGAAAGGAGGTAATAAATGTGTTTCAAAAAAATAGCATGTCCAAATTGTGGTCAGAAAGTTTCAAATTTCTGGTTTTACTTTTGGATGCCAAATATGGCTCATACTTGTTCAAACTGTGGAACAAGAATAAAATGGCATCCAATAATTAGACTTCACGGGTTAGTTTTTGGAATTATAATGATGGGTGGCTATTTCTTACTAAAGGATTTTTTTGAACCTTCATATATTGCATTTGTTATAAGTGTTGTAGTAGGAATAATAGTTTATATTCTTATTCCTAAGAAGGTTAAGGTTATTAGTAAAGGTAAGGAAGAGAAGAAAGAATCAACATTTATAAATTAATTTTTCTTTCAAATTTGTGTTAAAAATCTTAAACTTGTTCGCATCCGGTAACCGCCGGATAGCGAAAGTAATTGTGTTTATAAGTTCAACTTATCAACATGAAAGCGCATTGATTGACGGGACATTAATCGACTACTTCTCCAAACTATAAAGCAACGTTATCTCATCCTTCCAGATCTCTGAATTTGGTGTTTCCAGAATTAACGGAATATCATCGAATCTGTTATCATTCATCAGGAATTTAAATGCATCTAATCCAATAAATCCTTTTCCAATACTTTCATGTCTGTCAACTCTTGTAGCTAATTCTTTCTTGCTGTCATTGAGATGCATTCCCTTTAAATACTGGAATCCTACCAGTTTTTCAAACTGCTGGAAAGTATTTGTAAATGCTTCTTCAGTTCTGAGATCATATCCAGAAGTAAAAGCATGACAGGTATCAAGACAAATACCTATGCGAGATTTATCGTTAACTTTATCAATGATCTGGGCTAAATGCTCAAATTTATAGCCGACATTGTTACCCTGTCCGGCAGTGTTTTCGATAACTGCTGTTACAAAATCAGTTTCCGAAAGTGCCCAATTGATGGAATCTGAGATAGTTTGCAAACATTCGGATTCCGAATATTGTCCCAGGTGAGAACCGGGGTGAAAGTTCAAATATTTTAATCCCAGCTGTTCACAACGCTTAAGTTCATCAAGAAATGCTTTTTGAGACTTGATAAGTTTCTCACTTTCAGGATGACCCAGATTAATAAGGTAGCTATCATGAGGTAAAATATGTTCGGGTAAAAATCCTTCTTTCTTACAATTTTGTTTGAACAGATTTATGTTCTCTTCAGTTAATGGTTTGGAGTACCATTGTCTTTGATTTTTTGTAAAGAGGGCAAATGCTTTTGCCCCGATCTCTTTTGCATTTAAGGGTGCATTTTCTGCACCGCCTGCAGCACTTACATGAGCTCCAATAAATTTCATATTATATTCCTTTGTTTACATTATAGAATAATTCAGTTAATTTTATCTTATCAAGTTTATCATCAGTCCGCACACCGCTGCACAGATCTATCCCAAAAGGATGAACCTGCTCTATTGCCAGCGTTATGTTGTCCGGTTTTATTCCGCCGGCCAAAAAGATTGGAATATCAAGTTTTTCCCTGATCTCACAGCTTATTTCCCAGTTATGTGTTCTTCCTGTTCCGCCCAATTCTTTAATTTGTTTCGATTGATCACCTGAATCCAGAAGAATTGCATCAACATCATTTTGTATTGCAAGTGCCTTAGCTATGCTTTCTCTACCTGTTACATGAATAACCTGAACAATTGCAATTCCAGGTAAGGCATTTTTGAGTTCATTATGTGTTCCGATTTTTAAATTGTCACAGATCTGGATCGTATTTGTTCTGCAAAATCTATGCTGCTTAATAATTTCATTTATATCCTGTTTGGATGTTAATAAAAATGTGGCAATAGGTGGCGGAACATATGCTGCTATATGTTTTATGTTTTCCATTGTAATCACGCCCGGACCACTAGGCATTTCAGAAACAAGACCCAGAGCAGAAGCTCCTAACTCAATTGCAGTTTTTGCTTCTTCTATGCTGCTTATGCAGCAGATTTTTATTCTAGGATTAATTATTTTTTTCAAAGAAACCCTCCGTTTCAATTATTAATCTAAATGAAATTTATATCATAATTGTCAAAATATTTATTAATAATATCTTTTTCTTATAGAAAAATCACTTTACAATACTTCTGTAAAAAATTGATTTTGATATATGAACAAGGAGAAGATCATGAAACAAAAATTAATTGAAGCTGCAAAAAAAGTATCAAAGAATGCTTATGTCCCTTATTCAGGATTTCATCTTGGTGCAGCATTACTAACAAAATCCGGGAAAATTTTCACAGGTTGTAATGTAGAAAATGCTTCTTATGGTTTAACTAACTGCGCAGAGAGAACAGCTATATTCAAGGCTGTTTCTGAAGGAGAAACAGAATTTACAGAACTTGTTATTTATTCAGATA
>Ga0307991_1000833_pt1 | contig 22314 bp, 17 predicted proteins | sample EllFjometagen131_FD_203146 | JGI IMG/M metagenome (GOLD analysis project Ga0307991, IMG submission 203146) | Marine microbial communities from Ellis Fjord, Antarctic Ocean - #131 | ecosystem: Environmental > Aquatic > Marine > Unclassified | place: Southern Ocean | collected 2014-10-08 | reverse complement strand
CACATTAAAATCGACCCTGATAATTGCCTTTTTTCCTGTAAAATCGTAATTATCAATAGTTTTCATAATAAAAGTTTAAAGTAAAAAGTAAAAAGGAACACGTTACCAGTAACCAGTAACCAGTAACCAGTAACCAGCACCCAGCACCCAGCACCCAGCACCCAGCACCCAGCACCCAGTAACACTCCGGTCTGCAAAATTAACTATTAATAAGGGAATGCCAATATCTGCAGCCATAATTAAATGTTTTGGAATTCCAATGTTTATAGCTTGATAATAGCTAGTATCATTATACTTTGCATTTTTAAGTCGGCAATCTTCAGTCGACAGTCGGCAATTTGAAGACTGGGTTATTTATACTTTTCAGTCCCGATTTATTGGGAATGTGATTAAGTGATAGTGTGTTATAATTGTTATAATTGTTATTTACTTTTTTGTGGATTGCTGACTGTGGACTGCCGACTGTTAACTAAATTATTTATGAAACATGAAAATTAAGGTTTTTTTTAATCAATCTGCGAAGCTATATTCTTATGATTTCGTTACCTTTGTTTACTTATTTAAAGAACAGATTCAGCATGCTTTTTAAGGATATAATTGGACAGGAAGAGATTAAGAAGAAGCTTATAAAAACGGTTGAAGAAAACAGGGTAAGCCATGCCCAGTTGTTTTCCGGGCCTGAAGGGGCAGGTAGTTTACCATTAGCCATAGCTTATGCTCAATATATATCATGTGAAAATAGAAACGGGAATGATTCATGCGGAACATGCCATTCATGCCTTAAGTATTCCAAACTAATACATCCTGATCTGCATTTTATTTTACCTGTTGCTTCCACCCCTAAAGTTAAAGAACCGTTAACTGATAAATTCCTGGTAGAGTGGAGGGTTTCATTCATTGAAAATCCATACCTGAATCCTACGGAATGGTACAAAGCGATTGGACTGGAAAATAAGCAAGGGTTTATTAATGTGGCAGAGAGTAATGAAATTATTCGAAAACTTAGTTTAAAAAGCTATGAGTCGGAGTATAAAGTGGTAATAATCTGGTTACCTGAAAAAATGAATAAGTCAGCCGCGAATAAACTTTTGAAAATTATTGAGGAACCTCCTTCAAAAACACTATTTCTGATGGTTACTGAGAATTCAACCAATATTTTGCCCACCATCTATTCAAGAGTTCAGGTGATAAGGATCCCTAAATTGGAAGAGGCGGAGATACTTTTGACACTTCAGCAGAGGTTTGATTTTGAGGAGGTTAAAATGAAAGATGCTGCCCATTTGGCTGATGGTAATTATCTCAAGGCTTTAAATGTTTTAGAAAGGGCGGAAGAAAACCAACTCCATTTCGAGAGGTTTACTGCTCTTATGAGATTATGCTGGACTAATGAAATTATGGGGATACTTAATTGGGTTGAAGAGATAGCCAGGACGGGCCGGGAATCACAAAAACAATTTCTGGACTATGGACTAAGAATAATACGCGAGAACTTTTTTATAAACATAAATAAGGTAATTTCTGATGAAATAAACAGGATGACCCAATATGAATCAGACTTTTCTGTCAATTTTTCAAAGTTTATTAATAAAGATAATGTGTTTGGAATAACCAATGAATTTAATCAGGCCAGCTTGCATATAGGAGCGAATGCTAATGGGAAAATTGTATTTCTGGATATGGTAAATAAGCTTGCAAAATTGATAAAAAAGTAATTTTCATTAAATTTGCTTAGGGAACAAAAGGGAGTAAAGGGAGTAAAGGGAGTAGAGGGGATAAAGGGAATAGAGGGAGTAGAGGGAGTAGAGGGGATAAAGGGAATAGAGGGGATAAAGGGAATAGAGGGAAAAGAGGGGGAAGAGCAGAGAGCAAAAGAGCACTTAAATTTTTTAGAAAATGAGAGACAACGAACAGAAGAATAGAGACAACGGGTTGGATAATAATCAGAACTACCAACAAATAACAGGGTCATGCCATAAACTTGATTCTTATAACTGGCTGGAAGATATTCCTGAAGGTGCAAAAAACAAACACATTATTGAAGTCAGGTTTAAAAATACACGAAAAGATTTTTTCAGAAATGTAAATGAGTTAAGATTAAAAACCGGGGATATTGTTGCAGTTGAGGCTTCCCCGGGTCATGATATTGGAATTGTTGCACTTACCGGAGAGTTAGCCTATTATCAAATGATAAAAAATAATGGGACAAAAGAGACTGAGGAATTAAAAAAGATTTATCGAAAGGCTAAACCGGCTGATCTTGAAAAATGGGATGATGCAATTTCTCTTGAAAAATCAACTATGTTACAATCAAGAAAGCTTGCCGAAAACCTGAAACTGGAAATGAAAATTGGGGATGTTGAATACCAGGGTGATAATACCAAGGCGATATTTTACTACATAGCTGACGGGAGGGTTGATTTCAGGGAACTAATTAAAATTCTTGCTGATAAGTTTAAAGTAAGAATAGAAATGCGGCAGATTGGAGCCAGGCAGGAAACGGGACGAATAGGGGGGACAGGTCCTTGTGGACGTGAATTATGCTGCTCATCATGGATGTCAAATTTTATTTCAGTGACAACAAATTCTGCCAGGCACCAGGAATTGTCTCTTAATCCCCAAAAACTTGCCGGACAGTGTGGAAAGCTAAAATGTTGTCTTAACTTTGAGTTGGATTCCTACCTGGATGCAAAGAAAGATTTTCCTAACACTTCTATTCCTCTTGAAACAGATGAAGGGACTGCTTACCACCAGAAAACAGATATCTATAAACGTTTAATGTGGTATTCCTTTGATAAAGAGCAAGCAGTTAAACTTTCAGTGATCTCTGTAGATAGAGTAATTGAAATTCAGGAAATGAATAAAAAGGGACAAAAAATTCAATTTCTGGAAGATAAAACCAAGCTTCCGGATACTTTTGCAGAGTTTAAAAGTAATGATGAGGAAGAAAGTATTGATCGTTTCAGTAATAATACAAAACCAGAAGGGAAAAAATCAAAAAGAAAAAAGAAAAAACGGAGACCGGGGAATGAAAAGTAAACAGATTTATCTGATTGTATTTCTTGCTTCATTAACTATTGTTTCTTGCGACCCAAACAGGGTATATGAAGATTTTGCTGAAATTCCTTTACATGTTTGGGATGTTAATAATAAGCCTGTGTTCAGGACTTATATATCTGATACTGTCGCATCTCATAATATTTATATAAATATACGTAACGGATCAGGGTATTCGTATCGTAATTTATATATTTTCTTAACCACTACTTCACCAACAGGTCAATGGATATGCGATACAATTGATTGTACTCTGGCTGACAAAAGAGGTAAATGGCATGGAAGTGGCTGGGGGGATATTCATGAATTGCGGTTGCCATATAAACAAAACATAAGATTTCCCGTTTCGGGGTACTACTCATTTGAGTTTGAGCAGGCAATGCGAACTGAACATTTAAAAGATGTTTATGATATTGGACTTAGGATTGAAAAAGTACAAACTTCTGGGACTGAAAGATAGTGGGGAAAGACAAATTAAAGAAATGGGCTGAAATCAGGGAATTTGATCATGTTATTCAGCCGGCGGTTGAAGATGTTTTTGAAAAAGATCATTTATTGAAAGGTAAATGGGCTGAATTTTTTTTTAAAAACAACTACCCTATTGTGCTTGAACTGGGTTGTGGGAAAGGAGAGTATACCATTAACCTGGCAAAAAAATATAACAATAAGAATTTTATCGGTATTGATATTAAGGGAGCCCGGATTTGGAAAGGAGCCAGGGAAGTTGAAGAAATGGGATTAAAGAATGTTTGTTTTATCCGCACACGCATTGAGCTTATAAGTTCCTTTTTTTCTAAAGATGAAATAAGGGAGATATGGATTACATTCCCTGATCCGCAATCGAAAAGGAAAAGAGAAAAAAAACGCCTTACAAATCCATGGTTTATTAATTTATATAGGGATTTCTTAATTTCTGAAGGAATAATTCATTTGAAAACGGACGATTTTTCCTTGTTTGAATACACACTGGATATTATCAGACAGAACAACCTGGAGTTGTTATTTTCAACCAATGATCTATATAATACCGAAGTAGCTGACGAGGACCTTTTTGTTAAAACCTTTTATGAACAACAATTTATTGAAGAGGGCAAAAAGATTAACTTTCTGAGTTTTCGGCTTACTAATAGTGAACCAATCAAATATTAAGGGGATGATTGAGAAAGACGGGTTTTTTGAAAGGGTTTACGAGATTACAAAGAAAATCCCGTACGGAAGAGTATCAACTTATGGTGCTATTGCAAAGTACCTGGGAACCGGAGGCTCAGCACGTGTTGTAGGCTGGGCGCTAAACAGCTCCCGTGGACTTAGCGTCTTTATTCCTGCACACCGGGTTGTGAACAGGAATGGAATCCTTTCCGGGAAAAAACATTTTGGCGGTTCACTAATTATGAAACAATTACTTGAAAATGAAGGAATAAAAATTAAAGATGATAAAGTGGTTGATTTTGAAAAACTCTTCTGGGATCCACGTTTGGAATAATATTCAAATTTCCGGAATAATGGGAAATAATTATTAATTTTGCGCCTCTTAGGTAGTTGAGTAGGGAAGAATGAAGAGTTCAAAGTTCAAAGACCTTAACTCGTAACATTTTAGTCATTTTATCATTTAGTCACTGAGAAATAGAAATTAATTAAATATAGTCTAAAGCAATTTTATTATGAGTTATAGAGAAGAAAACATTATTACTGCTTTAAAGCACGTTATTCACCCTGAAAAAGGGAAAGATATCGTGAGTTTAAAAATGGTAGAGGATCTGAAAATTAAAGGCAAAAAGATCAATTTTACTCTTCATTTTGACAATCCCAATGACCCTTTTATATCTGCTATACGTAAGGCATGCGTCAGCGCTATTCAAAAATATGTGGATAAGAAAGCTGATATAAAAGAAAATATAAGTATTAAATCGGATGAGGTTATGAAAAATGATGAAAAAAAAGTACTGCCAAATATTAAAAACATAATTGCTGTTGCATCAGGAAAAGGTGGAGTTGGAAAATCAACAGTAGCCACAAATCTTGCTATTGCTCTATCCAAATCAGGAGCAGCGGTAGGTTTGATCGACGCTGATATTTATGGGCCTTCTATTCCAAAAATGTTTAATGTTGAAGGACAAAGACCTATGGTTAATAAGATTGATGGTGTAGATATTATTGAACCGATTGAAAATTATGGGATAAAAACGCTGTCGATAGGATTCTTTATCAATCCCGATGACGCCCTTGTTTGGAGGGGCCCGATGGCAACCAATGCACTAAAACAACTTTTATTACAAAGTAATTGGGGAGAATTGGATTATCTTATGGTTGATCTTCCTCCGGGTACAAGCGATGTTCATCTAACCCTGGTTCAGGAAGTTTCTGTTACAGGTGCAATTATTGTAAGTACCCCGCAAGAAGTGGCACTGGCTGATGCTATTAAAGGGATTGCCATGTTCCTGGGGGATAAGATCAATGTGCCTATATTGGGACTGGTAGAAAATATGTCATGGTTTACACCGGAAGAGTTACCCGATAACAAGTATTATATCTTTGGGAAAGATGGATGTAAAAAACTTGCTGAAAAGAAAAATATTCCCCTGTTAGGACAGATTCCTATTGTGCAAAGTATTTGTGAAGGTGGAGATGCAGGCAAGCCTTCTGTTCTGGACGAAAATTCAATTGTGGGGAAAGCTTTTCTTAAAATGGCTGATCAGGTAGCGGACCAGGTTGCTAAAAGAAATGCTACACTTGATCCTACAAAAAAAGTTGAAATTAATCCTGTTCTCCATAAAGTAACTCCAAAAAATTAATTAAAATGGAAACCAAAGGGAATAATAAAATACACGATCGAATTATAAGCGAGCTTGAAAAAATACGACCTTATCTTCAGGCAGATGGCGGAGATATTAAACTGGTGGAAATTACGGAGGATTTTGTTGTAAAAGTTGAGCTAATAGGGGCTTGCAGTGGCTGTCCATACAGTGAGCAGACTCTTAAGACTGGAGTTGAGCAGGCTCTTAAAAAGGAGATACCTGAAGTAAAGAAAGTGATTTCTGCAAACAGTTAAAACCTGGTTGAAGCTCTTCGGAATTGATAATAATTACCGGAAATTCAAGAATTCATAAAATAAGAAGCCGGTTTCTGAGTTTTATAAAAAGATAATTTATTCAAATTTGAATCTTCTCAGATATCCATATAGAACAGTTCTCTATTTATTGATTGTTTTTTTTGCCGGTTGTTCTCCTGAAAAAAACACCTCATCAACAAGGGTTTATCATAACCTTACTTCTCATTATAATATCTATTTTAATGGTGAACAAAGTTTTATTAAGGGTGTTGAAAGAATTGATAATTCATTTCAAAATAATTACTCCCAGATACTTTCGGTATTTAATTATGTTGATGCTGACCTTGCCTCACAGGTAAAACCCCAGATGGACAGGGCAATACGGAAAGCAACAAAGGTAATAACACTGCATTCTATTAAAGTAAAGCCCGAAATAGATAAAGAAAACCTTTCAAAGCAAGATATTGAATTCCTGGAACAATCTGAATATAATACATGGGTGGACGATAGTTATTTGTTAATGGGGAAGGCGCAATTTTATAAACATGATTTTAAGGCTGCACAGTACACATTTAAACATGTAAAAAAGGAGGCCCTGGATGAAGGGATTAGGATTCAGGGAAATATTTGGCTTGCCAGGACATTTTGTGAAACAGACAATTTTAATGATGCGCTTAAGATTTTAACAGTTTTAGCTGCAAACGACACAATGCCTGAAAAATTTATCGGGGAGATTTCAAATACATATGCTGATTATTATTTGAAACAGCGAAATTTTGAAATGGCAGTTCCGCACCTGACTAAAGCTCTTGAATATGCCGGAGATAAAAAGAATAAATCCAGATACTCTTTTATTCTTGCCCAGATACACCAGGAACTGGAAAATTTCGAAGATGCTTCAGAACTTTACAGGAAAGTGATAAAAATGAACCCGCCTTACGAGATGGCATTTAATGCAAAAATAAACCTTGCAGGTGCTTATGATGTTTCAATGGGAAATTCATCTGAAATTGTTAAGGAGCTGAGAAAAATGCTTAAAGATGAAAAGAATATTGATTATCACGATCAAATTTACTATGCTTTAGCATCTGTAAGCATGAAGGAGGAAAGGATTGAAGAAGCTATTGAATTATATAAGCAATCTGTTGCTGGCAGTATTTCCAATTCAAACCAGAAAGGGTTAAGTTATCTTAGTCTTGCTGATATTTATTTCGGCAGGAAAGATTATAAATACTCACAGGCCTATTACGATAGTGCAGTTACAACCCTTGATAGATCATATCCCGGCTATGAATCTATTGCAGTAAAGACGGCAAATCTTACCCGCCTTGTTGATAATATATTAATAGTTGAAAAGGAGGATAGCCTTCAAATAGTTGCTCAAATGAGTGAATCGGAACAAAAATTATTAGTCAATAGTATCATTCAAAAGTTAAAAGAAGAGGAAAAAAAGCAAAAAGAAGCAGGAAGCAATGATCAGTATAACCGGGGTCAGTTCTATGAAGATCAGCGGAGATTTCAAAACACTCTTGATCGTAGCGGAAAATGGTATTTTTATAACCCCGAGGCTTTGGCTTTTGGGCGAACAGAGTTCATGAAAAAATGGGGAGACAGGAAGCTTGGTGATAGCTGGAGAAGGATGAACAAGAATGTTATTAGTTTTGATATGGAAGTCATTTCACAGGAGGGATCAGATTCATTAACAATTGATGAGACAGGGATTGGCGATAAATATTCCGTTGAATTTTATATGAAAGATATTCCATCTAATGATTCACTGATGGTGGTATCCCATGCAAGAATAGCCGAAGCATTATTTAAAATCGGGGGAATATACAAGACAGAGATGCATAATTTACTTAAAGCAGCGGAGGCATATGAAGAGTTTATCAGCAGATACCCGGAAAGTGATTATTATTTATCTTCCTTGTATCATTTGTATGAATTGTTTTTGCAGCAATCAAATTATGAGAAAAGCAATTATTATAAAAACCTGATTATAGATAAATACCCCGATAGTGAGTATGCCCAATTCCTTTCTGATCCTGATTTTTATAAAAAGCTGAAGGAGAAACAGGATGAGATTAAAATATTTTATGAGAATACATATATTCTTTATAAGGAGGGAAAGTATAACCCGGTGATAGATAATTGTGATAAAGCTCTGACTGATGAGAAAGACCATGAACTGGCTCCTAAATTTGCATTACTCAGAGCTATGGCCATTGGAAATATTACTGATGAAGCAACTTTCAAAAAAGCCCTGGTAGAATTGAATAAAGCATATCCTCAAAGTGAAGAAAAAAACAGGGTAGATGAATTAATTGCCTACCTGAACCAGACTTACACGGCTTTGAAACAAGAGGAAGAACAACAGATTGCCAAAGAAATATACTTTTTAAAAGAAGACCAGGAACATTTATTTGTACTTGCTCTTGAAAGTACAGACACTGATATTAATCAGATTATTTTTGATATTATCAACTTTAATCTTGATAATTTTATGAATACTACTTTTAAAACTGAGGGTGAATTGCTGGATGATGGTTTGCAGATAATCAATGTCAGAAGTTTTGAAAATCAAGCAATTGCTTCCGAATACTTCCGGTTAATAAATTCAAATACAGATGTTTTTAAATCAATTGAGGGAATGGAATACAGCTTGTTTATCATTTCCCTGGATAATTTTGAAACATTTAAACAAAATAAATCACCATCTACATATTTAAAGTTTTTTGAAGAAAATTATGTTAAGGAAGAAGAGCGAAGAGCTGAGGGCGAAGAGCAAAGCATGAAGCAAAACGAATAATATTTGAGATGAGGAAGATTAGAATTTTATGGGTAGATGATGAGATAGAATTATTGAATGCTCACATTATTTTTCTTGAAGAAAAGGGTTACCAACTGGAAACGGCAAGTAATGGTGATGATGCAATTGAGATGATTCGGGATGAGGATTTTGACCTGGTATTTTTAGATGAGAATATGCCGGGGAAAAGCGGACTTGAAACATTAACATATATAAAAGATTTACGACCCGATATTCCGGTGGTAATGGTTACGAAGAGTGAGGAAGAAGATATCATGGAAGAGGCAATCGGAGCAAAAATATCTGATTATCTTATTAAACCTGTAAAACCCCAGCAAGTACTGTTATCGATAAAAAAGATTATTGAGCAAAAATGGCTGGTTACCAGAAAAACCACTGCTGCATATCAATCGGAATTTTCCAAAATTGGAAACAGGATCAATGAAGCTGTAAGTTTTTCCGATTGGGCTGACCTGTATAAGAACCTCTCTTACTGGAGTATTGAGCTGGATGATTCTGATGATTCAAATCTCATGGAGGTGTATCGTATGCAGGAGAATGAAGCCAATAACGCTTTTTCAAGGTTTGTTAAATCGAATTATATTTCATGGCTTGAAAATAGTTTAAATGATGAACCCTTAATGTCTCATGAAATTATTCGCCGGAAAATACTACCGATGTTAGATAATGGTGAAAAAATTGCGTTTATTCTGATTGATAATTTGCGATACGATCAATGGCGGACAATCTATCCTGAAATACAAAATTGGTTCAGGATCAGGCAGGAGGAACTCTATTGCAGCATTTTACCGACTGTTACCCAGTATGCAAGAAATTCAATTTTTGCAGGGATAATGCCTGCTGAAATTGCAGATATATTTCCTGGGTTATGGATACCTGATGAGGTTGAAAAAGGTAAAAATCTGAATGAAAAGGAATTATTATTACGGCAGCTCAAAAGATTGGGGAAAGACTATTCTTGCATTTACGAAAAAGTCAATAATCTTGAACAGGGGAAGAAACTTATTGAAAACGTGAATTCACTTGTAAATACAGATCTTTTGGTGGTTGTGTATAATTTTGTTGACATTCTTTCTCACGCTCGTACTGAAATGGATATGATACGCGAACTTGCAAATGATGAATCGGCTTACAGATCACTTACCCGTTCATGGTTTAATCACTCTCCCTTGCTTGAGTTAATAAAGGAACTGACAAAGCATAATGTTACCATGGTTATTACAACCGATCACGGAACAGTTCGTGTACAAAATCCAGTGAAAGTTATTGGTGACCGTCAAACTTCTACGAACCTGAGATATAAAATGGGTAGAAATTTGAATTTTAATCCGAAACAGGTTTTTGAGATTGGAGACCCGGCAAAAGCACATCTGCCTAAATCAAACATCAGCTCAAAATATATTTTTGCATCCAATAATGATTTTCTTGTTTACCCCAATAGCTATAACCACTATGTAAAACTATACCGGAATTCTTTCCAGCACGGTGGTATTTCTATGCAGGAAATGATTCTGCCACTGGTCACGCTTACATCGGTTTATTGATGTTGAAGAATGGAATATAGGGGATAAAGGGAGTAGAGGGAGTAAAGGGAAGAATGAAGCAAAGACAATGCTTTATCCTGAAGAACAATATAAAATATGCCAAGTATAAGAATTGAGAATATTGAAAATATTGATTTTGCTGCTGCTGAATTCCTTGATAAATTTAAAAGGCAACGGCTTTTCGCTTTCTTTGGTGAAATGGGGGCTGGTAAAACAACATTTATTCAGGCCCTTTGTAGAAAATTAGATGTAATTGAGGTAGTTAACAGTCCGACTTTTACAATTGTAAATGAATATCACACAGAGAATAGTAACTCAATTTACCATTTCGATTTTTTCAGGATAAAAAAGATCGAAGAAGTTTATGATTTTGGGTATGAAGATTATTTCTATTCCGGAAACTACTGTTTTATCGAATGGCCGGAATTAATAACCGGTATTTTACCTGATAATGCAGTGCTGGTAAAAATCAATGTTGATCAAGGGGGCACAAGAATACTGGAAATAGAATAAAAAAGTTTTTGGCATTACAAGCTTTTAACATTTAACTTATTATCTTTATAACACTGCAACACAGCATCTCAATATAATTACAGAAATTCATATTTTTACAAAACTAAAATTGTAATAAAAATGAACAAAGATACCAGGTCCGGCAATTTTTCATTAAGTAACCACGGTTTACTTCCACAGGAAGAAATGCTTGAAGTCGGGAAAAAGCGGAAAAAATTGATTATTGGAATACCCTGTGAGGATTCGAAACAGGAAAATCGCCTGGCTCTTACGCCTGAGGCTGTTGATTTGCTTGTTGGCAATGGGCACGAAGTGCTTATTGAAAAGGGAGCAGGTAAAAACGTCAGTTATTCAGATACGGATTTTAGCGAAAAGGGAGGCTTTATTGTTGATACAAGTGAGAGAATTTTTGAAGCAGATGTTATTCTTAAAATTGCTCCGTTAACCTTTAAGGAAATAAATTTATTAAGAGGGCAACAACTGGTTTTCTCATCCCTTCAAATAGTCAAACAATCTGAAAAAATTATTAGAGCACTTGTACAGAAAAAAATTACAGCCATTGCATTTGAGAACATTATGGACAAGCATAATTTCTATCCGGTTGTAAGGTCGATGAGCGAAATTGCAGGTATTACATCTGTTTTAGTAGCGGCTGAATATCTGAGTAATGTTAGAGGAGGTAAAGGTGTTATGCTGGGAGGGATTACGGGGATTACACCTGCAGAGGTTGTGATACTTGGAGCAGGAACGGCTGCTGAATATGCAACAAGAGCAGCTCTTGGCTTAGGTGCTACAGTAAAAATTTTCGATCAATCGGTTCATTCCCTGAGAGAAATTCAGAATTTAATAGGGCATCGTTTGCAAACTTCGGTGTTTCACCCTCAGGTAATTGAAAAGAACCTTAAATCGGCAGATGTTGTTATTGGGGCCATCCATTTACCCGGAGGGGAAGGGGCACATTATTACATTACCGAGGATATGGTTAAAGTAATGAAAAAGGGTTCGGTAATTGTTGATATTACCATGGACCAGGGAGGATGTGTGGAAACTTCAGAGTGCCGTACACACAAAGACCCTGTATTTGTAAAACATGGGGTGGTGCATTATTCAGTTTCTAATATCCCGTCACGTGTTGCCCGTACTGCTTCTATTGCATTAAGCAATGTTTTTGTTCCTATTCTTCTTGAACTTGGTGATTCAGGAGGTTTACAGGCACATTTGAAAGAGAATAAAGGTCTTAGAAAAGGAGTGTATCTGTTTAATGGAATACTTACTAATAGCATTATTGGTGATAAATTCGGGATCCTTTCGAAAGATATTGACCTTCTTCTAGCCGCTTTTTAAAAAGAAAGTCTTTCTCAAAAATCTTTGTGGTTCTTTATGTCTTCTTTGTGTAACTTTGTGGTATAGTTTTTAAAGAGTTGTTACACAGAGACTCACAAAGAAGTCACAGAGTTACACAGAGTTTAAAAATCATTATATTTCTCACTTTTGATACGGCCCCCTTAGCCTTATTCTAAACTTAATTTCTTATTTTTGTCTCAAATTTTAAATGCTGGTAATGTTCCGAATTATTTATAGTATAGCAATCAGGTTTTATGGCTTTTGTATCTGTAGTGCTTCTTTGTTTAACAATAAGGCAAAGCAATGGATAACAGGCAGAAGAGGCCAATGGGAAAAGATAAATATCAATCTGGCAAAACAGGAAAATACCGTCTGGTTCCATTGCTCATCATTAGGTGAATTTGAACAGGGAAGACCTGTGATTGAAGAATATAAAAAGCATAACCCCAATGCGTTCATCGTGCTTACTTTTTTCTCTCCTTCAGGATATGAGATCAGGAAGAATTATGAAAATGCTGACCTGATCCTCTATCTTCCTTTAGATATAAAAAAGAATGTGAATAAATTCCTGGACCTGATAAAACCCAAATTTGCCGTTTTTGTAAAGTATGAATTCTGGTATAATTACCTTCATCAATTGTGGTTAAGAAATATTCCTCTTTTTCTTATATCTGCTAATTTCAGGGAAGACCAGTGGTTTTTTAAAAGCTATGGGAGGTCATTCAGGAAAATGCTAGGATTTTTTTCACATATTTTTGTACAGAACGAACAGTCGTTGAAAATACTTAAACGGCATAGTATTGAAAATGTAACTATTGCAGGAGATACTCGTGTTGATCGTGTGTATCAAATATCAAACGAAGTTAAAGAAAACAGTGTTATTGAGAAATTCAAAAATCAAAAAATACTATTAGTTGCAGGAAGTTCCTGGAAAAAAGATGAAGAGATACTGATTAAGTATATTAATGAATCGGGGAATAATTTAAAATGGATTATTGCGCCACATGAAATTAAAAAGGAGAATATTTTAAGAATACAGAAAAGCATTAGCAGACCATCTGTTAAATATTCAATATTTAAAGAAAAACAGGATTCAAATACCGAAGTGTTGATAATTGATAATATTGGAATGTTATCATCACTTTATAAATATGGAGATATAGCATATATCGGAGGGGGTTTTGGGAAAGGTATCCATAATATTCTTGAACCTGCAACTTTTGGGATCCCTGTTATTTTCGGACCGAATTATAAGAAATTCCATGAAGCATGTGAATTACGAAAACAAGGAGGTGCGATTCCTGTTAGTAATTTTTCAGATTTAGAAAAGACTCTCAATGAGTTGGTGAATAATGATGAATTGCGTCAAAAAGCAGCCAATATCTCAAAACAATATATTAAAAACAACCTGGGTTCTGCACAATTAATTGTTGACAAATTGTTAACTAATTGATTTGGTTTGAATATTCCTTTATGCCTATTTTTATATCCTTTTACTTAGGACGGATTGCGTTTTATTCGATTATAAGTGATAATCTTGACTACAATTTTTTTAACCTTAATTTAATCTATAAATTTTATGAAATCATTTATTAAAACTATTGTTTTTACCTTGTCATTAGGGCTGTTATCAACGGCTGCTTTTGCACAGGGAACTACCACTTCGGGTATGAATGGTAAAGTCACAAACTCAGATGGAGAAACACTTCCGGGTGCTACAGTAATAGCTGTACATATACCTACAGGTTCTCAGTTTGGTGGAATTACCGATACCGAAGGTTATTTCCGTCTTCCCAATATGCAAGTTGGTGGACCATATAAGGTAAGTGTATCTTTCGTGGGCTATGAAGCTTTTGAGAAGAATGATATCTACCTTAACCTGGGACAAACATTCAAATTGAGTGTTACTCTTGGAGAAACTCAGCTTGCACTTGAAGAAGTACAGGTTGTTGGAAGACGTGTTGGAGAATATAGCATTTTCGATGGTAACCGGACAGGAGCTGAAACGGTGGTTAGCAATGAGAAAATTTCTCTTATGCCAACTGTTGGAAGAGACCTGTCTGATTTTACACGACTCACTCCACAGGCAACAACAAATGGATACGGTGGTATTTCTATTGCCGGAATGAATAATCGCTACAACGCTATTTCCATTGATGGTGCTGTGAATAATGATGTTTTCGGACTGGCGGCACAAGGTACTAATGGTGGACAAACAGGTGGAACACCAATCAGTATGGACGCTATTGAGCAATTCCAGATTGTGCTTGCTCCTTATGATGTCCGTCAGGGTGGATTCGTCGGTGCTAGCATTAACGCTGTTACACGTAGTGGTTCAAATGAAGTAAAAGGTTCAGTCTATTATTTCATGAGAAATGAGAGTATTTCAGGATTGACTCCCACCGATGATGCTGAAGACGAACGTACCAAACTGGATGATTTCTCTTCTAATACTTATGGTTTCCGTGTTGGAGGACCGATAGTAAAAAATAAACTCTTCTTTTTTGTAAATGCTGAGATTCAGAGGGAAGAAACCCCACAGCCATTTAATTTTTCTGATTATACCGGTGATTCACCTCAATCAGATATTGATGCTGTTGCGAATCTTCTCAAAAATACATATGGTTATGATCCGGGTCCTTATCTTAATAAGACAAGGACATTGGATTCCGACAAATTGCTGGTTCGTTTAAACTGGAATATAAATGAGCAGCACAAGTTATCACTTCGTCATTCATATACAAATCTTGATGCGTTAAAAGCCACCCGTTCCAGTTCGCGTAGTCTAGGCTTTCTTAACAACAGTGAGTATTTTCCAAGTCAGACCAACTCAACCGCACTTGAACTGAAAAGTAACTTTGAAGGGGCTTCAAACAACCTGGTAATTGGTTTTACAAATGTTGTTGACGACAGGGATCCGAGTGGTGCAAACTTCCCGGCTTTCAGGATATATGATGGCAGTGGTACCCTTTATGCCGGATCAGAGGCTTATTCAACAGCAAATATGCTTAAACAAAAAGTTCTTACTATTACTGATAATTACACTATATATAAAGGGAAACATACTATTACACTTGGTACGAGTAATGAATTCTCATCTACATATAACCTGTTTATGAGAAAGAACTATGGCGAATACCGTTATGGTTCAGTGGCTGACTTCCTGACAGTTGGAACTGCAGGTGAAGTGCCCGCATTGCAGTACGAAAGAGGATATTCTCTGGTTGACGATATCACTGGTGATGGTTCAGCTGCTGCAGCAGATTTCAAAATGATGCAATTCGGACTATATGCACAGGATGAATACCAGGTAAACGATAACCTGAAAGTTACAGCAGGTATCCGTTTCGATATGCCAATGTTCCCGACAAAACCAAATGTGGATGAGCACTTTAATGATATTACGATTCCGGCTCTTGAAGCAGCAGGTTGGGATATGCAGGGTGCTAAGGCAGGACAAATGCCGAGCGCACAGATCAATGTTTCACCACGGATAGGTTTTAACCTTGATGTTAAAGGTGATGAATCAACTCAGATACGCGGTGGATTAGGGATCTTTACTTCACGTTTACCCCTGGTATGGCCCGGTGGTTCTTATACCAACAACGGTGTAAACATAGGTGGTGTATACCATAAAAGCTCATGGGGTACCGATATCTTCTTTAATCCTACATGGGATAATCAGTATAAAGCTGTTGATTTTGGCGGTACTGATGCTGCCTACGGAGGTCAGGTCGACCTGTTTGCAGAAGATTTTAAATTCCCGCAGATGTTCAGAGCAAGTCTGGCGGTTGACCAGAAACTTCCCTGGGGGATGATTGGTACAATTGAGGGTTTATATACAAAAACTGTTAATAATGTTACATATTTTAACCTGAACCGTGATCCAAGTGCAGATTTCTATCTTACAGGTGCTGATAACCGTCCTCACTATAATTCAGGCAAACTGGATGGAGATTATACACGTGTTATGCTTGGAGCTAATACCAGTGAAGGTTATTCATATAACGTAACCGCCAAGCTTGAGAAGCCTTTTGATAACGGTTTGTCAGCTACATTTGCCTATACTTTTGGCAGATCTTTGGCAGTGAATGATGGCACATCATCGCAGAACTCATCACAATGGCGGTATATGGAACAGGTGAACGGACTGAACAACCTTGACCTGAGTACATCAGATTTTGACATGGCACACCGTGTTATTGCTTTTGTAACATATCAGAAAGAATACCTGAATAACCTTGCAACAGCCATTTCACTTTATTATAACGGACAGTCTGGTGAAGTTTATTCATATATTTATAATGATTATGGTGACGTTAACGGAAATGGTGAAAGCAGTAATAACCTGATTTACATTCCGGCTTCATCATCTGAAATAGTACTTACCGGTGGAAACTGGGGCGAGCTGGATGAGTTTATAAATAATGATGATTATCTGAGTGAGCATCGTGGTGAATATGCTGAAAGAAACGGGGCAAGAAATCCATTTTCAAGTGTTGTTGATATGAAATTTATTCAGGATATTTTTGTGGATGCAGGAGGAAGGAAACATACACTTCAGCTTACTTTCGATATATTTAACCTTACAAACCTGATTAACAAAGATTGGGGACGTAGATACTATATGTCAAATGCTGCTTACCAATTATTGAGATTCCAGGGATTTGACACAGATGGTACAACTCCTACTTTCAGTTTCAGCAAACCTGATGGTGATATCTGGAGTATTGATGATGTTGGTTTCAGTAGTTCAAGATGGCAGGCTCAAGTTGGAATACGATACATATTCTAATTTTTGAATCTTTATAATTAATAAAAGGGAGGCCCTATCTGTGGCCTCCTTTTTTTATTATCAGGGTTATTTATAAGTAAAAAAGTTATTGTTATTTTCTGATTTGATAATAGAAAAAAAGCTTTGAAATACAGGAACTATCAGGCTTTAAGAGAGATTCATGAAATTTACCAAAGCGATAAGTGGCACATTATCAGGCACATCTAAAAAAGTTAATAACTATTTCGAATTGTTAATAATCCTGTTACAGGTGACTTGTCAGAAGATAATCCAATGTCTAACTTGCACAAACCATTTAGGGTATAGGGATCTTTTCATAATTTAAAAACAGACAGGCACTTAGTAATAATTTATTTTCAATGGGAGAATTACTCGCTCAAAAAAACACGTTTAAGGAAGAGGAAAAGAAAATTAATACCGGGCAGGAGGAATTGCCATTGGACGAAAAAACATCCCCTGAAACGTATTCTCATGATGAAGCATTTAAAGCATCTCTTGAATATTTCAAGGGAGATGAACTTGCTGCCAGAGTTTGGGTGAATAAATATGCCATGAAAGATTCGTTTGGGAATTTGTTTGAAAAGACCCCGGACGATATGCACCATCGCATGGCAAAAGAGATTAGCAGAATTGAGAACAGCTATAATAATCCCCTGAGTGAAGAATTAATCTACAGTGTCCTGAAAGATTTTAAATACATTGTCCCACAGGGTGGCCCCATGTCAGGTATTGGAAATAACCATCAGGTAGCCTCTCTCTCAAATTGTTTTGTTATCGGGAATGAGGGAGAGTCAGATTCCTACGGAGGTATCATGAAGATAGACCAGGAACAGGTACAACTGATGAAAAGACGAGGGGGGGTCGGACATGACCTGTCTCATATACGTCCATCAGGTAGTACGGTTCTTAATAGTGCGCTTACCTCAACAGGTGTTGTTCTGTTTATGGAAAGGTATTCAAATTCAACACGTGAAGTTGCACAGGATGGCAGAAGGGGTGCTCTTATGCTTACTATTAGTATTAAGCATCCGGATGCAGAAAGCTTTATTGATGCAAAACTTGAATTGGGAAAAGTAACAGGGGCTAATGTGTCAGTGAAAATTACAGATGAATTCATGAATGCTGTAATTAACAACAAGCCATTCGTACAACAATATCCTGTTGATTCCGATAATCCCCGGGTAAAAAAAGTTATTGATGCAGGTAAGCTTTGGAAGAAAATTATTAATAATGCCTGGAAATCAGCTGAACCTGGAATACTTTTTTGGGATACCATCATCCGCGAATCGATTCCTGATTGTTATGCTGACCTTGGCTATAGAACAGTATCAACAAATCCGTGTGGGGAAATTCCACTTTGCCCATATGACAGTTGCCGGCTACTGGCGATAAATCTACATAGTTATGTAGACAATCCTTTTACTGAAAATGCCAGGTTTAACTTTAATTTATTCAAAGAACATGTTGGTCTGGCTCAACGAATAATGGATGATATTATTGATCTGGAACTTGAGAAAATAGATGCTATTATTGATAAAATTGATTCAGATCCTGAAACAAAGGAAATAAAACTAATAGAGAAAACCTTATGGGAAAACATAGGGGGAAAAGCTCTGGAGGGCAGGAGAACCGGAATTGGAATTACTGCGGAAGGCGATATGATAGCCGCCCTGGGCCTTGAATACGGGTGTGACAATGCGGTTGATTTTTCAGAGGAAGTACACAAAATCCTGGCTTTGGAAGCTTACAGGTCATCTGCTTATCTTGCAAAGGAAAGGGGTGCTTTCAAAATTTATGACCCGGAAAGAGAAAAGAACAATCCGTTTATCCTGCGACTGAAGGAAGCTGATGAAGGTCTGTATAATTATATGGTGAAATACGGAAGAAGAAATATTTCCCTTCTCACTATAGCGCCTACAGGGACAACAAGTCTTATGACTCAGACAACCAGTGGTATTGAACCTGTTTTTATGCCAGTGTACAAACGGCGACGAAAGGTGAATCCTAATGATAAGGATGCTAAAGTTAATTTTGTTGATGATGTGGGAGATTCCTGGGAGGAATATTATGTTTTCCATCATAAATTTGTTGACTGGCTTGAGATTAATGGCTATAATTCTGAGGAGGTAAAAGAATATTCTGATGAAAAGATCCAAAAAATCGTTGAAAAATCACCATATCATAAAGCAACATCAAATGATATAAACTGGATTAACAAAATAAAGATGCAAGGAAGGATACAGAAATGGATTGACCATTCAATAAGCGTTACTGTTAACCTGCCTGCTGAAGCAGAGAAAAAACTTGTAGGTGAATTGTATAAAGAGGCTTGGAAATCAGGATGTAAAGGCACCACCGTTTATCGTGATGGGTCCCGTACAGGAGTGCTCCTTTCAAACTCTAAACAGGACGAGAGAATTGTTCCAAAAAGGCCAAAAATACTTGAGGCAGAGATTATCCGGTTCAACAATAATAGTGAAAAATGGATTGCTTTTGTTGGTCTGAAAGATGGTGAGCCGTATGAAATTTTCACCGGTCCGACTGATGATGAAATGTTTCCTATACCAAAATCAATAACAAGGGGTAAAGTTGTTAAAATTAAAGATGATCAGGGGCTTACGAGATATGATTTTCAATATACAGATAAGTTTGGATATATAAATACTATTGGGGGATTGTCTCATATGTTCCATCCTGAATACTGGAATTATGCTAAATTGATCTCAGGTGTCCTGCGTCATGGTATGCCCATTCCTGATGTAGTAAACCTGGTCTCATCCCTACGGCTCGACAGCGAAAATATTAATACGTGGAAGGTTGGCGTGGAACGCGCTTTAAAACGCTACATACCTGATGGAACAAAAGCAAAAGGGAAATGTTCTGAATGCGGATCTGTAAACCTTACATATCAGGAAGGTTGTCTTATCTGTCAGGATTGTGGCGCGTCAAAATGCGGGTAGATGCACATATAGCTAAACCTACAATCCATATTTTTGAATTATCTCCTGCTTTGTGAGCCCAAGAATTCCATATTTTTTCCCTACTTTCTTGAAAGCATTTAGAGCTTTGTCCAAATGGTGAATTTCATGACCTGCAGATATCTGTGTCCGGATTCTTGCCTGTCCGTTTGGCACAACAGGAAAGAAAAATCCTATAGCATATATGCCTTCATCATACAGATCTTTTGAAATATCCTGTGATAGTTTGGCATTAAAAAGCATTACCGGAACAATCGGACTATCACCTTCCTTCAGAACAAATCCGGCATCGGTAAGCCCTTTTCTCCAATATGCTGTATTCTCTTCCAGCTTGTCGCGGCGCTCTGTATTTTCAGAAAGAATATCAAGGACCTTCAAAACCCCTGATACAACTACCGGTGCAATAGTGTTTGAAAAAAGATATGGTCGGGCTTTTTGTCTGCACATTTCAACAAGTTCCTTTCTCCCGGAAACACATCCTCCGGAGGCTCCTCCAAGTGCTTTACCAAAAGTAGTTGTAATAATATCAATTTTTCCCATTACACCATACTTCTCATGAGTACCACGCCCTGTTTTGCCAATAAATCCACTTGCGTGTGAATCATCTACAAATAAGAGCGCGTCATATTTTTCACATAACTCAACCATCTCATCCAGTTTAGCAGTATCTCCATCCATCGAATAAACACCATCGGTAATAACCAATTTAATACGTTTATCCGAATGTAATTGCAGCTTACTTTCTAAATGCTGCATGTTAGAATGTTTGAAAGTATCATGCTGGGCACTGCATAACCTCATGCCATCAATAATAGATGCATGAACCAGCCTGTCGGATATCATAATATCTTCATCGGAGAGTACTGCTTCAAAAACTCCTGCGTTAGCATCCATGCATGAAGGGAACAGAATAGTATCTTCTGTGCCCAGGAATTCAGTTACCCTGTTTTCCAGTTCCCTGTGAATATCCTGTGTCCCGCATATAAAACGGACCGAAGACATACCATATCCTCTCGATTCCAGTCCGTCATGGGCTGCTTTAATAACTTCCGGGTGACTGGAAAGGCCAAGATAATTGTTAGCACACATGTTTATTACAGTTTTCAATGAGGAACCTAAAGGGAATTCAACATCAATATCTGCTGCCTGGCTTGAGTGAATTAACCTTTCTTCTTTAAAGATCCCGGCATTCCGTATTTGTTCTAATTGATCCTGGTACGTTTTCTTGGTTTTGTTGCTATAACTCATGGTAATATGATTTTAATTATTTATTGTGTGATAATTTGCTATCTTCTGTAATCATAATACTTTGCATTATTAAGTCGGCAATCTTCAGTCGGCAGTCGGCAATTTATAGACCGGACTATTTATATTTTTCAGTCCCGATTTATCGGGAATATGATTAAGTATGTGTTATAATTGCTTGATTATTATTTGCTTTTTTGTGGACTGCTGACTGTGGACTGCTGACTATTAACTATTTATGAAATCTGAAAGTCAAGGTTTTTTTAAATCAATTTGTGAAACTATGTTCTTTGCAAATAGTCTACTTAATGAATTCATTAACAAGATTCACAATATTATTAACCGAATCAAAAGCTTCCGGAGTTGCTTTATCATCAGGCAAACTGATCTTAAACTTAGTTTCAAGGAATACCTTTAGCGAAACCATTGAAAAAGAATCTACAAACCCGCCAGATATTAACGGTGTATCATATGTAATTTCTTCATCATCATCTTCCAGATATTCTTCAATTACATATTGCAAAATAATGTCTTTAATTTCTTCCATTTTCTTAATTATTAAATATATAAAATTTAGTAACTATTTAGTTTTAAAAAGTGCCTAAAGTGCCTAAAATGCCTAAAGTGACTAAAGTTGAAGAATCGTGAGTGATGCAACCTTTAACTTTGAACTCTTCCTTTCATCTGTTTCGGGTTACGAGTTACGTGTTCACATTTTCAACCCTTTGACCCTTCGACTTTTGACCTCTTCTCTTTTTCTTCCTTACTCAACTACTCATCTTCGAGTGTTGAGACATCCCCAATTTCTTCTCCCCATTCCTTTGCATGGAGAATTCTTCGCATGATCTTTCCACTACGGGTTTTGGGAAGTGAATCCATGTACTCAATATCTTGCGGCATAGCAAGAGGCGACAATTTTTTTCGTATAAAATTCATTATTTTCAACTCAAGTTCATCGTTTG
>Ga0307991_1000832_pt1 | contig 22347 bp, 20 predicted proteins | sample EllFjometagen131_FD_203146 | JGI IMG/M metagenome (GOLD analysis project Ga0307991, IMG submission 203146) | Marine microbial communities from Ellis Fjord, Antarctic Ocean - #131 | ecosystem: Environmental > Aquatic > Marine > Unclassified | place: Southern Ocean | collected 2014-10-08 | reverse complement strand
TTTATCCTTATTTATGTTGTTTAGTAGCACTAAATTAAGTGAAAAAATCATACGGTTAATAGCTGTGCAAAATATTTTTGCACAGCTATTTAACTTGTTTTATTAATAAATGTTGCGGATTTAAGGTTAATCTTAAAGAAGAAATTGATGTTTACTTAGAAAAACGTAATAATATTCCAAAAGAAGAACTTATGCCCTGGCACTACCAGAATAGATTTTTTCAGGAAGCCCCGGATATTTATAAAGTTAACCTTGATAAATATTATACAAAAAAAGACCTCGTTAAAATATCAAGCAAATATTACACTAGCATTGGATTGAATATTTCGGATATTATCAAAAACAGCGATTTGTTTGAAAAACCTAAAAAAAACCAACATGCCTATTGTATTAATATAGATAGAGAAGGAGACGTTAGAGTTTTATGCAATTTGAAATCAAACTATAATTGGATGAACACTATCTTGCATGAATTCGGACATGCAGTTTATGAAAAAAACATAAATAAAGAATTACCATATTCTTTACGGGAACCTGCTCATGCTTTTACTACCGAAGCAGTTGCAATGATGTTTGGAAGAATGGCTGCCGACCCTAAATGGATAAAAAGTATTGTTGGAACAACAGATGGAGAAAAAAAGGAAATGGCATCTGACATAAATAAATCTTTAAGACTTGAGCAAATTGTTTTTTGTCGTTGGTCTATGGTAATGTATTGGTTTGAAAAAGCTTTGTACGAAAATCCTGAACAGGATTTGAATGAGTTGTGGTGGCAGCTTGTTGAAGAATATCAGATGATTAAAAGACCTTTAGAAAGAAATGCTCCCGACTGGGCAACAAAAATCCACATTGCTACTTTCCCTTGTTACTATCATAATTATATGCTCGGCGAAATTTACGCTTCACAATTATATAATTCTATTAATAGAGAAATTTATGAGGATGAAAACTCCGTAAAAAAAGTTTTTGCTAATAATGAAAAAATTGGAATGTTTTTGCTCACGGGAAAAAATTAGATTGGAAAAACTTAGTTAGAGAATCTACAGGAGAAGAACTAAATCCTGAATATTTTATCGAACAATTTATAAATTCTAATACTGATAAATAATATATTTAGAATTCAGAGCTTATTATTTTAGACAATTTGGTAACATTTCCAGAAATCCTAAACATTTATCATAGTTAAGTTCATAGAAATTTACTCCAATATTTAGAGTTTCATAATATTTCTTCTGATTTTCTTTGTAATATTCTTCAGATGGAATTTTCCAATAATCATATCCAAGTTTTTCTGAAATAAACCATTTCTCAAGTAAACGGGCAACTCTTCCATTACCGTCTCTGAATGGATGGATATGAACAAATATAAGATGAATTAAAGATGCAAAATAAAAAACTTCCGCTTTTGTCATTGAGTTTTTAAGAAGTTCTAAAATTCCTTCAAAAAACAATTTCATTTCTTTGTTTACAAATTCAGGCTCTATTGATAGATAAGCCATCCCCAATTTGCCAAATACTCCAACTTTTTCTATTCTATATTTTCCCCTTTTACTTTTAATTAATAATGTCTCTGATAATATTTTGTGACAAGTCAATAGATTTGTTTCAGTTAGGCTGTTTTTTTGAGCATATTCATAGGCTTTAATAAGATTTTCTATTTCTTCAATCTCTTTTCCTGTTTTAGATTTCTCTGTATTGAGTTTATAATTCATAAATGAATTCAAGTCAATACTATTTCCTTCAATGTTTGAAGAATAAACCGCCGATGCTTTAGTTAGATAATCAAATCCCCTGCTACTTTCTGAAAAGTCAAAATTGTTAATCCAATCTGGAATTTTATTTCCAATTAATTTTAAATATTCAGGTAAATATTTTTTATCAGTAACTCTCATTATAAATTTATTTTCTATCAAAAGTACATAAAATATTCTAAATATCCAAATCATTCAGAAGCAAGTGGAAAAATTATTTGCAATTTTTTTGCTTGTAAAAAATATATAAATATCTTTATACTTTCATAAATAAAAAACAAAACCCATGAAGACAAAAAAAATTATTTTATCAGTTGCCTTTCTTATGATAGGAACATTAGCATTTTCTCAAACAATTCCTAACGGAAGTTTTGAAAATTGGTCAACCGATACCTTGTTTGAAGAACCAGACACATTTCAATCGACAAATTATTATTCTTATATAACAGGTCTCCAAAGTAATGTTAGTAAAACAACCGATAGCTACGGTGGAAATTATGCTGCAAAACTTGAAACAACAGTTCATGGTAGCGATACTGTTTTGGGAGCATTATTTATTGGAACGCCAGATAATACAGGAATTTCAGGTGGATTGCCATATACCGACAAACCCGATACTCTGAAATTTGCTCTTAAATATAATATTTTAACAACAGACACTGCAATGGTTGCTATATTGTTTAAAAATAACGGAATTTTTTTAGGTGGTATTATGAAGACCTACACGGGAACACAAACAACTTGGTTGCTTGAAGAAATACCAATTACGTGGATGCCACCGGGTATTTTAATTCCTGATTCAATAACTGCATTAATTTCTTGTTCAAAACTTGATGATTATCAAATCCCGGGAAGCTATCTCTATATTGATGAAATAGGATTTTCTAATGCTACAGCAGCACCTTTTCCTAATGGAGATTTTGAAAGTTGGACTCCAGTTACTATTGAAGAACCAGACGACTGGACCACAATTAATTTTGCTGGATATATGTCGGGACAATATTCTGCTATAAAAACAAATGACAGTTATGATGGAAACTATGCTGTACGTATAGAAACAGTTATTGTTTATGATGACTCTATGGGTTTTATTACAAACGGAGAGTTATTTGATGATGATGGACCAGAGGGTGGTATGGCAGTTTCACAAAATCCTAAAAAAATTACAGGATATTATAAATATACACCTGTTGGCCCCGATACAGCTTTAGTAGGAGTTTATTGTTTTAGAAATGACCAATCTTCAAGCACCACAACTTTACTTGATAGTAGTTTAGTTTACTTGCCAGCCGCATATAATTATACTTATTTTGAAGTTCCTCTTACTTATAATGCTTGGCCCTTAGTCGATACTTTGAACATTTCTTTTGCATCAAGCAATATTATGGATAATAGTTCTTATATTGGTTTGGGAAGTGTCTTATATCTTGACTCATTAAACGTAAGTTATTATCCACTTTCTGTAGATGAAAATCTTGCTTCGGAAAACGATTTCCTTGTTTATCCTAATCCTGCTAAAGATTTTATTTATATAGAATCAAAATTTCCCGTTAAGGATGATGTTATTTTTAGTTTATATAATTCGCAGGGAAAATTGATTTTTGAAGAGAACTTTAATTCCGAAAATCAGTTTATGATAAATATTTCTAAATTCTCAAATGGAATTTATTTTTATAAAATTAATACTCAGAATATTCGGAAGAGTGGAAAAATTTTGAAAAAATAAATTTGCTATCAGCTTACAAAAAGACTCACAATTTATTTTCGTTTTACTTTAGGGGACTTCTAATAATTCCTTTCTTTCAAGAAACAAATATAATGAATAAGATGTTAGGCACAAATTTTTCTTAATAGCCTAAGCTATTTAGAAAAATTTTAACGAAGCAGATTATTTATAATATTTGTTCCTATAGGGTTTTCAGAGTTTTCCATATATTTCTTCAAATTATCTCAATAGTGCTTCAAAAATTTTCATCGTCTATGAAAAACTCTGAAAATCTTGATGCGAAGTAATTATTAGAAGTCCCCTTTAAGGATTTGACTTCTTAATATGTTTATATTTGCAAATTCAAACAAATATAAAACATGAAAAAATTTATCTGTATTCTATTTTTTATTCAAATTTTCGTTTCACAGCTTACTACTGCACAAACCGAATCTTTAAAAATTTATGATGGTTTTAACGATAGCCCACGAGAGAAAAATGGAGTCCGCATTGTTTTCTATAATGTTGAAAATCTTTTTGACATTTTTGATGACAGCCTAAAACGTGATGGTGAATTTACTCCCGAAGGAGCAAAATTCTGGAATAACTATAAATATTATGCCAAATTAAATAATATATCAAAAACCATAATAAGCGTTGGCGGATGGGAAGCACCCGGAATTATTGGCTTTTGTGAAGTAGAAAACTATTTTGTTTTAAAACAACTCACAGAAAAAACTTCATTAAAAAAATTCCATTATAAAATTATTCATTTTGATTCGCCCGATGGCAGAGGCATTGACAACGGATTAATCTATCGTCCCGAAAAGTTTAAACCTTTATATTCAAAGCCGATAAGGGTCTCTAATTCAACATTAAAAACAAGAGATATTTTATATGTTAAAGGATTGGTTCTTAACAAAGATACTCTGCATTTATTTATTAATCATTGGCCCTCAAGATGGGGAGGACAGGCAAAATCAGAGCCTAAAAGAATTTATGTTGCTTCGGTTTTACGTTCTATTGCAGATTCATTATTAGAAAATAATCCTAAGGCAAATATTGTTATCGTAGGCGATTTGAATGATGAGCCAATCAATAAAAGTGTTATCGAAACTTTAAAAGCCGGAGATATTACTGAAAATCTACAACCAAACAATCTTTATAATTTAATGTACGAAAAACAAAAGAATGGTGAGGGCTCTCTTGTTTATAAAGATTTCACAGGCTATCACTGGAATATGTTTGACCAGTTTATTGTTTCTGCAGAATTGTTAAAACCAAAAAAAGGATTAATTATTAGCTCTGATAAAGCCCAGATTTTCAAAGCTGAATACCTGCTGGAAAAAACTAAAGATGGATTTATTAAACCTTTTCGAACTTATGCTGGTCCAAGATTCTTAGGTGGATACAGTGACCACTTGCCGGTATTTATTGACTTGATTTTTAGCAAATAGAGTTCAATAAAACGCTAATAACTGCGTTATACTCAACTTAAATCTCAGTCATTATCAGTAAACTTATGAGTTTTAAGTTTTCGCAAGCCTTGTTCTTGACGTTTTATTCTAAAACTTTAAGTTTTCGAAGAAGGGCTAAATTGTGTTTGTCATTTTTTACTTTTTTAATATTAATTTTATCTCTCTGATTTTATAAATTTGTTTAACAATTTTATTTAATTTTTAAGGAAACTTTTAAATCAAAAAACCGTTATAATTTCAACACATAATTCTTTTTATGAAGAACTTCCTATCTATATTAATTTTTATTCTAATTAGCATTAATGTTTTTTCTCAGGATGTTAAATTTAGAGAAGAAATACTGGATGACCCTCAAAAATACAGCGATACACTTGATAAGTTTTTTAATATTAATGAGATAAAAGTATTTGATACTTCTCATGTTCAAAATCAAGTAATTCTTAAGAATGGTTATGTGAAGTCAAAAATCATTAATAAAGATGATTGGTCGCCTGCGAAAAACAACAAAATTGTTACTCAAATTGACATAGTTTTTACTAAATATCCAAGAAAGAAAGACCAATGGAGGACTAATTATTATCAATTACTTGCCAGTCGTTTAAAAGAACTTTTTATAATTGATGCTAAGCTTAACTCCAATTTATTTGAATGGAACTTAGTTTTGCAAACAGATTGCAGAACCGAAGAAGAAACTAAAAACTTTTTTCATGGAATTGTTATCAAATATCTTGAAGTTGACAAAATTAAACCCGGTGAAGAGATTGATGAAACACCAATTCAAAATCCTGAATATTTTCAAAAAAACATATTAAAAGTTAATAATTTCATAAAATCTCAAGGTGGATATAAGGATTCTGTAATATTAAAAATCTTTGACCGTAACAGGAACTGGGAAAATGCTTTGATTGTTATGGACTGGACCGGGAGCATGTATCCTTATGCTGCCCAAGCAGTTTTGTGGCACGCTCTAAATTTTAATAAAAGCGGAATAAAATATTTTACTTTCTTTAATGATGGGGATAAAATTAAAAACTCTAAAAAAGTTATTGGTAATACCGGAGGAATTTATTTTTCAAAAGCTCAGAATTTAGAAAATTTAATTAACACTTTTTATCTCGTAAGCAAAAATGGAAATGGCGGCGATGCTCCCGAAAATGATGTTGAAGCACTCCTCAAAGCTGTTGACCATTATCCCGAATTTGATGAAATAATTTTAATTGCAGATAATAATTCATGTGTTCGTGATTACAGTTTGTTAAAGCAGTTAGATGCTTCGGTGAGAATAATTTTATGCGGAACATACTACGGAATAAATCCTCAATATATTAATCTTGCTTATCAAACCGGTGGCTCAATTCATACTCTTAAAAGTGATATTAGAAATCTTTCTACTAAACTAATAAATGATACAATTAAAATAGGAGGATTAAAATACAGATTAAACGAATCTGATATTTTTGAAAACATAACTAAATTATCTTATGCCGAATACAACGATTGTGGAAAATACTCAATGTATAATAAAACTACTGCCACCGATATTCTGAACTTTATAGCAAAAGAAGGCGGTATTTCGGATTCATCAGTTTTTAAAGTGCTTGACAGACATCCTTTGTGGCAGAATTCTCTTGTTGTTCTGAATTGGACAAGCGAAATGTACACAAACAGTGCTCAGGCAGTTTTATGGCAAAAGTTAAATATGAAAAAAAGCGGAATAAATTATTACGCATTTTTTAATGATGGTGATAAAAGGAGAAAACGAGAGAAAAAAATTGGTAAAACCTTTGGTGTTTATGCAACTAAAGCTAATAACATCAGAAGAGTTACAAAGCGTTTCAATTATGTTAAGAAGCGTGGAAAGGGAGGAGATGATGGAGCTGAAAACGATGTTGAAGCTGTTATAAGAGCTTCGATGAAATACAAGGATTTTGATAATCTTATTCTTATCACAAATAACAATTCCTGTGTTCGAGATATTAAATTATTAGAATATGCGAACAAGCCCATTAAAATAATACTTAGCAATACTTCCGAAGGAATTAATCCGCAATATTTAACGATAGCTTATAAAACAGGAGGCTCAGTACACACAATTGACCACGATATTTATAATTATGTTATTAAATCAACTGTCAAAGAAAATAAACCTTTACTTATTAATGGAATCGAATATGTTCTTGATAGCAAAGGAATGTTTCAATATAAAGATAAGGAACTTTCGAAATCACAACATAATTGCGGAAAATATGAGAAAGGACCTGCCTTAAAAGATATTTTTATCAGGAATTAATATCTTGATTATTTCACTATAATTAGAAAATAATTTTTCTTTCCTTTTTGAACAAGAATATATTTGTCGTTTAAAAGCTCTTTTTCCGAGAAGACAAAATTTTCATTTATCTTTTCTTTATTAATCGAAATTCCGTTGTCTTTTATTAGTCTTCTGATTTCGCCTTTTGAGCCGAATATGCTTGCTGTTTCTGTTAAGAAAGTAAAGATTTCTGTTTTTTTCTCCAATTCATTTTTAGAAATTTCGAACTTAGGGACTCCTTCAAAAATTGAGAGAAACAATTCTTCAGGAAGATTTTTCAAAGATTCTAAAGTTCCTTTACCGAACAGAATTTCCGAAGCATTTATTGCAGCATTATAATCATCTATGGAATGAACTGTAACAGTTAAAAATTTTGCAAGAGTTTTTTGAAGTAATCTTGAGTGGGGTGATTCTTTGTGCTCACTAATTATTTTTTCTATTTCTGTTTTATTGAGAGTAGTGAAAATTTTGATATATTTTTCCGAATCTTCATCAGAGCAATTCAACCAAAATTGATAGAATTTATATGGAGATGTTTTTTTTGGGTCAAGCCAAATATTTCCATCTTCAGTTTTGCCGAATTTTCCACCGTCAGATTTTGTAATCAAAGGGCAGGTTAATCCAAAAGTTTCACCCTGACTTTTACGCCGAATTAGTTCCATTCCGGTTGTAATGTTTCCCCACTGGTCGGAGCCACCCATTTGAAGAGTACAGTTTTTATTTTCATAAAGCCAGAAAAAATCGTATGCCTGAATCAATTGGTAGGTAAATTCTGTAAAAGAAATTCCGGTCTCAAGACGACTTTTAACAGAATCTTTTGCGAGCATATAATTTATTGTAATATGCTTGCCGATTTCTCGTAAAAAATCTAAGATTTTATATTTTTTTGTCCAATCATAATTGTTTAGAATTTCTGCTGGATTTTCTTTTTTATCAAAATCAAGAAATTTCAATAACTGTGTTTTAACACACAATTCATTATGACGGATTTCTCTTTCAGTAAGCAAGTTTCGTTCTTCAGATTTTCCCGATGGGTCGCCAATCATGCCTGTTGCCCCGCCAAGCAAAACAATAGGATTATGCCCTGCTAACTGAAAATGTTTCAACATCATTATTGAAACCAGATGACCAATATGCAAAGAATCTGCTGTTGGGTCAATCCCAACATAAGCAGTTGTTTTTTCTTTTTGCAACTGTTCTTCTATGCCGGGCATTTTATCGTGAATCATGCCCCGCCAATTTAATTCTTCTATGAAATTCATGTATTTGATTTTAGAAGACAAAATTAGCAAGAAAAATTAGAATTCCTATCTGAAGTTAATTGGATAATGGTATTTGTTTTTCTCTTTTCTTGAAAGGTATTTTATAGTTGAGACCAAAAATCAGTCCTCCCGAAAAATTGTTTGATGGTTCGTATTGTCCGTTTAGGTTTTTAAATCGCCATGCTGAAACATTAATGTCCTTAAATCCATAATTAAAACGCAATCCAATAGTAAGAAACCAATTATCGCTAAGAATAAGGTCGGCACCAACATCAAGAATAACTCCAATATCGCTTTCCTCGTATCTGTCTAAAATATCTGTAGCTGCTGCAAAAGCAGTATCTAAACCCACTGGTTTTACATAAGTATTTGGTACTTTCCCATCGACAAGATATTCATGTTCTGCAGCTTTAAGCATTCCAAAGTAAGGTCCTGCTAAAAATCTAAAACGTGTTTTGCTTCCTTTTCCCATATATTTTAAAAGGATGGGAATTTCGTAATATGTTAAAGTAATATCTCTTGTTGCAGGTATTTTATTTTGGAAGCCGTCATATTTTTGCCCACGTACGCAATAATCAAACTCTAACTGCAAACTAAGATTGTTGTTAAAATTACAAGTAACATTAAATGCTCCTCCGCTACCAATTTTTAAATCATATTCAAGTTCCGGCAAACCATAAGTATTCTGATTTATAATCCATGAAGCGTAAGCCGTTCCATTTAATCCGAAATTTATGCTTTCTTGTGACAAACTAACTGTTGCTGAAAACATAAAAGAAACAATTAAAACAAGGGTAATTTTTTTCATGTCTTTAAATTTTGTTATTTGACTGATTGTTTTATTTATAAGTTTACTAAACTTAACAAACTTTATCTGTACCTAACATGGAATGCCCATGATTTGTTCATCTCTTTTGGTGTATTATAGTACATGGGCATTTCATTTTAATATTCTTTTAGTTAATAAAATCTTAGATTAAAAAAAATAAAAGTATAAATATTTTATGGAATTCCAATAAAAAAATAAAATTTCAATAATTCTAAAGCTGCTTGATTCAGATAATAATTTTTTAATAATATTCAGCAACTTACCTCGCTAGCGCTCGTCTCCAGACGAGTGCTTACCCTGGCGCTCATCTCCAGACGAGTGCTTACCCTGACGCTTGTCTCCAAACGAGTGCTTACCCTGACGCTTGTCTCCAAACGAGTGCTTATTAATATTTCGACAGATTGTTATTAGATTAATCTTCAAAATTTATTATCTTGCATCATAATGTCAGATAAATATAAAATATTTGATGGTGACGAAGTTTATTTTGTAACATTCACCATTACTGATTGGATTGATGTTCTTGCTGATGACAAATATAAAATGATTATTATTGATTCAGTTCGTTATTGCCAAACTAACAAAGGTTTGCTTGTATATGGATATTGTATAATGCCAAATCATGTACATATGATTATTCAGGCATCGCATCAATTTACACTATCTGAAGTTTTACGAGATTTAAAGAAATTTACAGCTAATACAATTATAAAAAAACTTACTGATGACAATTCTGTTGAAGCTAGTGAAACTTTAAAAAAGTTTTACGAGGCTGGTAAGCATTTAACAAGAATTAAAAATTATAAAGTTTGGAAAGATGGAAATCGTGCAAAGCTGATTTACACTAATAAATTTTTATGGGAAAAGTTGAATTATATTCATAAAAATCCAGTTGAAAAAGGATTATGTATTGAGCCTTGGGATTATTTATTTAGTTCGGCAACAAATTATACTGACAAAAAATCATTGTTGGATGTTGTATGTTTGCCTGTTCCATTTAAAACTTATTAAATAAATGTAGCCGCACTTGTCTGGAGACGAGCGCGAGCAAGGAAATAAAAGTATAAATTTTTTATGGAATTCCAATAAAAAAAGAAAGTTTCTATAATTCTTAAGCTGCAATCAAATAGGTTTAGCTTTTAGATTTCATTTATTTCTTTTTCAATTAAAGGATATTTGACTTTTATGTCTTCTCCAGAGTAAAAATCAAGTAAATCCTTTTTTGTTAATGTTCCCAGACTTAAAAACCGTTTCAAATACTCTTGGTTAAACTCCATAAGAAGAACCGACTTTTCAAGTTGCTTAAGAATTGCTTTGTTATTGTCGATGTTATTTATAACCAAAGATTTTACAGCTAAAACTTCATTAATGTCTTTAATTATACGGTTCACAATCATTGCTAAAACATCTTTATCTAATTTAATTTTTTTGGCATTTAATGCAATGTCCCTTGCAAGCATATATGCAATTGCCAGATTGCTGTAATCTCCTTTTTGGGAATTAATAATTGCAATAAACCCAACTCCCGGAATAAACCCAACATTTTCAAAATTCTTTAAGATTGAGTTTTCAACCAACGAAATATCAAAAACAATTAAACTTACTTTACTGTCTCTGTTGGCTTGAGCTTCGATTAATTGACTCCAGGCAGTATCTGATTTACGAGTAAAAATATCTTTGCTTTCAATGTCTCCGAGACGAATACTTTTATCAAATTTACATTCTATTGCAATTTTTAAATCAGGTGTTCCGTTCACTTCACAAATTATATCTCCCGTTTTATTTCTTGGGATATTTCCTGCGGTATTTCCTGTTAAATATGCACGGTCTTTCAATTTTCTGTCTGTAAAATATTGATTTAAAAACTCAGCAATCTCATCTTCAGCTAATGTTCCTTTAATTGTTGATTTATAGAAAAGTTCTTTTTTCATCTCAAAAATCATTTTCAAACTTTCCAATTCTGTTCCTAATTCATTTGACGTTTTTGAAAGGAAGGAAGAAATTCTGTCTTCCATTAATGCTAAAACACCAATGTAAATTGCACGAAGCAATTTTTCATCTCTTTCATTTGCGGGTAAATTATCGAAATAATTGAAAACGATTTGATTCTCGATTTCAAATTCCTTAATTTCAATTCTATTTAGTTTCTGATTAATTTTAATTGTTGACATAATTTCTGTTTATATGTTACATGTACAACCTTTATGGTTAGGTGTTTTTAAAGTTCTGTAATAAACCCATCCTGCACCCTTCGGACAAGTGCAATTATATTGAAATCTTTGTTTTAAATTATCAATATCAGATACAATATGTAATAATGTAGCTGTAGATAGGCTTGATGTACTTGCTGTTGACCAATGTGATAAATTATTACCTAATTGTTGAATATAAGCTTTGAAATCTGCTTTTGACGGTAATAAAAGGCTCGCTTTTACTTTCCTGCAAGTTTTTTTCATTTCTATTATTTCTCCAATTGCTTGGATTAAGTTATTGACCATTTTGTCTTTATGACTGTTTATTAAACTATATGGTATCTCAAGATTTAATTGTTCAATTATTTCCCAAAGAACAGATTCATAATAAATTCGTAAATCAGAAGAAAAATAATCATTATTATGAATTTTCCTAATTATAATATTTTTCAAATCAGTTGAAGAAAATGGACGCAACGAGGTAACATCTGTGTTATAATTTAACTCATAGTGTAACCAATTTCTCTGACCATTTGCTTCATTTAATGCCTTTCGTAAGAGTCCGTCATGCGTAAGAAAGATGATTTGCTTTCCATTTCTATTCAATGAATTCTTAGCGACTCTTCGTTTGATAAGATCTAATAGAAAAAGTTGATGACCACTATCAAAACTTGAAGTGATATCATCCACAATAATAAAATTCCCAGGATTTCTACTTTTAAGTGCTGATGCAAAATATATTGAAAGACTTAAAGCATTTCTATAAGATTCTGAAAGAAGAGATGCAGCTTTCATATCATTTGTATTGCTATGAAATTTTTCAAGGAGAATGTTAACCTTTTGTCCTTTATTTTCCTTCTTTAATTTAGGTATAATACCAACATCTCCCATAATTTCTTTAAAAAATGACTTAGTATCATGATCAATCATTGAAGCAATTTCATCCATTAATTCATTATATGCATTTTCATAATCATCTTTAATTTTACTGGAAAATCTTATCCAGTTCTCAAGTTCAAATAAATATTTTGTATTATAATCATTTTCAGATAATAATTTATCAATGTGGTTAATATTGGTGAATACTAATTTATATATATTGGTTTCGTCAACAAGGTCAGCAATTTTTGGTGGAATTTGGGATTTAAGTTCTTTTATTGTTTCCTTCTTGTTTTTAATTTCAGTTTTGGCCTTTGTACTATAAATTGAAAGTAAGTCAATCACTTTATAATCTTCTAAAAAATTGTACATCAAATAGTCATTTGCTTTCCCAAGATTAGTTAATATCCTATCTGATTCGGATATATATAGATTTTCAAATTCAGAAACTCCACTATAATTTATTTTTTCTAAAAATTCTTGTTTAAAAGAATTGTATTTATTTTTAAACTTTATGTAGGATTTTATTTTTGAATTTATCTGTTCGTAAAAAGTACTTTGACCTACATTTAAGTTTGATGTATTACAAAGAATACAAGTATTTTTATCAAAACTATTTATAGTATCATAACTTGAAATTGCTTCATCATACAATTTTCCTAGAACAATATCATTTTGCGAAGAAATTTGTGAATATGCTGCTTCCAATTGTTTTGTTAATCTCTTAATAAATTTACTATTAAAAGTATTGAGCCGTTTAAGTAATAAGGTAATTCCTTTTAATTTCTCTTGTAGAGTACTTAGTTTTGATACGTTTTCTTCGTAGACAGGGCCTATTTTTGTTATAATTAATTGATCAAAATTTATTTGAGTTTCACTTTTTATAGATTTAATTTTTAAAGAATATTGTTTATTTAAAAATGATTTTAAATATTTTAATATTTCTTTTTTGTCGAATGTTGTTATGTCTATTCCTATTTCGTTTAATTTACTAATAATTTCTACTTTTAATGAAGAAATCTTTTGATTATTATCTCTTATACTATTTTCCTTAATTGTTTTACTAAAATCATTATTAATATTTTGAGTTCTTGAAATCTTATCAAATTTGTCTTTAATCCCAATAAAACTACCAAAACCGACAAGATTTGAAAATAGTTTGCCAGTCTCTTCAGAACTCGTAAGTAAAATTTTCTCAAATGGTCTGTAATCTAAAAAATTCAACTTACTACATAAAGAAGAGAGAAACTCATCCGGATCTGATAATGAAGATGAAGAAATAGTTCTTAAACCATTATTGTCTACATTAACATTAATATCAGTTATAATGTTTGTTTCATTAATAAATTCAATTTTAATATTTCCATCCCCTGAATGAAATAAATTTTTGATGGTTTTTTTGTCTTTGATATCACTATGATAATCATCAAAGCGTAATATTCTGCCTAATATTGAAAACAGAAAAGCTTCAAAAATTGAGCTTTTCCCTTTACCATTCTCACCAAAAATTGAAGTAACCCCATTAATTTGAAAATTAATTAATAAAGGAGCTCCACTATTATTTATTCCTCGAAAACCTTCAATAGAAATTGATTTTATAAATTGCTTGACCATTATTTTCGTATTTTACTGTCAATAAACTGAGTAACTTTCTCTTTTATTTCTGTTCTGAAGTTCTCTGCATCTGAAGTACTAAAAAGAGCATCAACTATTATTGTAGAATATGGATTTTTAGTTTTCTTAATTTCCTTTTTGAGAATATCAAGATTTTTAAACTCATCCTTGTTTTTATTAAATTTCATGTTGTGATTATTAAAGTTCAGAATAAATTTCCCTAAACCGACTATCTCCTCTTTTGTACCCGTATCTTGGTTCTAAAAACGCTTCATCTATAATAAATAAGTTTTCAATTTCAGATGTTTGAAAACTGCTCCAAAAAGGGGGCTTTCTACTCTTGCTCTCCCCATCAATTTGGAACGCTACTAAAAGTTCGTTTCCATTACTGAATACTCCATGGGTATGAGGCTCAACAACTCTATAAAATCCTTGATAGTTAAACTCTAGTAATTTCTTTTTTTGAATTGCTTCTGTAATGAGTTTTTTCATTGTTGTATTTTTTTATATTCGTAATCATTTCGAATATTTGCAGAAAAATAACTCCCATGAGAACTTGCATTCATCAAAGCTTTGTGTTCACTCGCAGGAACATCAAAATACTGATAAACACCTCCGTGATTGAATTCAATTTCGAGAATTTTATTTTCTGTATCATCGCCTACTGATGCTAAATTTGATGAATCTACTTTTTGTCTTTTCATAATTTTATTTTTTTTGATAATTAAATTGATTTCTAATAGTATGCATAAAATAACTCCCAACAGAACTTGCATTCATTAATTCCTTATACACTTCAATCGGTACATCAAAATATTGATAAATAGCTCCGTGATGAAATTCTATTTCAAGAATTTGTTTTTCATTATCGTAGCCAACTGAGGCTATATTGGAAGAAGAAACATGCTTTCTATTAATAAATAGAAATCTATTTTCAAGAATGATTTTTCCATTTTCCGATGTTATATATTGCTGATTTTTACTGCTTGGTTTATCTGGAATTGTTAGTAATAGCCAGCCGGTAGTAATTAATGGTTTTATATGTCTATTGAAATTTTTAGTATTATTATAAATCTGTATTTTTTCAAAAATACTTTCCCTACTATGAGCTCCAATGCAAAAATTCAAAATATCAATTCCGGTCTGTTCTATATATGGTTTTAATAAGGAGTACAATTCATCTATTCTTTTGTAATTGATTTTTTTAGCCCAACTAACAATGGTTTCCAATGATTGATAAGTAAAATAATCATGTTGTTTATTATCCCTGTCTCCTATATTGGAGCCTAAGAGCCTAAGATGATTAAATATTATATCTAATAATTTGATTGACACACTGTTATCTATGTCTCCTTTTTCAGAGCCTAAGAGCCTAAGATGCTTGTTAATGTCTGTTATGGAATTCATTTTCAGTTCAATATCTTTGGTCGAAGCATTAAATGGAACTCGTTTTTCCTGTAATGCTGATTGCTGAGCCAAAGGATGAATTTTAAGGACACCCAAGAAATAAGATAAATTATCATCGGTTTCAAACACAGGTGGTGGCGAACCATTTTTTTCGAGACTTGAATAAATAATTGGGAATCCTGTTCCTCGTCCTTCTGTCAGCTTTAGCTCTTTTAAAAAACCTCCAATTTTACGATTACGGTACTCTCTTGCTACTACACGCTCTTTTTTAAGCATTTCCTTATTAACAGGCGGCAATGGACCCGGGAAACTTAATATTTCAATTTTATCTGGATGAATCTGAATTTCAACAGGATTTTCACGTTCATAACTTCTGTGAAAAACAGCATTAACCAATACTTCCTCTATAGCCTGATAAGGGTAATTATAAAACCTTATGGCTTCTGCATTTTTTGAAGTTTTGGAAACTTGCTCCTGAATGACATTATTTTTGATATAATTCAGAACATCTCTTAATTGATGAACTATTGACCCAGTAAATATTTTTTCGATATAATCTTTTCCAACTTCTTGTTTGTGGGTTACAACTTCAATTTTTGCTCCAATAAAAAACTGTTCAGGATGCTCATTAAAGAACAACAAACCGGCATTTGTCGGTCTTAATAATTTATCAGCTCCTTTTGCAATTCTCATGTGTTTACACAAATTAGAGAAAGAAATTTTGGTGCTTTCTTCATATAAAGAACTCATTACTTCCTTCAAATGCGATTGAATTAATTGTAAATTTAAATCATCAATTGTAGCAGATTGATTAATTCTATCGTCAAATGGAATTCTGGCAGTAAGTTCAATCAACCTTCTTTCATCGTTAGTCCCGTCTTTAACCTTGATAGTTTTCGAACCTCGTTTAATATACATTGCTTTTCCCGATTTCTTTTCGCTAAGGCTTATTGGTGCTTTATAAGGTCGATTATCTCCAGCGGGAGCACAAATAACTAGGATATGTTTTCCATCTTTTAAGTAAGGCTGAAAGACTGGAACATAGGTTGGAGTTATTTTATAAGATAATTCAATTAATTTCTTCTGAATAGAGTCCAATTGCTCAGAATTTAATCCAATAGGAGGAAGTTTTGCTTTTCCATTTTTTTCTTCAACACCAATAATAATATAACCGCCATCCCAATTATTCAGGTCATTGGCAAAAGCACAAAGCGAATGAATGATGTTTTCGGGATTCCATCCCTTTTTTAATTCAATACGTTCCCATTCGACTGTATGTCCGTTTAATATTTCGTCTATATTAATGGGAAGAGCCATAATCCAATTTAATTAAAGACCTTAAATTTGCAAAGGATTTAGTTTGATTTTTTATTTTGTGTTTTCAATATGAGCAGGACACACACAAATAAAACTTTATTAAAAAATTAAAATTACAAAATTATTTTATAATAGCCATAAAGATAGGTTAAATTTTTCTGAGAGCATTTTCAACCACAGTAGGATTAAATTCACGAATTCTTTTTTTTAAATTTTACAAAAAAATCAATATGCACAAATTTATATTCTCCAGTACATCAAAATAATATTTAGCCTCTTAATTAGTAAAAATATTTTAGTTTTGTAGAATGATATTAGTTACAGGAGGCACCGGACTTTTAGGTTCTCACCTATTATTTGACCTTGTTAACTCAGGGGAAAATGTCAGGGCAATAAAGCGTGTAAGCAGTAATATTGAGCTTACAAGAAAAATTTTCTCTTATTATTCTGACGAGAGTGAAAATTTATTATCAAAAATTGAATGGGTGGATGGAGATGTTTTAGATGTTTTTTCGCTTGAAGAAGCGATGAAAAATGTTGAGGATGTTTATCATTGTGCTGCTGTTGTTTCATTCAATCCAAAAGAAAAAAAGAATATTTTAAGCATAAATATTGACGGTACTACTAATATTGTTAATACTGCCCTGAAAAATAATATCAGAAAATTTTGTTTTGTTAGTTCGATTGCTTCATTAGGAAGTGTTGACAAAAATATGGCTATTGATGAATCAAATTTTTGCAAAACATCAAAACAAAATTCAGCATATTCTGTTAGTAAATACGCTGCAGAACGCGAAGTTTGGAGAGGCATTGCCGAAGGTTTAAATGCTGTGATTGTTAATCCATCGGTTATTGTAGGACCGGGAGATTGGTCAAAAGGAAGTGCCGAACTTTTTTCCTTAATGTGGAGAGGATTAAAATTCTATTCAAATGGAATTAATGGCTATGTTGATGTAAGAGATGTTTCAAAAGCCATGATTTTGCTGATGAGAAATTCAATAAATAACGAACGTTATCTTCTTTCTTCCGAGAATTTATCTTACCGTGAACTTTTTAATTTAATTGCAAAATATTTAAATAAAAAAAATCCAAAATATCGTGCAACTCCATTTATGGGCGAAATTGCCTGGCGATTTGAAAAAATCAAAAGTTTAATCACGGCATCATCACCGGCAATAACAAAAAAAACTGCAAGAGCTGCAAATCAAATATTTCGTTATTCAAGCGAAAAAATTAAAAAGGATTTTGATTTTGAGTTTATTCCGATGAGTAAATCTATTAAAGAAACCTGTGAAAAGTTTTTAAAGGATTTGTAATTATATTTAGCTTTCGGGGATAATTAATTATTAGATGTTAGCATAAATAAGCAAGCTTTGCGAGCAACGAGCAACGAGAAACGAGTTCCTAATTTTTAATTTCTTTTTTCTTTCTAATAATTCCCGTACTAATTGTTATCAAAAGTAATAACACACTTCCAAGTAAAGCAATTCTTCCAACATAATCACCATATTTTACATAGAAAGTAATTTTTGAATTTGCATTAATATCTTGTTTAATAACATCTTCTTCCCAATATTTTGTTGCCTGAAATACATCACCTTTTTGGTTAATGAAAGCAGATGTGCCGGTATTAGCCGAACGGGCTATGCTTCTTCTTGTTTCTATTGCTCTAAGCGGAGCAAATGAAAAATGTTGTTTATATCCGGGAGTATTACCCCACCAGCCATCATTAGTAATAATAAAAAATATATTTGCTCCCTTTTTGACAAAACCTGTACAGAATTCTCCATAAATTGATTCGTAACAAATTGTTGTTCCAATTTTTATTGGGTGTTTTTTTGAAACAAAAGGAGTTCTTTCTTTGTTGATTGCAAGAGTGCCAACTGTTCCTCCCATATCTAATGCAAAATTTTCAAGAAAACTAAAAGTTTTTGGAAAAGGAAGTCTTTCAACTCCTAAAACCAATTTTGATTTATGATAAAATTGAATTGTGGAGCTTGTGTCAAAATACATTGCAGTATTGTAAGCATAATACCAAAGGTCAGTATTTCCGAATTGTCTGGCTTCATAGGTTTTATTTTCACCTTTAAAAATTTTCTTATAAGTTGATGCTCCCATCACCACTTCAATATTTGGATGTTTGTTTATAAATTTTCTCAGGCTGTCAATGCTAAATGAATGTTCAATTTCTCTTTCCCATAAGTTGTTTTCCTGAATTGCAGATTCCGGAAACACAACGATATCGGTATTTTCATCTGTTTTTTGCTCAGCAAGAAGAAGAGATTTTTCTATCTGAACAGCATAGGGCATACCTCCATATTTTTCATTATAAGGGTCAATATTTGGTTGAACAACTACAACAGTATATGGGTTTTCTTCTTCAACATAATTATTATATATGCTATATGAAAAAATTAAAGGAACAAATAGGAAAAATAAAAATGAAACTGCTGAAATAATAATTTTCTTTCTTCCTTTTTTTAATATAAAATTATTAAGAAGATTAAAAATTAATATGTTAACAGATAGAATCCAGAGAGAACCTCCCAATACTCCTGTAAATTCATACCACTGAATCCATTTTGGATATAGAGCAAAAACATTTCCTGTAGTTAGCCAGGGCCAGTTTATTTCCCACCTAAGATGTAAATATTCAAAAGCAATCCAGAAAAAAATAAAAGTTAAATAACCTTGGTTTTTACCATGAATATTTCGTTTTGATATATGAAAAATTGTAATCAAACATGACATAAACAGAGTGTTTACGAGAACCGCCATAGCACCGCCAAAAATTGAAGCATTTTTTATCCAGTATAATGTAAGAACATTCCAAATAAAAATAGCAATTGCTGAATATGTGAAAATGCTGAATTTGGTAAATTTATCTTTGTTATTGCTGATATAATTTTCGATGAAAAGCAAAGGAATAAAAGCAAAAAATATTAAAAACGGAAATCCTCTTTCGGGCCAGGAAATGCTAAATAATATTCCGGATAATATTGAAAGTAGATATAATTGGTATTTTTTCATTATTTAATATTGGTTATGGTTTTACAAAAATATAAAATCCTTTGAATAATATTGAAATTCCATTAAATTGATAAAACATTCTAAAAAAAACTTGACAAGTCCGTATAAATGTTGTATATTTGCACGTACAATTTAATTTTAATATTATGGATACTAAGTTGACACTAAAATTAGAGAAATCAATAATAGAAAGAGCAAAAGAATATGCAAAAGAAAAAAATATTAGTCTTTCTAAAATGATAGAGAATTATTTACAAGCACTTACTAATAAGCAGAATAAAGAAATCAAAATATCTCCATTAGTTGAAAGTTTGATTGGTGTGATTAGCATCAAAGAAACTGATTATAAAAAAGAATATTCAAATTATTTATCTGACAAATACGAGTAATGAATAAGATATTAGTTGACACAAATATCGTTATTGATTTATTATCAAAGCGAAAAGAATTTTATGAAGCTGCAAGTAGATTGTTTACTTTGTCAGACAATAAGGAAGTAAAACTTGCAATTTCTTCCTTGACTTTTGCAAATATTTTTTATTTGCTTTCAAAAGAATTAAATCCAAAGAAAGCTAAAGAAATTTTGAGAAAATTTAAACTTCTTGTAAAAGTTCTTCCCATGGATGATAAAATTATTGATTTGTCCTTGAATTCGGATTTTAAAGATTTTGAAGATGCTATTCAATATTATACGGCATTAGAGAATAAATTGGAAATAATAATAACCAGGAACTTAAAGGATTTTAAATTATCAAAAATTCCTGTTATGACTGCAGACGATTTTTTAACAATGAAATAATAAATTATTTATAACGCTTTACAGATTAAGTCTATTAGCTACAAAAGGTATAGAAAATAATATAATTTTTTTTTTCCAAAGTAACTTTTTTCCCTTATCTTCGTCATAATTTTTTAGAATAAAAACAGTTATTAATTGCTAAAGAAAAAATTAAATTTTTAAAAAATTATGGAAAAGCAAAGATTATACAGAAACGGTAAAGGCAGATATATTGGAGGAGTTGCAGGAGGAATTGCAGAATATTTTAATATGGATTCTGTTGTTGTGAGGTTGATATTTGTTTTAGTTTCGTTAGTAGGTGGTAGCGGTTTTCTGATTTATATAATCCTTTGGATTGCTGTTCCTGAAACAGAAATTATATCAATTGAAAATAAAAACAATAGAAACATGGAAACAGAAAATAAAGAAGTTAATCAATCTACTGAAGATTCTAAGGGAAAAGAAAGTTCTAAACCTAATAGAACTAATGGTAGTTTTGTAGGTGGAGCAATTTTAATAACATTAGGAATTTTATTCTTTTTAGATAATTTTATTCCAAATATTGATTTTGGTGACCTTTGGCCAATAATACTTATTGTTATAGGTATTTCAATTTTAGTAAGAAATTATTCTGGTAAATCAAAAAAAGAAAATTCAAAAAACCAATAATTATGAACTATAAAAAAATATTCTGGGGAGTTGTTCTGGTTGCAATAGGAACGCTCTTCATATTAAAAAATCTTGGAGTAATATGGGTCAGTTGGTGTATGATATTCAGGCTTTGGCCACTGTTATTTATTTTTTGGGGGATATCAGTTATTCCTGCAAAAAATTATGTTAAGCTAATTTTATCATTTCTGATATTGATTTTAGGAACAGTATTTATCTCAAACAGTAAGTTTCATCATCAAAAATGCTGGAATTGGAACATTCAGAGAGATTATGGAAATAACAATAAATATTATTATGATTATAATGATGATGATGATGATTTTGAAGATAATGAAAAATATTATTATCAAAATTTAAACGAACCTTATGATTCATCAACAGTTGAAGCTGTTCTTAAATTTGATGCAGCAGCAGGAAATTTTGAAATTGAAGATGAAACAGATATGCTTTTTGATTTTGAGAAAGAAGGAAATCTTGGTAATTATGTTGTTACTACAAAAGATAAAAACGGAAAGAAAATAATAAGAATCAAACTTAAAAATTCTAATGTAGAAATTAATGATAATGAAAATAGTGCGAAAATAAAATTAAATACTAAACCTGTATGGGATTTTGATTTTAATGCCGGTGCTGCTGAGTTAAATGCTGATTTAAGCGAATATAAAATTGGCAAAATTAATATTGATGGTGGAGCTTCTTCAATTGATATTAAATTAGGAAACAAAAATGAATTAATAAAGGTTGATATTGATGCAGGTGCAGCTTCAATAAAATTCAAAGTACCTGAATCATCGGGTTGCGAAGTTAGAATATCTACAGTTTTGTCTGGAAAAAATTTTTATGGATTTGAGCGAATTGAAAGGGGATTATATCGGACTGCAAATTTTCAAAAAACTACTAAAAAAATATATATTGAAATTGATGCCGCTGTTTCAGGAATAACTGTTCAGAGATATTAAGAATCTTAAAAGATTTAATAAATCAATTTTAATAAACTTATATTATCTTTTGGTCTAATTGAAAAAACATGGTTGCTATTTTTTAAGTAATTCATTGATTAATTTCATTTTTCTGTGTTTTTTTAAACCAGCATGAACTCTTATTTTATTTTTAAGATTTGAG
>Ga0307991_1000830_pt1 | contig 22370 bp, 18 predicted proteins | sample EllFjometagen131_FD_203146 | JGI IMG/M metagenome (GOLD analysis project Ga0307991, IMG submission 203146) | Marine microbial communities from Ellis Fjord, Antarctic Ocean - #131 | ecosystem: Environmental > Aquatic > Marine > Unclassified | place: Southern Ocean | collected 2014-10-08 | reverse complement strand
CTGTAAAAGAGGGTTGTTCATGGTTTCTGTATAAACCAATTTTGTATTGGGTTTAATCGCTCTTTCAACTGCATCTAAATCTGTTGTGTTAACAAAAGTAACTTCAATATTGAATTTAGACAGGTAGTTTTTTAAGAAAGCATATGTACCACCATAAGTAGTCATACTGCTTACAATATGATCGCCCGCATTGCATAATTGTAAAAATACGGTTGTAATTGCGGCCATACCTGAACCAGTAACCCAGGCGCTTTCTGTTCCTTCCATTGCTGCTAAAGCATCGGCAAGAAATTTATTAGATGGGTTCCAATGACGGGCGTATAGAAAGCAACCTTCAGCTTCTCCATGAAAAGTGTCTAACATGGTTTTGGCAGTCATAAAAGTAAAGGTTGAAGAATCAGTAATGGATGGGTTTACACCTCCAAATTCCCCAAATTGTTTTAAACCTTGAATATTACTTGCCGGATCAAATTTTTTTGTACTCATGGATTATGTTTTTTTTAAATTATTTAGCAATATTATAACTTTACAAATTTAAATACTGAAAGTGATTAAAGCAATATAAATAATAAAACAGAAGTAAAATGGCTATATTTGTTTAAAATTAAAAGTATATTTACCAATATTATATAATAATCAAATAAATCAAGCTTATATTTCTATGAAAAACTTTCATTTGGATATTTTAGATAAACGTATTTTACGTATTCTGCGTGCAGATGCAAGGGTGCCTTTTGTTGAAGTAGCTCGGCAGTGTGGTGTAACAGGCTCTGCCGTTCATCAGAGAATACAAAAAATGTTTGAGGCTGGTGTTTTAGTTGGCTCTCAATTTAATTTATCGCCTAAAAAACTGGGTTATCATACATTGGCTTTTGTCGGAATACAAGTTAATCTGACTACAGATAAAACACATGAAGAAGTCTTCCAGAAAATTGTTGAAATTCCAGAAGTAGTTGAATGCCATTCTATTACAGGAAAATATTCGTATATGCTTAAAATTTATGCAAAGAATAATGAGGATTTAAAACGAATATTGGTCTATGGAATACAATCTATTTTGGAAGTTACCGGAACTGAAACATTTTTATCTCTGGAAGAAGGGTTTAAAAGAAAATTAAGTGTTGAATAAATCAGTTTAGATTTCCTTCGTTTTTCTTACTAATTTTGCCCCTACTATGCAAGACCCAATTACTTATTATTACCAACAGTTTGGCTACGATTTAAAAAATGTCAAAGAATTTATTACCGGAGAAAGGTATGTAGCCGTTCTTTTTCAAAATGGAAATATTGGCGTTTGTGCAACGCTCAGGCAGCATGTAGACAATCGGATTCCTGAAAAAATAGAATTAGAAAACACTGAACACCGCATTTTTTTAAATGCGTATTACAATGCTCTTTTAAATTACAATCAGGAATATGTGGAGGATAAAGATATTTTCGAAGCGGTTGATTTTAGAAAGTTTACAAATATTGTGATGGTTGGTAATTTTAAACCTGTTGTAAAACGTTTTCAGGAAGCTCATATTCCTCTATTCATTTTTGATAAAAAGGAAGACGAAGATATTTTGCTTGAAATGAAAGACCAAACGAAATATATTCAAAAGGCAGATGCAATCATTCTAACGGCCACCAGCATGTTTAATAAGAGCTTTGTCGATTTAATTGAGAATACTAACGAAAACGCGTCTATTTATATTTTAGGACCATCAGCCATTATGCATTCCGACATGAAAGCGTATCGAAATGTAAAATTGATTTTTGGCTCCGTTTTTGAAAAAAATGATAGTAGGGTTTTGGATGTTATTAAAGCAAACTTAGGAACCCGACATTTTAGTCCGTTTTCAAGAAAAGTATTTATTTAAAAATGTTTTAAATGCAAATTACACTTAATAATCGCGTAGAAAATTTTGAATCAGAGTCTTTAAGTATCGAAGATATTTTGCTTATAAAAAATTTCACTTTTAAATTATTGGTCACTAAAATTAATGGAAAATTAGTCAAAAAAGTAAATAGGAGTGAAGCTCTTGTGAAAGATGGCGATAACGTTTTGATTCTTCATTTAATTAGTGGCGGATGAGTTAAATAAAAACAGCTTTCGAATCAAATAAATAAGTAGTGAAAAAGAACTATTTACAAAAAATTACGTTAAGTGTCTTATTGACAATTAGTTTGGGGCTTTACGGTCAAGGCATTAAATATATGGGTTTGGTCCTTGATGAAGAGACTAAAGAAGCATTGGCTTTTGTAAATCTAATATCGGCGGATGGCCATTATGGTACAGCAACTGATATTGACGGTAAATTCTCCTTGGTTTTACCCACAGGTGCGGATAGTATACGTTTTTCCTATTTGGGTTATGAAACACGCTATGTTTTGACTCGCAATTTAAAAGGCCCTAAAACTATTTATTTAAAGCAAACCAAATATGATCTTGCTGAATATGAGGTTTTTCCAGGGATAAATCCTGCACATCGAATTATCGCCAATGTTGTTAAAAATCGAAATTCTAATGACCCAAAGAACTTAGCTTCTTTTAGCTATACTACCTACGATAAAATGGTCATAACGATCGATTCAAGCAATTTTGTAAAGGATAGCTTAGCGCCCAAAAATGACTCATTAAATCGCATGGCTTCTTTTTTCAAAAAAAAGGATTTGTTTTTAATAGAAACGGTGGTAGAAAAAAAGTTTTTAGCGCCCGATAGAAATAATGAGAAAGTGGTAGCCACAAAGGTTTCGGGCATACAAGACCCTTTGATTATTTATTTAGTTTCGCAACTACAATCCACTTCGTTCTACGATGAAATTATTCAGATTGGCAACAAGAATTACATCAATCCTATTAGCAAAGGCAGTCTGAAAAAGTATTATTTTCAAATGGAAGATACCGTTTATTCAGGAAAAAAGGACACCGTTTTCACTGTTTCTTTTCGGCCAAATAGAAATGCAAATTTTGAAGGAATGCAAGGAATTTTACATATAAGTACTGATAAATGGGCCATTGTAAATGTGAAAGCGAAACCTGCAAAAGAAGAGAAAGGAATTGGAGTTCAGATTCAGCAAAAATACGAATTGATCGCTGGCGAACACTGGTTTCCCGTGCAATTGAATACGAATATAACATTTGATATTTTAAGTGTAAGTTCGGGTAGCGAAAATGCAAGATTGATAGGAATCGGCAAAACGTATATTAAAAATATTGAGATCAATCCGGAATTGGTCAAAAAGGCATTTTCACATATAGAGATTGAAATAGATCCAAATGCGGCATACCGAAAGGATGAGCAATGGAATGATTTTAGGGCAAATAATTTAAGATCACGCGATTGGGAAACATATCGCTATATTGATAGTCTTGGTAAAGCAGTAAAACTTGAAAAGAAATTAAAGCAAATGGAAGCCCTTTTAACGGGGAAAATAAGCATAGGATATCTTGATTTATTGATCAATCGTTTTACTGGTTTCAACTCTTTCGAAGGTTTTTGGTTTGGTCTGGGGGCTCAAACAAATAAACGATTTTCAGAAAAATATGCGCTAGGAGCATACTATGCATATAGCTTGAAAGATAAACGATCGAAATTTGGAGCAAAAGCATCGGCCTTACTCTATAAACCAAAAGAAATTAAAGCACATTTGCATTATCTTTCAGATAATATTGAGAGTGGAAACGTGGTATTTTATAATGATGAAAATTCACTCTTCGATCCCTTGGCTTTTCAGGAATTTCTCATTAATAAAATGAATTATACTATTCGGGAGGAAGTTGGTTTGAGTTCCCGAATATTGAAATATATTCAGGTTTATGGTGGACTTAGCCACGAATCAGTCGAAAACACAGGCGATTATATATTCATTCAACAAGGTGGTAATCAGTTATTTGATAGTTTTCAAACATCAGAAATACACCTCCGTTTTCGTTTTGCGTATAAAGAAAGATATTTTGATAATGGAAGGATGTTAATTTCAATGGGTACAAATTATCCGGTATTTTGGTTTAATTATTCACAGGAGATTTCGCAAATTCTTGGAGACAATTTTGATTTTAAAAAATTGGATTTTCAAATGCGAAAATCATTTTATTCCAAATATCTTGGTGAAACAAATATTGCCATCAAAGCAGGTCTGGTTTTAGGCGATATCCCTTATCCAAAATTGTATTCCGGTGGAGGTACGTACCGATCGTCGCTAACAATATGTGCCCCAGGTAGTTTTGGAACTATGCGCCCGAACGAATTCCTTTCCGATTCTTATATTTCTCTTTTCCTTTCTCATAATTTTGGAACCTTATTGTTTAAAGGTGAAAAATTTAAACCGGAATTTGAAGTTGTAAGCAATATCGGTTATGGCTGGTTAAAGCATCCAGAATATCATCAGAATATTGATTTTAAAACGATGGAAAAAGGCTATTTTGAAAGTGGTTTAATGATTAATAATTTGCTTCGATTGCCCTTATTAAAATTAGGAATTGGAGCCATGTATCGTTATGGAGCATATAGTTATAGTTCCTTTAAGGACAATATTGCCTATAAATTTACGGTCACCTGGCCTATTAAAGCTCAGTTTGCAAAACCTTTGGATTAATTCAACTTTTTAAAATCGAGATTAAAGAAGTGAAAATCGTTGCTATTTAAATCAATCTTAAAACCTTTAATTTTATTCCACGAATCAAAATCGAAACTGATAAATCCGGCAGGTAAAAATTCATCGGCAAATTTGATTTTAAAAGTATCGTAATTCCAATGCTCCATATCAGAAAAGAAGATGTGTTTTGCGGGTACAAAAACTAAATGCAATTTGTCATTCACCAAAGTGATTTCAGCTTTGCCATACATTTTATCTTCGTATGTGCCTACATATTTTTTTAAATCGAGGCGTGGATTTGTACCCTCAACTTTGGAAGCCAATCGTTTTTGTTCTTCTCTCTTTTCGCCCGCTTCGCTTCGGGTTTTAAAACCTTCAAAAAGTTTAATCCAATCTGTTGATTTATCATTCATCAATTCGGCCAGCAAATCATATTCCAGAGCAGTGGGGTAGTTGCTGAGCGTATTCGTTAAAATAATAAAAGCCATATTGTGCTCTGGCAAAAGTGCCAATTTTGAAATATAACCGGGCATTCCTCCTCCATGTTCTGCAATTGGAGTGCCATGGTAATCCCAGACAGACCAACCTAAAGCATAGTGGCTGAAGTTGGCATTGGCCATTTTCTTCAATCCTGAGATATTTTGAATGGTTCTCCCGGCGAACATATCTTTAACAATAGCTGGATTCAAAATAGTATCGCCTTTGTAAATTCCTTTGTTCAGCAACATTTCTGCCCAACGACTTAATTCTGTCGTAGATGTAAATAAACTGGCAGCAGCGTGAGGCCTTTTCATTGCAATATCAACTACTTTATTATTGATAATTGGATGTACAAGTTCCTGATTATCATCAAGTTTATTTCCTGATGTCCGGGTGTTTGTCATACCCAATGGCACTAAAATATTTTGGCTTACGTAAGTCTCCCAATCTTGACCGGTCACTTTTTTCAGTATTTCGGCAGCAACAATATACATATTGTTTTGGTAGCCGAATTGATCGCGAAAACGATTAGTTACCGGCAAATAACGCATGCGGTGAAGGATGTCTTCATTGCTGCGCTCTGTTTCGTACCAAAGCAAATCGCCGTAAAAAGTTCCCATTCCACTGCGGTGAGACAATAAGTCGGCAATGGTTAGATGCGTTGTAATATACGGATCGGCTAATTTAAAATTAGGGAGATAATCAATTACCAAATCGTTCCATTTTATTTTCTTCTCAAAAACAAGTTTGGCCATACAAGCACCTGTAAATGACTTAGTTACAGAGGCGATATTGTATAAAGAATTTGAAGTAATCGGATTTTCCAAATCGAGTGTACCGTAATTTTTATCGAAAACTATTTCTCCGTCTTTGAGAATTAATACGGAAAGACCATTTAGCTCAAAATCTTTAAATGACTTTTGAATTTGTTGATCCAGCTTTTTTGTATTGATTTTTTTGGGAGTTTGTGCACTTATTGAAAGTCCAATAAGTAAGAGCAGAATAATTGGAAATATTTTCTTCATTCTTGGTTTTGTGTTGGTAATTAATCGTCAAATATAGGATTTTACTTTTTGTATTTTTTAATTTACTATATTCGAATAAAAAAAATTGAGTGAATACGATAGAAAGTAAAATTAAAATTATACTTCTGAGAGTGCTATTTGCGGCAGGTCTAATTTTGGGGAATGTCTTTATTGGCTTTACGCAGGATAGTATTCATATTCAAAATTACCCCTTTGCGCGTTTTCAAACTTTGACTACAGATGACGGCCTGACACATAATTATATACTTGATATAGAGCAGGATAGGTATAATTATTTGTGGATTGCAACACTAAATGGTTTAAATCGATACGACGGTCAAAAAATTAAGAACTATCAGCACGATCCAAATAAATCCCATAGCATACCACAGGGTGCAGTTACTTGTTTGGAAGAAGACAGTAATGGAACTTTATGGGTTGGAACGGAAAATGGTTTATGCATTTACAATGAAAAAACCGATCAGTTCAGGAAAATAACACTCAATTTTGGAGAGGATGAACAAAATCATATAAGAGCCATTCTTAATGAAGGAGATTCATTATTATGGATTGAAGTATGTAGCGGATACTTGTTGAAATACGATAAAAGAAAGGAAAAAGTATTAAAATACTGGAAGCATAAGAGTGTTTGGCAGTCCTACTATTATTACCACGATATTTACCGAGATAAACGAGGATTATTATGGTTTGGCGGCCGTGGGTTTTACCCTTCTTATCTTGATGAGGTAGCAGACAAGATAATTACTATCAGCACGGGCTCTAAACCGGGACTTAAAATAGAGAACGATGTTTCATGTTATTTTGAAGATTCAGATGGTAATTTTTGGATAGCAGGTCTCGATGGAGCATACAATTATAATCCTTCCACTCGTTTTTTTACTAAATTTATTTCAACAAGCACTTTCTCTATAATTCAGGCAGAAAACACTTTTGTGTGGTTTGGCACCGGAAATGGTATTTATAAATATGATTTGGAATCAAAGAAGATGTTTCATTATACAGCCGACATTAATAGTTCTACTACGCTTCCCAACAATCATATCAATAAATTATACAAAGATAAACAGGGTGCTATTTGGATTGGAACAGATGACGGACTGTCAATTTACAGAACCAGTAACGATTATATCAATTATTTTAATCATATTCCCGGTAATGATTTATCTGCGTCCTCCGATTTTGTTTCGGCCTCATGGGCCGATGAAAATGGGAATATTTGGGTAGGATACCGCGATCACGGAATAGATTTATACAATCCATCTTCCGGATTTATAAAACATTACAGAGCCTCCAAAGGTATTGCAGGAGCGTTAGTTTCCGACAATATCAGTTGTTTTTACGAAGATGCTTTTGGCGACATGTATATTGGCTTATGGGATGGTATTGGTTTTGCAAGGAAGAAAAAGAACAAAGAGGAATTCGAACTTTTTACTTATTTGCCCAACAGCAGGAATGTCGATTGGTATAATGATTTTGCAGAAGATGACAAGGGTAATTTTTATATTGGTTTTTGGGGAGCTGATGGATTAAGCATTTTTGATCGGAAAAATAGAGCCTTTGGTAGATTGTTGAAAGATAAATTCGAATCAGCTTTTGAATCCAGATTGATTACCAGGCTTTTAACTGATAGAAACAATAAAGTTTGGATGGGAACCACTGAATCAGGTTTGCATATTTACGACCCTGAAAAGGACACTTCTAGATGGTTTTATGATCAAGAAGAAATTAAAACATCATTTAAAGGGCTTACTATCTACGATATTTATGAAGATAAGAAAGGCAGAATATGGGTTGCTGCCGATAGTTTGTTTCGCTTTAACACTGAAACAGAAAGTTTTCAAGTTTGGGGAAAAGGGAAAGGACTGACCAGTAATTCTGTTTATAAAATATTGGAAGATGAAGTGGGTAATTTATGGCTAGGAACAGAAAGCGGAATCATTTGTTTTAATCCGGAATGGGACTATTGTCTTTCTTTTCCTGATCTTTCCGGAATCGAGATGTCAGAATATCTTTGTGCCGCTTCAAAACTTAGTGATGGACGGCTTTTATTTGGCGGTAAAACAGGATGGGTTATCTTCGATCCGAAAATTATATTTCAAAAACAAAAACTCCCTGATATTTTTCTGACAGAATTGAGTGTGAAAGGCGAATTAAAACTCGCCAATCTGGCTGGATTTTTCCAAATCAACTTGCTTTATGACGAGAATTTTTTCTCCGTAGGTTTTGCAAATACCGACTTAACAGCAAGCTCAAAATACAGTTATCGATATCGATTAAGTGATGTCGAGAATAATTGGACCTATATAGAAAAAGGAGATCTTTTAGCCAGATACACCAATATTCAACCCGGAAATTATGTGCTTGAAATACAAATGGCACTGAATAACAGCAATTGGAAAGACATTAAAGCGAAATCGATAGCCATCAGTATCCGATCTCCTTTTTGGAAAAGATATTGGTTTATAATTTCGGTAATTGCAATTTTTCTGGCTATCACCTTCACTATTAGCAGAGGACTTTATTTAAGGATAACTACAAAGCGAAAGATGGCAGAATTAAAAGAATTATTGCTGCGGGCACAAATAAATCCGCATTTTATTTTCAATTCTTTAACTGCTATCCAAGGATACATTTATAAGAAAGAAGAAAAAGAAGCGGGAAGATACCTTGCCGAGTTTTCCAAACTAATTCGTTTAATATTAGAGAATACAAAAGAAGAGTATATTACGCTTGAAAAAGAAATAGAGTTGCTTAATTATTATCTTAGTCTTCAGAAACAACGATTTAAAACGAAATTTGCTTATAAAATTGAGATAGATCCAAATATTGATTTGTCTCTCATTAAAATACCCCCTATGCTCGCCCAACCTTTTGTAGAAAATGCCATTGAGCATGGAGTAATAAAAAAATTGACCAACGGAGAAATACATATTAGCCTGAATATGTTCAACAATACAATTGTTTATACAATTGAAGACAATGGTATTGGAAGAACAAAGTCTAATGAACTGAAAAAAGGAAATGAAAATCACAAATCCTATGGCACTGAAATTACTGAAGAAAGAATTAATTGCTTGAGAAAGAAATATGGATCGCAGATTTCCTATCAGATTGAAGATCTTTATAACGAAAAAAATCAAGCTACTGGCACACGTGTAACTATTAAAATACCTGTAAATATTAATTAGAACTATGATAAAGGCTGTTATTATTGATGATGAAATTTCGTCGAGAGAAACATTAAACATAATGTTGGAAATGTATGCTCCTGATATTAAAATTATTGCTGAAGCTGATGGAGTTAGATCGGGAATAAATATAATAAATGAACTCAATCCGGAACTGGTATTTTTAGATATTCATATGGGAGATGGAAGTGGTTTCGATTTATTAAATAATTTTCAATCGAATAATTTTAGGGTGATTTTTGTAACTGCTTATGAAGAATATGCCATCAAAGCCTTTAAATTTAGTGCGCTCGATTATTTGGTAAAACCAGTAACTCCTGATGATTTAGTTCTTGCTGTAAAGAAAATGGAGCTAGCTCAAGACAAAGAAATATGGCAGGAACAACTGCAAGTCTTAGAAAGCAATTACGCTACTGCTAATCAATCGTTTGGTAAAATTATTTTAAAAACAGCAGATGCTATACATATTGTAGAAATAAGCGATATAATCTATTGTAAATCAGAAAATAATTATACGTACATCTATTTAATGGGAGAAAATAAACTAGTTGTATCACGAACCTTAAAGGAATTTGATGAACTTTTAGGAGATGTTAGCTTTCTACGGGTTCACCAATCCTACTTAATTAATTCAAATCAAATTGATTATTTCGACAAGAAAGAAGGCGGAGCAGTCGTTATGAAAAATGGAAATAAAATCCCTGTTTCGTTTCGAAAAAAAGAGCAATTGCTTCAGCTAATCCAAAAGCTGGGAAGACAGCTTTAATCCATTTTCCATTCTAATAAATATAAATTAAACAGATTTACGCCTTACGAATTCTCATTAAGTACTTACGATTACTCATTTACTAAGTAACACACATGTGTTTAGATTTACTTTTACACTTCAAATCTAAAAACAAAGTATTATGAAAAAAATGATGATCTTATTTAGCATTATGTTATTTACTGTAACATTAAGTGCTCAAACCGTAAAAATTTCAGGGACTCAAACAAAAGGCAGTGCTGCAAAAAATGCAGAATTAAAATGCAATCCTGTAACAATTGCTAAAACGATGACAATTACCAAAATTGAAGGTGACTGTCAGGGTTTTTGGATAGTAAAAGGAAGCGATATTGTTCATAGATTCTATGATAACAAAGCTCCTATGGGTACTAAACTTGCTGCGGGTACATATTATATCTATCCTAATTTGAAGCCCAACAAAGCCACGGCAAGTGTAACCGTGTCGCTTAAGTAAGCGCTTCAAAAACAAATCATTACATTGTTTAGTCGGATGAGTAATAGATTTTTTAGAATAAGGAAAATAGCACGTTTAGTTTTGAGTGTAGCAGTTATTTCTATCGCATGGACTGCTTGCACTGGAGAAAAAACGAATATTTCGGACTTGAAACTATGTAAATCAATCGAGAAGAGTGGCTGTAAATTCGACAGCCATTCTTTTGATTCATCACAACCTTTAATATATTGTTCTTTTGTGATTCATAATGCTAAAACTACATCCGACGTAAAAATTGCATGGCATTATCAGGGCGATAGAAGAGTTCTTATAAAAGACACCCTGTTTAGGATAAAAGCAAATGCACCTAAAATACAATTCCAATCTAGCTTAAACAAGCCATTAAATGGATGGCCAAGAGGGATATATGAAGTTGAGATTTCCCTGGAAGAGGAAAAATTAGTTTCTGTTGTTAAGAGTTTTTCAATCAAGTAAAAAAGTTCAGAAACCTAATATTATGATAAAATTAGCATTAAAATATACTGCATTAACCATATTTTTATCTTTTATCGGAATTAGTGCACGAGCTCAATTACAAACAGATAGAACCTATGGTTTCAAAATCAACATCCCAAGCAATTGGTCCAAAAGTTCGAGCATGGATGGTACCGACAAGGTTTTTGACTATGCCAGCCCCGATCAGAATGCCGCTATTCAGTTGCGAGCATTTATGGCGGAAGCTCGTATAACAGTCGATTTGCTTGCCCAAGTAAACGAACAAAATTTACTACCAGCAGGCACAAAAAAACTGAGTTTAAGTAATTATACTTCAAGCAATGGAATACCAGGGAAACAAGGTTTGTATAGTATGAATTACAATGGAAACGAAGTGAGTATGGCTGTGTTTTATACCGTACAAAATGGCAAAGGTTATGTTTTAACAGCCATTATTCCAACATCAATGATTAATCAAAAAGGAGAGGAAATCAAGCGAATTACAAGATCTTTTGTTATTGATGGTTTTGAGCAGCAAACTAGTTCTGCAAGAACTGAAAATGCTTCATCTGGATTTAGTGGATTAGCAGGAGGAACTTCCTCAACAAATAAAGCCACTGCTTTCAATATAAAGAGTATTAAACTAAGTGATAAAATTGATGCAAATAAAAGAGCCATTAATCCAGGTAATAGTTTTAATCCGCGTACGGCTGAGATAAATGCTGTGATTGAATTTTCAGGCAGTACTGACTCTGACTTAATTGTTAGTTGGATCTATAAAAACTGGGATCAAACAATATTGAGTGAGAGATATAATTTTACAGATAAGGGCGGAATAGGAGTTGTCTCTATTACAAAGCCAAATAATGGATGGCCTATTGGTAATTATTCAGTGAAAATTGAAATAGGGAATAAAGTGATACGCGAATTAGCTTTTACTGTTTCAGAACAAAGCTCTATGAGTAGAAATAATAACACCAATGTTTCCTCTATTGCTGGTACATATAAATTAATAAGTCGTTCAGATGGTAAAGATGTGGGTTATTGGTATAACATTCTAAACAAAGACGGTACCTATGGTATTAAAACTAAGTCACCTCAAGGAAATCTTAGAGCTGGAGTGGCAGGTACTTGGAAAGTACGTGGTAATAAGGTTACTACCCACTTTACAAATTCCGGATTAGATACAGTTTATACTATAGAAAATGGTCAAATGAAAAAAGTAACTCCCAATGGTGTAGTTTTAATTTACAAAAAGCAATAAAAATCAGATGAATTTTACGGAGGCGGATAAACGGAAAATTAAAACAAAACAAATTACAATTGCCCTGATAGCTTTTGCTCTGGCCTATTATTTTTTCGATAAAAACAACAATTTGGTCCGCACTTTTAATAGAGTTTCCTCTACTTTGAGAGGGTAATAATTAATTAAAATCAATTAAATATGAAACTTAGATTTATACTTATAGCAACAATTGGTTTAGCTTATACACTTTCAAGTTGCAATTTTAGCTCAGCCAAAATTAAAGACGCGAAAATGTGCACAAGCTTAAGTGCTAATTTATGCAACGACGACAATCCTGTTTTTGAATCAACTACAGCAGAAATTTTTGTCAGTTGCCAGCTGAAAAATGCACCAGAAAATACAGATATTGAGTTTGCTTGGTTTTACTATGGGCAACAGAAAATAAGTATCGAAGCCCTTAGCTTAAATTCAGGTTCAAATACAGGCACTCTAAACTTGCAATCGAGCATAAATCGACCAAATAATGGCTGGCCTCTTGGAGATTATGAAGTAGTCATTAGTATTCTAGATACGGATAAAGATCCAATTATTAAAAAGTTTAGTGTAGAATAAATAAAGTTATTAAGTGCATCTATTTATTATAAAAAAAATAAACTCCAAGTATGAAAACTCCCATGAAATTTATTGTCGTTTTTATTTTAGCCTCCTTGACAATTCAATCTGTTCAAGCTCAAAATAATACATATCAGAATGCTTCACTTGATGTTTTTACTAAAACCTATAATGCTAATGATCAATCTCTTTCAAACAATATAGATAGAGATATAAGCGCAGGAGTTAGTCCAGTTGGCATTAATTTGGAAAACAATTCGATTCAAATTATGTATCTGAATCAGAATTTATTCAATATGCAAGCCTGGGCTATAGAGTACTATAAAACCTCCAATGAAATCTCGAATGGAATTACTGCTAAAATTCAAAACGAAGCTTATATCCCTATGGGCATCACTTCTGATAATACAAGTTTGTACGTTTTGTATATCAAAGGAGATGGGAAGGTGTCGGCCTGGCAGCTGGTGGAATCTTCTCAAAATTTAAATGAAGTTTCAGAAAATGTAAGTCCCTATTTGGATCAGGGTTATATACCTGTAGGAATTACTTTGCACAACGACTTGTATTATGCCCTTTTGCTTAAAATAGAAGAGAGCACCTTTAAAAGTTGGGAAATTCAAGGCTTCCAAGGCGAATACAATATGAATAGCGATATTAAACAGAAAATTAACCAGAATAAAATCCCATTTGGCTTCCTTTCAAAAGAGGGCGTATTCAATGTGCTTTATGTGGGATTTTAGTCATAAATAAAACAGGATGAAAAACAGACTTATTTCGTTTTTTGCACCAATACTAATCCTGCTTATTCTAGCAAGTATTGATGTGAAAGCACAATTGCAAGTAGACAGAACCTACGGTTTCAAAATTAACATCCCCTCCAACTGGAGCAAATCTTCCCATATGGATGGTACCGACAAGGTTTACGACTATTATAGCCCTGATCAGAATGCTGCTATTCAGTTGCGAGTATTTATGGCGGATGCTCGCATAACTGTCGACTTGCTTGCCCAAGTAAACGAACAAAATTTACTTCCGGCGGGCGCCAAAAAACTCAGTCTGAGTAATTCTACTTCAAGCAATGGAATACCAGGGAAACAAGGTTTGTACAGTATGAATTACAATGGAAACGAAGTGAATATGGCTGTGTTTTATACCGTACAAAATGGAAAAGGCTATGTTTTAACTGCTATCATTCCAACATCTATGCTCGAACAAAAAGGGGAAGAGGTCAAACGCATTACAAAATCTTTTGTTATTGATGGATTTAAAGCACCCATAGCCAAACAAGATAAAAAGCCTTCAGGTTTAGGAGGATTAATGGGAGGAACAAGTGCTAGCAATAAGCAAGCTAATCAACAAGATAATTCAGCTTTTTCAGGGAGTGGTTCAGGTGGAATGTCCGGTGGTTCTGGTAATAATAACAGGCTAATTGGTCAATATAATAAAACTCATCGTGCCGATGGTTTGTCAATAATGTATCATGAAACAATAATTCTTAATGCTAATGGAACATACGTTTATAAGATACAAAGAGGAACTGATCCTCATCCTGGTATAAAGGAAGGAAAATGGAAACTAAATGGTGATGTACTAATATTGCGTCAGAATAATAGTGATGTATATACATATACAGTTAAAGATAATTTCTTATACAAAACTTATGACGGCAAAATAGAATCAACTTTCAAAAAACAATAAGCTCATAAATATTAATAAGATGAAAACAAAAAGCCTTTTAAATATCGCAGTAATATGCATCATATTAGTGCTTGTAAGCAGCAATTTGTTCGCTCAGTTACAAAGTGACTCAAAATTTGGTTTCAAAATCAACATCCCAAGCAATTGGTCCAAAAGTTCGAGTATGGATGGTACTGACAAGGTTTTTGACTATGCCAGTCCCGACCAGAATGCTGCAATACAATTGCGTGCATTTATGGCGGATGCTCGCATAACAGTCGATTTGCTTGCCCAAGTAAACGAACAAAATTTACTTCCGGCTGGCACAAAAAAACTGAGCTTAAGTAATTATACTTCAAGCAATGGAATACCAGGGAAACAAGGTTTGTATAGTATGAATTACAATGGAAACGAAGTGAGTATGGCTGTGTTTTATACCGTACAAAATGGAAAAGGTTATGTTTTAACAGCCATTATTCCAACATCAATGATTAATCAAAAAGGAGAGGAAATCAAGCGAATTACAAGATCTTTTGTTATTGATGGTTTTGAGCAGCAATCTAGTTCTGCAAGAACTGAAAATGCTTCATCTCGATTTAGTGGATTAGCAGGAGGAACTTCTTCAACAAATAAAGCCACTCCTTTCCATATAAAGAATATTAAACTAAGTGATAAAATTGATGCAAATAAAAGAGCCATTAATCCAGGTAATAGTTTTAATCCGCGTACCGCTGAGATAAATGCTGTGATTGAATTTTCAGGCAGTACTGACTCTGATTTTATTGTTAGTTGGATCTATAAAAACTGGGATCAAACAATATTGAGTGAGAAATTTAATTTTACAGATAAGGGCGGAATAGGAGTTGTCTCTATAACAAAGCCAAATAATGGATGGCCTACTGGTAGTTATTCAGTGAAAATTGAAATGGGGAGTAAAGTGATACGCGAATTAGCTTTTACTGTTTCAGAACAAAGCTCTATGAGCAGAAGTAATAACAACAATAATTCTTCATCAAACAGCCGATCAGAAAAAAATGAAGTTACCATTTCAGGAAATGGAAGGAATGGAACCTATACATTTAATAAAAGTGGTTCATATCCTATCAAATGGAATGAAACAGTTGTAATTAGAGGTCTGGATAATTCAGGAACCAATGCACTTGAATTGTATTTGTATAACAACAAAGGTACTGGGACTTTTTCTTATGGACTTTCAACAAAAGGTAAATCAACTTTCACAATTGGAGCCGTTGATGGTAAAGGTCTTGATGGTAGTCCTGATGGTTCATCAACAGGTTCGTTAACAGTAACCGAATATCGTGAAGGTGGTATGATTAAAGGTCATTTTACGGCTCGTGTAAAAGGTCACAATATTAAAGGCAGTTTTTCCCTTGCCTTACCAACGCCCAAAGATTTCGGTGGATATGACTTAAAATAATGGTCTATAGGGCTATTTTGAGGAGGAAAAGGATAATACAGCAATTAAATCTAATGATATGAAATACAATAAATGGAATGTTTTTTTCAGTGTGATTATAGGATTGATGTTTGTTTCTACTACGCTGAATGCTAAAGATTTTGACGACAAGCAATACAAATTTAAAATCAGTATTCCGGATTCGTGGAAATCGAATATTGCGATGGATGGAACCGATAAAATCTATGACTTTTTAAGTCAGGACGAATTTGCTATGATTCAGCTCAGAGCATTTAAAGCGGATGTAACTTTATCAATGGATTTGTTAATTCAAGTGTATGAAGATAATTATTTGGCAAAAGGATCGAAGAGAGCCAATTTGAGTAAAAACAATCTACCATCTGGAATTCCTGCAACGCATGGGAAGTATGTATTGGATGAAGAAGGGATTGAAATAATTACGGAAGTGTATTATGTTTTGCTAAAAGGACAGGGCTATACAATTACCACCGTTATTCCAACAGTTATGCTAGCTCATTATCAGGGTGATATAAATCAGATCCTGAATTCGTTTGTTATTCCAGGTTATGAAAGAAAGGTTCCGTCTGAAAATAATTTAGGTGGAATAAGTGATAATAGCAATTCAAGTGGTTTGAGCGGACTAGGTGACAATTCTAAGAGCTCTAGCGGATTAGGAGGTTTAAGCGGTCTAAGTGCAGGATCAACAACAGAGGATAATTTTAGCGGATTGAATCAAACGGAGAACAATGCTATTCAGCCTTATGATGGGGTTAATATTATTAGCGTAAAGATAGGAGATAAGCTCATAAGCGATACGGAAGTAGACGTTCCAAAGACCGTTTTCGTTCCAGAAACTGAAGTTATATATGCCGTTTTTGATTGGATAGGAGAAGGAGCTAGTGGTCAAGAAATGAAAATGGCTTGGATTTACGATCAGGATATTTATACAATTGACGAAACATTTTATACGTTTTCCGAGTTTGAAACTGAGGGAGGCTATAATACTTTTTTAGAAATGCCCTATCAAGGGTGGCCGGAAGGCGACTATCATATTGAATTTAGTATTGTCGGTCAAATAGTATATGAAGCCAAATTTAGCGTTTCTGAAAGTGGAGGAGAGACCACCCAAGATGATTTTAACAGTGCCGATGATGCAGGAGGCTGGAGTCAAGTAGATGAAAGTAATTTGTTTGAAGGTGTAAAAGTTAAAGGAAGTATTTTGGTGGAGCAGAACTACGATGAATATGATAAATATGATGAACCAGATCATCGTAAGGAAAAATCTAAAAAGAATAAATCAAGAAATAAAGATATAGTAGGCCTTTATAATTTTATTGAAAGATCTGATGGTAAAGATTTTATGGATTATTGGCATATTACCATAAATAAAGACGGCACTTATGTTGATAAGCATCAACAAAAAGGGGACACTTATGTTGGCGGTGAAGAAGGCACATGGACATTGGATGGTGACAATTTGCATTTAAAAGGAAAGGGCGCCAATTTTACTACAGACTTTATTGTTGAAAAGAACGAAATGAGCAGAAGATCTGATAGTGGAATTACTTTTTGGTTTAGGAAAAAGTAAAAATAATTAATGAGATCAGTTAGGAATTACCTGCGCAAAAAAACAGAAAAATGAAAAACTCAATCAAGACTAAACAAATTATTATTGCACTCTTAGCCTTTACTTTGGCTTATTTTGGAGTACAAAAACTCTTTTTTAATTCCTCTGATTTTGAGGAAATAATGATAGAGGCAGCTGCAGAGCTCAACGAATCTTGTCCAATAATGGTGGATAGCGAAACGCGACTGGATAATGCTGAAGTAATTGATAATGATATTTTTAGATATAATTATACTTTGCTCACCAGTGTTCGCTCTCAGATGGATGTGAAGGGCACATCAAATTACTTAGAGCCTTTATTGATCGACCAAGTTAAATCCAACGCCGCACTTCAGATTTATCGCGAAAACAGAATTACTATGGCTTATTACTATTACGATAAAAATGGGTCTCTAGCCTTTAAGATTTTAGTTACACCCGAAAAATATAACAATTAAATAAATTCAATAACCTTTAAAATAACTTATTATGAAAAGAAAACATTATGTATGGATTTTAGTTATCGGATTCTTATTTTATCTGATTTATACTGGCGGTTGTGAATTTTCCTCAGCAAGTATTTCTGACGGAAAAGTATGTACATCTTTAAATGGAAGTGTTTGTGATAGTGATAACTCAACTATTTCAGGTAATCCGTCAGTTATTTACGCTAGCTGTAAATTAAAGTATGCTCCGGAAAGTACCGATATAAAATTTACCTGGTATTATTATGGTCAAACTAAATTTGAAATTGACCATGGCACCTTAAATTCTGGTACTAATGGATCCAATGTAGATGTCTATTCCAGCATTTCACGTCCAAACAATGGATGGCCTGCCGGTGAATATGAAGTTGTTATGCAGGTAATGATAGATGGAAAAGATCCACTAATTAAAAAATTTGAAATTCAATAGTTAACGCTTGGGGCTTAGTTGAAATTATAAATTCAGCAAGCCCCATTTATTTCTAAGTGAGGTAGGATGGGGTATAAATTGTTTTGCATTCTACTTTATAATCAAGGTAAGTGCTAGGAGCAGATAGATTTAAAAAGTATAATAATAATGAGAAGAATAGTCCTTTTAATTATTTTATTTAGCATTGGAATCCAATACAGTTCCTTTGCTCAAGTTTGGGCAGTGAATAGTTTTGTTTCAGATATTGAAGATGCGGTAGCTGAAGTAAATACAAAAGCACGAGCAAAAGACCTCAGTGGAGCGCTGTCAGGTTTAGATAAACTAAACGATTATATTAGGAGGAATGAACACAGATTTAGTGATTGGTATGAAAAAGCACGTGAAGAAGACCCCGGTTTTAGCTTAGAAATAAATGATGCTGGTTTAGTGGAACAGCTTCAATTAGAGTATTGGCGAAGTATGCTCGTGAAAGTGAATAGAAATAAGAGGTTAGTCACAGAAGCTTTTGAGGGTATACGCTATGATGAAGCTTTAGATGATCAGGATGTTGCTTGGTCGTATTTGCAAACAATTTATAAAACCGGAAAATCACTTATAGCTATTGCAGAAAGCTATAAGGAAGGAAGTGTTTTGGGTGTATTTTTTAACACAAAAGAAGGTTTGGATCAATTCGTGGATGATTATGCTAAAATACTAAGTTCTGAAAATCAACGGTTAGAAACAGAAGCTAAAGAAGCTAATCTTAAGCGGATGCTTAGCAAGGCCAAGCTAATGGAGCGTAACTACCTTGCCATTGAAAAAAAAATGAATAATAGTCTGGCCATTACAAAAGGTTTTGTAGAGAAAATAGAGACTTTGAAACAAATTGCGAAAGGTTTGAATAAGAGTCCTCGTTTTAAAATTGACCCAACAGACTCACGTTATAATTTTTACGGATCAAAATACCTTCAGGAAATTGTAGCAGAAGCAGCCCGGTTTAAGGAAGGCTATATTCAATGGGAAAATTTTGAGAATTCGTTTAATAATTCGATCGCTAAAGCTTTTCGCGAAAAACAAAATGTATTGGGCGAAATAAGAGAATCAGATGATGTTGCAGTAAAAGCTGCAAAAAAAGATGAAGTAAATGATGTTTACAATACCTTTAAAAATGATGCAAATAGGCAATACCATGATTTAAAAAAGACCTATAACCAGGCCGGTGATGCGGTAGAAATCAATCTTAATTATCGACTTAGTGGATTTGAGCCTGCTCAATATCCGTCTGGTCAAACATCTAATTCAGGTTCTTCGGGCAGCGAAATCAGATTAAGTGCCGTTAAAGCTGAGGCCGATGTCCAAGATTTAGTGAATCACATTCATTTGGGTGTAAGAGAAGTAAATCAATTGGCTAATCAAAGGCAAATGAAAGCAGCTATTGATAGATTAACGGCCTTGAATAGAAGAATCGATAATGAATTGAGTTTCTCCTTTGGGAAAGATTACCGTACAGCCAGAGAAGAAAATCCAAACTTTAAAATTCAAGTTAATGCCCAATTGAGCGGACAATTTAAAGCGGCCTATTGGGAAAGTAGTATGAAAAAGAATGCGTCTTTGTTAATTGAATTGACTAATAAGTATTATAATCCCACCAAAAGTAATGCCGGAATGTATTGGAAGTCTTCTTACGCAATTTGTAAAAGTATTTACGATATTTTGCAAGTAAAGCCTAATGTTGAAAAAGAACTTAAAGAAAAAGGAAAACAAGAAGCCTGGAATAAGTTTGAGGAAAGCGTAGATGGTCTAAAAGACGATATAAAGAAAATAAAAAAAGCAATTGAAATTGGTTACAACACTCCGGAAACCAAAGCAAATATAGGAGCATTGATGAAAAAGGTAAGAATAGCAGCCAGTTATTTGGAAAATATGGCTTCTTATATGCGAGCAAACGAAGAAGAAGCAAGCCGCTTTTATTCGCTCATCGATCGTTTAAATAAAATCAAAAAAGAAATTGAATCAGGACCCCGAAAATTGGTTGATAATTTTTCCGATTCGAGATACAATTTTAACGAATCAGACTTCTATGGTGAATTGAAAGTCTTGGTCAGCGATTATAAAGAAGAAGAAATTTATTGGAATCAATTTGATCAGAATTTTAATGCGTTGATTAAGAAAGCAGAATATTCAAAATATCAGGTAATTGAAAATATCAAAGGCACTGATGATTTCGAAGAAAAAAAGCAACAAGCAATTAAAACAGAAACCAAAGACTGGGATGGTTTTGATACTTATGCCAAAAGGAAGCGCGATGATTTATATGATTTAAAAGATCAAAGCACCTCGTCGAACAACTCCAATACAACAGAAAATCAATTGTTTGCAGGATCGAAAGTAAGCTCTGGAATAGTAGCTAGCGATACTGAGGATGAAAATAAAATCACTAAGGAAAATAGTGAATCAAATAAACCTTCAGGCAAAAGGATAAAAAACACCTTTTATCATAATATTTGGGGAGACAAAGGAGGTAATTCTAAGTTGTATTTTCATCAAAATGGATCATCTGTAATGATGGAAAATCCTAGTAGAAGTGGAAGTAAGAAGGGTAATATCATAAACGGAGTTTTGACTTTTAATTTTAGAAATTCAAATAATGACACTTATAAGGTGGAGTATAAATTAGTGGGTGATGGATATAAGATGGAGGTTCGGAAAGAAATGACTGATCGGATGATTTCTGATAAATTGCTTATTTCGAATAATTTTACTGCACCCAAACAAAAAGAAATTGAGGAATATCGTGCAAAAAACGGTTCTGTCGAAATTTCAGAATTGATATATAAAGGAAGTTTTTTTGCGATGACAAATGATTCTGATCATGATGCCGTACGTGATGACTTTGATAATTGTCTTAATACCTCCGAAGGATTAACCGTAGAAAACGGCGGTGTAAATATTATGGGTTGCCTTACTGGGCTTAGTGGTTTTTCTGTCTCAGGAAAAGATTCTGATTCAAAGGGAATTTCTAAAAGTAGTTTTAGTGGAAGTAGTAAAAATTCTTCGGATGCAAACAAGACTAAAGTAGAATCGAAGAAAGAGATTTCAGCTGGTGGTTCAAATAAAAAAATCTCGAATAGGCGAAAGCAGGATTTAGAGCGTGTTTTAGTTGGAAAGATAAGTAACGATGGTGATGGCAAAGGAGAATACCGCTCCCTAGCAATAGAAAACATTAGCCTAGACGATATGTTCGAATTTAAACTTTTGTCAGGTGAAATCTACAATATACAGGTTATTTGGCGCGATAAAACGGGCTCTTGGGAAACGAAATACAATGGTAAAGAAACAAGCTTTGAGGCTTCTGATTTTATAGAAAATACGTCTGCTTCAGTTACGCATTTAAATTTCGTAGTCAATTCAAATCATAATTTTTGGAAAAAAGGATCTGTACCTTGTGAGATGGAGGTCTGGCATTTAAAATCTAATGATCAAGATGCACCATCACACCAACAGGATTTTGCCCAAATGAGGGAAGAGGAAACAGCAAATAAACAAGGAAATACTACCAATAAAACGGACACGAAAGTTGTAAAAGACAATCCATGGGCAAAGAAGAAAACATCAATATCAACAGAAAAGAAAGTAGTTGAGGAAAAGCCTATTGTTAAGAGTAATTCCAAGGTTGCAGCTGAATTTAGCGCACTACTTAAAAAAGCGGATGAATCATTCAATAAAAAGTATTGGAACGAAGAGCAAGGCCCCAGGTCTTCATCAAATCCCAAACAAGAATCCATCAATTTATTAAGGCGTGCCGAACAATTAATTGGGCAGGAGAAACATATACTTGCACGCTATGATTTAGTTTACAAATTGGTTAGCACCTATTCTGGTTATGC
>Ga0307991_1000829_pt1 | contig 22378 bp, 19 predicted proteins | sample EllFjometagen131_FD_203146 | JGI IMG/M metagenome (GOLD analysis project Ga0307991, IMG submission 203146) | Marine microbial communities from Ellis Fjord, Antarctic Ocean - #131 | ecosystem: Environmental > Aquatic > Marine > Unclassified | place: Southern Ocean | collected 2014-10-08 | reverse complement strand
TACTTGAAGCCTCGGATACAAGAAATAAACCTTTTGAACATAATGCTGATGCTACTGTTTTCGGAAGATGGGGCGATAGTACTCCAAAATCATATTTTAATGGTGATATTAATGATGTTCAATTATGGAATATTGCCCTAACACAAGCACAGATAACTTCTTATTATAATAATTCACCTACAGGTAATGAAAATGGGCTTATTGGGTTTTGGAAATTTGACACAGGTTCAGGAACTACCGCTTATGATGAAACTAATGAAGATAACGATGGAACAATTTACGGTCCATTATGGAATTCAGCTTCAGGTGGAAGTAGTGATGCAGACGGCGATGGTGTAAATGATGATAGTGATGATTATCCTTTGGATGCTACAAGGGCATTTAATAACCATTTTCCCGCAAACGGTTTTGGAAGTCTTGCATTTGAAGATTTATGGCCGGCTACAGGAGATTATGATTTTAATGATTTGGTAATAAATTATCAATTTCAAACAATTACTAGTGCAGCAAATTATGTTGTCGAAATATTAGGAACATTCACAGTTGAAGCAATAGGAGCTCATTATCAAAATGGATTTGGTTTCCAGCTTCCGAACAATTATATACCTGATGCGAATATTACAGTTTCGGGATATAATCTACAGGAAGTAGGTTTAATATCATTATTGGCTAATGGCACAGAAGCTAATCAATCAAAAAATACAATTATTGTTTTTGATAATGCTTTTAATATTTTGCCGAATACCGGAGGCGAATTAGGGGCAAATACCGATCCTAACGGTACTTATGTTGTGCCTGATACTATAAATATTACAATGGATTTTGTAAACAGTACTTATACTGAAAATGATATTTCTATTTCAAATTTTAATCCATTTATTTATATTGACCTTGTGAGAGGAAAAGAAATTCATCTTGTGGATCACGCTCCAACTGATTTGGTTGATGTTTTATACTTCAACACCTTACATGATGATAGTGATGAATCTCAAGGAAGATATTACAAAACTGAAACAAATTTACCATGGGCAATTAATGTTTATGAAAATTTTGATTATCCTATTGAGAAAACAGTTGTTAATCAGGCTTATTTAAACTTTGGTACATGGGCACAAACAAGTGGATCAAGTTACTCTGATTGGTATCAGGATATTTCAGGGTATAGAAATAGTACATATATTTATTAAAACGTAAGCAATTAAATTTTCACCTTCAACTTCATTTGAATAAGCGAGGAAAGAATTTCAATTGCTACAAGATTTTCGCCTCCTTGGGGTACAATAATATCTGCAAATCTTTTTGTTGGTTCAATAAATTGCAAGTGCATGGGTTTAACAAAATCCTGATAATGATCTAACACTTGTTTAAACGATCGTCCTCGCTCTTCAATATCTCGCCAGATAATTCTCATAAGTCTGTCATCATCATCAGCATCAACATAAGTTTTTACGTCAAGACGTTTTCTTAATTCACTATTTGTAAAAATCAAAATTCCTTCAACAATAATTACTTTTTGTGGCTCAACATTAATAGTTTCTTTATCTCTTGCACAAGTGATATAAGAATAAATCGGCATTGGAATATTTTGATGTTGCTTAAGCATATCCAAATGCTTAATCAATAAATCAAATTCGATTGATGATGGATGATCAAAATTAATATTTTTCTTTTCTTCTTGAGAAAGATGTCCATTGTCTTTGTAATATGAATCCTGCGAAATAACAGAGACAGATCCTACAGGTAAGTTTTTAATTATTTTGTTAACAACAGTAGTTTTTCCTGAACCTGAACCGCCTGCAATACCAATAATCAGCATAGTTTTTTTTATTTAATTTGCGTTTACAAAGATATTAAAAATCAAAAAAAAATCAACGTATTACTTTTTTTTGTGTTTAAATGCAGTTCTGGGCTGCAACAGATAATACTTTAAAGTTCAAATAAACATAGAGACCACGAGGCTCTCAGAGGATTGTCTGTTTTTATATAGTATTCGTTTATATAGACAAATAAGAATTATCTTCTTAAGCTTTGGAATATGAAGAAATTTTGTAATAAAGTTGATTATGTGTCTTTTTTAAAACTTCATAACCTGCAATTCTCTCGGGTTTTTCCATTGTCCCCTGGTAAAATCCGGGAATGACTGTGGCTGCGAATTATTTGCAATAGATCGTTCACTAAGTTCGGTGACAACACTTAAAGCTGCTGCATCATAAACATCTGTATCTGGTTCTCTTCCGGTAATAAGTGCCTCAACTAATCTATAATCTTCAATAAAATCCATTCCACCGTGACCAGCTCCTTCACTTTCTTTTTCAAGCTTCTTCCACACGGGATGTATATATTTATCTTGATAATTTTTAAAGTCTTCCCAACTATGTGCTGGACTTATTCCTTCAATATAAATTTTTGATTCTGGATATTTTCTCAATACGCCTTTTGTACCCTGAAAATAAATATCACGGCTGTATGGTCGGGGATTATTTGTGTCGTGGGTTAGTACAATTGTTTCTCCATTTTTTGTTTTGATTAATGTTGTAACAACATCACTTAAAGTGAATTTTTCATTAGCCTGAGAGCTGTCAATTCCAAATCTTTCCTCGGCATAAAGATGTAACCCCATAGTTTTAGTACCCATAGAAGTTAAGTAATCAAATTGATTTCCGCGGTTAATATCAAGACATTGAGCTATTGGACCTAATCCGTGAGTTGGATAAAAATCACCGTTTCTTTTCATTGAATGATCTCGTCTCCAAACTCCTTCTCCGGTCATATCATGTTTTACCCATCTCAAATCATGTAAATAACCACATTCTGCGTGTAAAGGAATTCCAAGAAGACCTTTTTTAACTATATTCAGCATTGTCATTTCAAAACGGTCGTAATTACAATTTTCCATCATTATACAATATTTCCCGGTCTTTTCTGAAGTTTCAACAAGTTTCCAACAATCATCAACTGTGTATGCTGCAGGAACTTCAACTGCTGCATGCTTACCTGTTTTCATTGCTTCGAGGCACATTGGAACATGCCATTTCCAAGGTGTTACGATATAAACCAAATCAATGTCATCACGAATGCACATTCTTTTATAGTCTTCGTCGCCTTTTGTGTAAATATCTGGTTTTTTTCTTCCTGCCTCAACAGCCATTTTTTGTGCATTTAGGGCTTTGCTTTTTACAATATCGCAAACTGCAACAAGTTCAGCACCCTTGATTTTTAGGAAATTAGCAAAATGAGCTGTGCCCTGCAGTCCAACACCAATAAAACCAATACGAACTTTTTCCATGGGTGGATTTATCAAAGGAAAACTTTTTGGTGGAGGTAATTTTACAATTTCATTTGAGTATGCTGATAAAATTTTTGAACCTAATGCTATTCCAATTCCTGCAGCTGCACCTTTTTGAAGAAAATCTCTACGGTTAAATTTATTGCTCATGATAAATTATTTAAAATTCAGGCATAAAAATACGATAATAATGGACATACAAAGGGGAGTAACTAATCAGTTTCAAAATTGAAAGCTTGTTATGAAAATAGATGACGGGGAATCAATGCTTAAATGCTTAAATGCGAAAATGATTAAATTAATCAATATTGAAAATTATGAGAGAAAATGAAATGTTTATTAGTGAAACTCAAATTTAAAAAATGTAGTGAACATAGCAAAGCTCTCTCATCGCAAGTAATTGAAATTTGTTTGTTGAACCAATTTAAATGATAACTGTCAAAAAAATAATCATTTTATGGAAACAATAAATAGCATTCATTTAAACATTCTATCATTTAAGCATTTAATCATTTGTTAGCTTTCAGCATACTGATTAATTACAAAGGAGAAATAGAAATCTTAAAATAGAAATTGCTTTTTTCAAATTAAAAAAGAAAACTCAATAAAATACCTGCTGCTACTGCCGAACCTATCACTCCTGCAACATTAGGAGCCATGGCATGCATTAGCAAGTGATTCGATGGGTCGGCTTTCAAACCTTCTACCTGAACAACTCTTGCACTATCAGGAACAGCGGATACTCCGGCCGCTCCCACCAATGGATTGATTTTATTTTCTTTTGATAAAAACAGATTCATTATTTTAGCAAACATAACACCACCTGCTGTTGCTATCATAAATGAAATAGCTCCTAATCCAAAAATTAACATTGATTGAGAAGTTAAGAAAACATCTGCTTGAGTTGAAGCTCCAACAGTGAGTCCTAAAACAATAACAACAATATCAATTAACGAAGTACGTGAAGTGTCAGCAAGTCTTCTGGTTACGCCACTTTCTTTAAGGATGTTTCCGAAGAATAACATTCCTAATAATGGTAGAGAACTCGGAGAAATGAATGCAGTTAAAAGTAGTCCAATAATTGGGAACATAATTTTTTCGAGTTTAGAAACGGAACGTGGAGGTTTCATTTTAATAACTCTTTCACGTTTAGAAGTCAAAAGTTTCATAATTGGAGGTTGGATTACAGGAACAAGAGCCATATAAGAATATGCTGCAATTGCAATCGGTCCAATTAAGTTTTGAGTTTGAATTCCGTTAATTATGTTACCATTAGCAATTTTCGATGAAAGGAAAATTGCAGTTGGTCCGTCAGCTCCACCGATAATTCCGATTGCACCGGCTTCGGGTAGATTAAATCCAAGGTAAATTGCGCCGAGGAAAGTAAGAAAAATACCAATTTGTGCAGCTGCACCAAGTAGCATTAATCTTGGGTTAGATATTAATGAAGAAAAATCTGTCATTGCTCCAATACCTAAAAAGATAAGCGGAGGATATATCCCTTTGATTACACCAAAATAAAGATAGTTTAACACACTTCCTTCCTGGTAAACACTCAATTGAAGGTTAATTCCATCGGATTGGTAAAACGGAATATTTCCAATAATAATTCCTACCCCGATAGGTATAAGTAAAAGAGGTTCGTATTCGTATCTGATTGCTAAAAAGATAAAAAATAATCCTACAACAATCATAATTAAATGACCTGGAGTTGCATTATTGAAACCAGAATATTTAATAAATTTCTGAATTCCGGAATATGCACTTGATTCATTTTGTTCAATAGAAATATTTTCTTTAGATGATACCTGTTCTGTTGTAGTTGTGTCCTTTTTATCGACAGAATTGTTGTTTTGATGTGAACCTATAAATGATGATAATATTGCCAGGATTGCAATTATTCCAAAAACTGTTATAGTTTTTCTTACTCCTTTATTCATAATAATAAACTTAAATATGATTAAATTAGTTTATAATATTTCAATTAAAACATCACCTTCCAACACAGCATCGCCCGGATTTACTTTAATAGATTTAATAACACCCTGTTTTTCCGATAAGAGGTCGTTTTCCATTTTCATTGCTTCGTATTGAAGAAGTTTTTGACCTTTCTCAATAGTGTCGCCTTCTTTCACAAATATCTGCATAATATTTCCCGGTAATGGTGCTTTTATTTTAGCTGTACCTACAACTTGTTTTTTGAATTTATGTGCTGATCGTGGTGTTTCCAGTTCTTTTCTAACCAATATCGGTGTTTTGTTTTGCTGAGTGGTTTGTTCCAGTTCTATTTTATAGAAAGTACCGTTTACCTCAACTTTGGCTTTGTTATCTTCAAAATTAAGTATTTCAACATTATACAAATGCCCTTTTATTCTGAATTTAAATTTTTTCATTTGTTGTAAATTGTATAGCTAAATAATTCTTGTTTTTTTGTTTAAAATTTTTTAATAAATGATGTTGGAAAAAAAGGTATATGGTTATAAGTTTATCCATATTTCTTATAATTCCGTTTTGCTCATTTTTTACTTTTGTCTCATTCCATAAATTTTTGAACTCCATGGAGAATAACTTTTTGATATTCTTTTGATAGTAATTACATTACTTTCTTGGTCATGAAGTTGATATAAATAAAGAGCAAGTGAAATTGCTGCACTTTCATCACCTGGGATTCGTTCAACTTTTTCAGTTTGCTTTAGCTTGCCTGATTTACGAAGTTTATGGCTGATATTGTAATTTATTAATTTAGAAAAATAAGTAAAAACAAAGAACAATATTACCAATGCAGAAAATACAATACAATAACCAACAATTGCGATTGTTATGCCATCTGAAATTATATTTGGTAATTCAATAGATAAAATTTCCGGTATCATTTTTTATTTATTTATAATGGAATGTTTGAATGTTTTTTCGGAGGATTTGAATCCTTTTTTGTAGCAAGAGTTTTTAATGCTCTAATAACCCTGAATCTTGTGTTTCTTGGTTCTATTACATCATCAATATACCCGTGCCTTGCTGCTTCATAAGGATTAGCAAATTTATTATTGTATTCTGTCTCTTTTTTTGTGATGTATTCTGCTTTTTCCTTTTTATCTTCAATTTCAGCAATTTTTCTGCCTTCGAGTATTTTGATAGCACCAGCTGAACCCATAACTGCAATTTCTGCAGATGGCCATGCATAATTAAAATCACCTTTTAATTGTTTTGAACTCATAACATCATGAGCACCGCCATAAGATTTACGTAAAGTTATCGTAATTTTTGGAACAGTAGCTTCGCCATAAGCAAACATTAGTTTTGCGCCATGAATAATTATTCCACCATATTCTTGTCCGCTTCCGGGAAGGAAACCAGGAACATCAACAAGAGTAAGTATGGGAATGTTAAAAGCATCGCAGAATCGTACAAATCTTGCAGCTTTTCTTGATGAATTTATGTCAAGGACTCCGGCGAGGAAATTTGGTTGATTTGCAACAATACCAACTGAAATACCATCGAATTTTGCAAAACCTGTAATTATATTTCTTGCATAATTACGCTGTACTTCCAAAAATTCGCCATTATCAGTAATTGCATGAATAATGTCTTTAATTTCATATGGCTTGTTTGGATTTTCAGGAATGATGTCATTCAAATAATCTTCCATTCTGTTAATTGGATCGTCACATTCTATTTGTGGAGGTTCTTCAAGATTATTCTGTGGAAAATATGATAAGAGTTTCCGAATAATTAAAATGCCTTCTTCTTCGTTTTCGGCAATAAAATGAGATACACCTGATTTTGTTCCGTGAACCTGTGCACCGCCAAGATCCTCAGTTGTGATTTCTTCTCCTGTAACTGTTTTGGTAACTTTAGGACCGGTAACAAACATATAGCTTGTATCTTTACTCATAATAATGAAGTCGGTTAAAGCAGGTGAGTAAACTGCACCTCCGGCACATGGTCCAAAAACTGCTGAAATTTGTGGTATCACACCTGATGCTTCAATATTTCTTTGGAATATTTCAGCATAGCCTGCCAAACTTTTAACACCTTCCTGAATCCGTGCTCCACCGCTATCGTTAAATCCGATAACCGGTGCTCCGACTTTCATTGCCTGATCCATTATTTTACATACTTTTTTTGCAAAGGTTTCGGAAAGTGATCCTCCGAAAACAGTAAAATCATGAGAAAAAACATAAACAACTCTGCCATCAATAGTGCCATGTCCGGTTACAACACCGTCTGACAAATAATGAGTTTTTTCAAGTCCGAAATCATGCGAACGGTGAGTTACGAACATATCAAATTCTTCGAAACTTCCTTCATCCAAAAGTAATTCGATACGTTCTCTTGCAGTAAATTTCCCTTTTTTGTGTTGGGAATCTATTCTTTTTTGACCCCCGCCTAATTTGGCTTCTTCCCTTTTACTTAAAAGTTCTTGGATCTTGTTTTCAATAGCCATTTTATATTTGTTTGTTAATTTATTTATAACAATTTAGTGCCTTTAATTTTTAGTGCTTAAAATGTTTAAAGTTGAAGTTACCTGCAAATTATAAATTACTTAAGGCACTCCATCCCGAAAGTTTTCGGGATTAGTTCAATTTAAGTACTTTTTTTCTCACATAATTCTGTTAAAACTCCAAAAGTAGATTTTGGATGAAGAAAAGCAATATCTAATCCTTCAGCACCCTTTCTAGGTTTTTTATCAATTAAACGAATGCCTTTTTCTTCGGTTTCAACAAGAGATTTTTCCAAGTCATTTACTGCAAAAGCAATATGATGAATGCCTTCACCTTTCTTTTCTATAAATTTTGCAATAGGTCCTTCTGCATCTGTCGATTCTAATAATTCGATTTTGGTTTGGCCGATTTTTAGAAATGCTGTTTTAACTTTTTGTTCTTTTACTTCTTCAGTAGAATAGCATTTTAACCCAAGTACTTTTTCGTAGTATTCAATGCTAGATTTTAAATCTTTAACTGCAATTCCAATGTGTTCAATATGAGTTGGATTCATTTTAAAAAGTTTGTTGTTAAATTTTTCACAAAAGTATATCTTTTTTAGATAATCAAAGAAAAATCAATGAAATAATTTATTAATTTTATTTGTAATAAATATGAAATTACTTATCTTTGAATTTAAAATGGATTTTGATAAAAAAAATCATATTTTTACAAATAAATTCTAAGTAATATTCCTTGTTATGAAAGTTATTAATATCATCATTTTATTTTTTGTTTTATCGATGAGTCTTAATTCACAGCCATTTGTAAATATTGATGCAGGCTTTACCGGTGTTATGCAAAGTACCGGATCTTGGATTGATTATAATAATGATAAATTTATTGATGTTCTTATTACTGGCGAAAAATTTAGTGGAAATAATCAAATACTTATTTCTAATATTTATACAAATTCGAAGGCGAAGGCTTTTTATAAACTAAATACTTATCTGCCTGAAGTATATCGTGCTTCTGTTGATTGGGGTGATTTTGATAAAGATGGAGATAAAGATCTTATAATTTGCGGAGAAACAAATAATAAAAAAATCATAACAAATATTTACAAGAATAATGGTTATGGAAAACTCTTGTTGTTACCTACAAACATTACTCCTGTACGCGACGGTTCTGTTCATTGGGGTGATTATGATAAAGATGGAAATTTGGATATTTTAGTTTCAGGACAAAGTTATAATAACAATGTAATTACAAAGATTTATAGAAACAATGGAAATAATATATTTTCTCCGATTATTTGTGGGCTTGATGCTGTTTATTTAAGTTCTGCAAAATGGGGAGATTATGATAGTGACGGGGATTTGGATATTCTTCTTTCCGGTCAAAAATATAATGGAGTAACTATTTCAAAAGTTTATAAAAATATTGGAAATAATAAATTTGAATCTTTGCCATTATTAATAGAAGGTTTGAGAATGAGTGATGTTGAATGGTGTGATTTTAATAAAGATGGAAAACTTGATTTTATTATTTGTGGCGAAAATTTCAATAATCAAATAATTACTAAAGTTTATAAAAACACAGGCAATGATAAATTTGTTGAAGTTAGAACAAATATTCCCGGAGTACGTTCAGGAAGTATTGATTTAAAGGATTATGATTGTGATGGTGATTTTGATGTTTTGATTTCCGGAGAGTCATACGAAAAAGCAATAACAAAAGTTTATCGTAATGATGGAAATTTTGTTTTTAATGATATTAATGCAGGACTTCCGGGAGTTTATATGGGGGCTGCTTATTGGGGTGATTATGATAATGATTGTGATAAGGATATTTTGATTTTAGGACTTAATAATTGTTATGATTATATTGCAAAACTATATCGCAATGATGGAGAAAATGTTGAGAAAAAGAAAGTTGAAGAAGTAAATGATTCCGGGATTTGGACTACTTCTTCTTATGCTATTCCCCAAAGAGGCCCGTTATATTATTTTGTTTATTCATCCTGTTATTGCGATCCTTATAAAAAGGGGCAGGATTATCACACTTATATAAGTAATGTCCATAGAACAAAAACTCCTTACGATTTGCATAATATGTTTAATAGTCTTATAAGGAAAAATGTATCAACGTGGCCAGAGATTGATCAAGGACACAGAGTTTCTATTGGGTATGAAAAGAAAGCTTCTGCAGCAAAAGCCCGGACTAATATAATTCGAGAATATACAGAAGAAGAATTTCATGTTCACTATGTTGAATGGTAAAAAAATGTTTATTCAAAGTTAATTTTAAAAAAGCAAAATATCTTTTCACAAAACATATTGTATATTATTAAATAACAATATTAGTTATGAATATAAAAATTCTATTAAATGTTATAATTTTATTATTTGTAATATTTTCTTGCACGAAAGGTTCAGATATTGAGGAATATCCGCCAGTAGCTCAAATTCAAGTATTTCCGTTAATAGGTGATACGACTACAATATTTCTTGCTGATGCAAGTACAAGTTATGACGAAAATTATCCAGATGCATGCCTTGAGTTTCAATGGAATTGGGGTGAAAATGAAGAATGGTCAGATTATTCTATAAATCAAACTTCAACATATAAATATGATTCTTTTGGAAGTTATATGGTAAGCGTCAGGGTAATTGATACTTCCGGTTGGACTGATACTGACTTTGTTGAAATTATGGTTGTTGAAGACAAATAAATAATTACTTCAAACTAATAAGATCGCTATATGATTTATCAATAAAGTTTGAGGAATCAACTTTTAATAAATCAATATATTTATTGCATTGTTTTCTGAGTTTTTCTTCGCCGATGTTTCCACTATTATCAATAGCTTCAATTTCTATAAAACTGCCAAGATATTTTACTTTATCGATATGGAATTTTACATTTTCAATGAAAAAAATCTTACGGGTTTTATCAACAATTACCCAAACTTTAAGCGTGTTTTCAAGAATTTGTTTTAGGGATTTAATATTTTCATTTGGTTTATAAAGAATGACTTCAGATTTTTTTAATCCTTTAATCTCAATTCTATTATATAAAATTAAGGAATTTTCAATTTTCCCTTCCCGAAGTTTTAACCGTCCTTTTTCAGTGTTGAAATAAGTATCTATCTGATGGTCTTCCCCAATATATTTTGCATTATTTTTTAATAATATTTCTTCAATAATTTCAGGGTTGTTGCAAGAAGCTTTAATTTCTATGTTTAGGATATTCATGATGTAAAGATAGAAAAAACCGTTAAAGTAAATTAACGGCTTTAGATTAGTGGAGCATAGGGGAATCGAACCCCTGACCTTCCCGAATGCTTTCGGGACGCTCTAGCCTGAGAAAAGCTAACAGTTGTTATTAATATTTTCCAGAAATTTCAATGATGTATAATAAACCAAATAGACGAACTTTAAGATTTTAGTCATTTTATGAAGAATTAATTAAGAACTCAATATATTTTCTACTTTTCTTTTTTTTAATCTGATATTCTCTACTAACAGCTTCAGTTCTTGTATTATGTTTTTCTTGGTAAACTAATTTCCATGGGATACCAGATTTTGTAGAAGGAGTACGACTCCAATTATGCTGCTGAAGTCTTTTTACCGGATCTTCTGAGCTGCCGATATAGTATTTATCAGTTTTAATACTTTGAATAATATATGTGAAGTAAAACATATAGGCTTTTTAAGTAGAAGAAAAAAGAATGTAATCGTTTCTTGTTTTTAGTGGAGCATAGGGGAATCGAACCCCTGACCTTCCCGAATGCTTTTGGGACGCTCTAGCACATAAAAAAAATATTTTATTCTTAGTGGAGCATAGGGGAATCGAACCCCTGACCTTCCCGAATGCTTTCGGGACGCTCTAGCACATAAAAAAAGTATTTTATTCTTAGTGGAGCATAGGGGAATCGAACCCCTGACCTCTTGACTGCCAGTCAATGTATTTTATTATCTTTTTTCTTCCTTTTACTTCCTATTATTACATAAGATAAATATTGTGAGTACTTAAACAATTAATATTTTCCTTTGTTTATGCTTTGTTTTCCTAATTTGTATGTATATTTGTATGTACATTCTAAATTCTTATACATTATGGATACCATTAAAAAAAAACCTGAAGTTACTACTTCGATTATTTTAGAAACTCGAGTTGCTAAAAAAAACAATACACATCCTGTTAAACTAAGAGTCACTTTTGAAAGAAAACAAAAGTATTACACAATTAGAGGACATTCTTATTCTACAAAAGATTTCGAAATCATTATTGGACCAAAACAAAAAGGAAAATATAAAGATGTAAAAAGAATATTAGCTTACATCGAAAACAGTGCAATTGAATTTATTGATAATATGTCTAATGATTTTTCTTTTGAAGAGTTTGAGAAATTTTTCCAAAAGAAAAAAAACAACAAGAAAACTATTCAGGATTTCTTTGAGGATAAAATTGATGAACTTAATAACGAAAATAAATTTCAATCAAAATCATTATATATTGCTACACTAAATTCTTTTTCTCATTTTGACAGTAATTTTAGCTTTAAAAAAATTAATCCTAATTACCTTACTAGATATGAAAACTGGATGATCTCAAAAAATGAAAATAGAAAATCACAGAGGTTTACAACGATTGCTATTTATATGAGAAATCTCAGACATATTATTAACAGAGCCATTAACAAAAATGTATTCAAACAATCAGATTATCCTTTTGGTATTGAAAAAGACAAATACCAAATCCCTGTCACTAATAATATTAAAAAAGCTCTTAATCTCTCTCAAATAAAAATGCTTTTTAATTCTGTCCCGGATGACAATAATGAAGCAAAGGCTTTATCCTACTGGTTATTTAGTTACTTATGCAATGGAATGAATATGGCTGATATTGCAAATCTAAAATATGGCAATATTAAAGGTAATAACTTAATCTTTATTAGACAAAAAACCCTACATACTTCTAAAAGAAAAAGAGAAATATCTGTATATTTGTTGCCCGAAGCACATAACATTATAAATAATCTCGGTAATAAGCCACAAGAAAAAAACTCATATATTTTTCCTGTGTATAATGATCAAATGTCAATGGAGCAAAAGTTTATCAGGCTTAAGCAATTCATTAAAACAACTAACAAGTACATTAAAAGAATAGCAAGTAAAATTGGTCTTGACAAAGAAATTACGACATATTGGGCTAGACACTCATATAGTACCGTTTTAAAGCGTTCAGGAGCTTCAATAGAGTTTATAAGTGAACAACTAGGTCATACAAGCACAAAAGTAACAACCAATTACCTTGATACATTTGAAGATGATCAAAGAGCAGAATTTGCTAAAAAACTAACCGATTTTTAATAAAATTATTAATGAGAAAAAAATACAAGCTGCTAACCTTATAAAACTTGAATTATGAACAATAAATTTAAAAAATTAAATGATATTTTAAATATCAATTTAAGACCCTGGTTAGATATAAATAAATCTGACAAAAAATTTATTAATATAACTAAGGATTTTAGTCCTATTGATTATGATTTCCAAAATTTATATCAAATAGATTTTTTTCCTTCTTTTAACGATAAGACTAAATATTATTATAAACTAATTAATTATGAAGCAATTGAATACTGTAATGAAATTTATAATTTAATAAATAAAAATGATGATTTAAAATACCAAAAGTTTTTGCTAAATGATACTCTTAACAAAAAATTAAAAACCAAACTATCTGAAATTGCAAAATTAATTAATGAGAGAAAATATAACAATATAGATTCTATTGACCCATATAAAACTTCCCCATTAATCGACGAAGACCTAAAAACAGAAACATATATTATTCAACTTTTAAAAATCACACTTGTTAAAATATATCTCGAAATTCAAAATTTATTCCCATTTATTAATAAAGATGATATATTATTTGAAAATGATTTTTATTCCACTTTTTTTTCTGAACCCATTCCAAAAAAATCATTTTTACAAAAAATCAAACCTCCTAAAATTATTACTAACAATTCTGAAACAACAGAAACAACTCATTTTCCCAAAGAACATATTTTTCATTCTTTTAAATATAAAAATCTTAAATTTGATAGTGATAAACTAAACGATTTATTTGATAGCCTTAAAAAAAATAATTTTATTTCTGATATAAGTTCACTTATAAATTTTAAAAAAATATTTTATGGTGATGAAATTTCAACACCTATTATTTGGACTGGAAATAAAAGCGAACTATATTATTTTATCCATTTAATTTATACGAAATATAAACTTGTCGAAGACCTTAAGCAAAAACAATGGAAAGTTACTTGTAAATGTTTTATAAGACCTGATAAATCAAAATTTACCATAAAAGAATTAAAATATTTAAAAAAACCAAATTTAACATATAATCATATCGAAAAAGCTGTTAATCTTTTAAAATAGCCACTCTACACTTTACTTTTATTATCTTTTATTTATTTATTTTTTGCCTTTATTTAATTGTACAATTATTTAATCATTTATTATCTCTGGCACTCTACACTCTACACTCTACACCTATCCTTTGTAAAGTGCTTAAAATTAACCATTTTTCTAACATATATTTACGCTGAATTCAAAGACAAATAGTCTTGCGTAAGGCTCATTTATTAATTTTTAAAATATTAAAAAAATGAGTGAAAATATGATTTTCGAAAAATTAGAGCATCTAGAAAATATGCTCTCAGGGCAAACTATGCTCAAAAAAGAAGTATTGAATTTTAATGAAGCTGCACTTTATCTTGATGTGTCACATTCGCACCTATACAAATTAACTAGCAAAGGAGCAATCCCGGCTTATAAGCCTAATGGAAAAAAATTGTATTTCAATCGCGAAGAACTTAACAACTGGCTTTTATCTAACAAGCTGACTACAAAAGATGAAATTGATACACTGGCTGATAATTATTTAATCAAAAAAGGAAAGGCTAAGTTATGATGGAAGTATTGAACATTCTTTTTGACCTTTCTGGTGAAATCAAAGAAATGAAAACTCTTTTACAACATTTAAAAAAATCTCACTTCGGAAAATTTCAGGAAACCTGGATTAACAGTCAAGATGTATTGTTTGCTCTGAAAATTAGCAAACGTACTTTGCAAAATTTACGCGATAAAAAATTAATCCCTTTTTCTCGTATCAAAGGTAAATTCTATTACAAGCTTTCAGATATTGAAGCTATGCTTGAAAATAACTATTCTATTAACACTAAAAAGAATAGCTATGATTAACAAAAAGGATATTTTAAACATCACGCATTATGGTCTTAATATATATTCCTACGTGCTACAACTTTATTATCCTGGTGAAACAGTCCTTTCCCTCTCAGGGAGGGACTGTAAACCCACCAAAAATCCTTTTAACGAAAATAAACTTTCTTTAAAGATTTCTATTAAGGATAATTGTGCTGTTCATTCTGATATTGACAATTCTATTACTGCAGGAAATGCTTTTGATTTTGCTAATCTACATTTTAAAAAAAATGAACAAGATTTATTAAATACTTTAAATGATGTATTAAATTTAAATATTGAAAATAAAGAAAAAAAATCTGTTTTTAATAGTGTTGATAATATTCAAAATAAATTTCTGTTACCTGAAATTAATATACCTGTTTTTAGCTTTTTTAAACGCCCTGTATCTAATATTTATCCCTGTAAAGTAATTAGTCTACTTGACCTATATAATATTGTTAGAAGCGATAATTATGCCTTAAACACAAATAAACTTCGCAATATAAGCGATGTTAAAGACGCTAGATTTTTTAAAGCTAATAACTTCGATTATGTTACTTTTTCAGGTACTTTTTCTAAAAGAAACGATAAAGCATTGCTTTCTCATTCAGGTTTACTAACTATTGATTTCGACCATTTAGATAATATTAAAGATATTAAAAATCTTTTACTTAACGACGAGTATTTCGATACAGAATTAATGTTTGTTTCTCCATCTGGAAATGGATTAAAATGGATAATTCCTATTGATTTATCAGAAGTAAATCATCAAAATTATTTTTTAGCTGTTTCTAACTACATTAAACATACTTATAATTTAGAAGTTGACAAATCTGGCAAAGATATTTCCAGAGCTTGTTTTCTTCCTTACGACAATAATGCTTTTATAAATCCTAATTATTGCAAAAATGAAAAATAGAAAATTCAATCCTAGCGATTGGCTTGACAAACCTAATATAGTCTTAACAAATAATACACACTTAAAAGAACAAAATAAAATATTATCATCCGATAATTTATCTGATGTTGAAATAATAATATCAAGAATTGAAGAAAGTAAAATTGATATTACTGCATCTTATAACGATTGGCTTAATATAGGTTTTGCTTTTGCTGATGAATTTGGCGAAAATGGTCGTAATTATTTTCATAAAATTAGCCAATTCTATCCTGATTATTCTGAAAAAAATGCTAATAATCAATTCAATGAATGTTTAAAATCTAATGGTAAAGGTATAAATATTAAAACATTTTATTTTATTGCTAAACAAGCAGGCATTAATATTTCAGTATCAAAATCTAAAGATAATGAAACTATATTAATTGAAAAAAAGATTTTCAATACTCCTTATATCCCTGTTAGTGTTTATCATCATTTACCGGAAATCTTAAAAGAAAGTACTAATATGTTTAAAGACAACACAGAAAAAGATGTTTTTCTTATTGGGGCTATTTCTGTTCTTAGTGCTTGTTTACCTAATATACAAGGTATATATTTCGAAGAACCGGTTTCTACACATCTTTATTCTTTTATTACTGCTCCTGCGGGATCTGGTAAAGGGAAATTAAAATGGGCTAAATATTTTGGATTAAAAATTCATAAAACTATTGTTGAGAAATCTAAATTATATAAACAAGAGTATGATAAAGAAATCGAAGATTATAATAATCTTAATAAAAATCTTCGTAAAGATACTGAACGTCCTATAGAACCTAAACATAAAATGTTCTTTATTCCTGCTAACAGTAGCTCTTCTGCTTTTATTCAAGCTTTAGCTGATAACGATTTTAAAGGCCTTGTCTTTGAAAACGAAGCCGACACTCTGTCAAATACTCTAAAACAAGATTGGGGTAATTTTAGCGATGTACTGCGTAAAGCTTTTCATCACGAAAGCACTAATATGTTCCGTCGTAAAGACAACGAATATATCGAAATCGATGACCCTCATTTAGCCATTGTTTTATCTGGTACTCCTAAGCAAATTAGCAATATGATTCCTGATGTAGAAAATGGGCTTTTTAGTCGCTTCCTTTATTATGCTTTCGAAGACTCTAGCGATTTTAAAAACCCTTTTATTTCTTATCAAGATGTAAATTATGTCGATTTTTTTAATAAACAAGGACAAAGTATATTCGATTTATATCAAAATCTTATTAGTTTAAACGATAAAATTATTTTTTCTTTAACTAATGAACAGGCTAATATATTTACTTCTAAATTTAAAACATTATTCAAACGCAATAAATTATTCCTTGGTAACGATTTTAATGCTAATTCACGTCGTTTAGGTTTAATTACTTTTCGTATTGCTATGATACTTTCTGCTTTAAGTATTATCGAAACTGGCGATATTTCTAAAACTTTACTTTGTTCCGATACTGATTTTAATACTGCTATTAGTATTGCTACTACTCTCGAAAAACACGCTATTGCAGTTTTTAAAAATCTACCTAACAATAATCTTAAGGGTGCTAAACTTAAATTTTTTGAAAATCTGCCTTTAAATTTTAACAGACAAGGATATTTAAAAATTGCTAATAATTTAAATATTAAAGAAAAAACTGCTGAAAAGTATATTTCTTTATTCTGTCAAGAAAAATTATTTAACCACCAACACAACAAATATTCTAAAATTATTAATAAATAGTATGTAGTAAACATAGGATTTGTAGGAAATGAATATATTTTACATCCATTTCCTACGTTTCCTACAAATCATTTCCCCTATATTATTAATAATTATTTATATCAAATTTAATCTTTTATTACAGCTTATTTATTAAATTTGACATTCATTGTAAATTTTAATATTAATTTATTGAAATTTTTCTTATTTTTTTAATTCTGACAACCCTTAATTTTTTTAATCTTTGGCTTGCCACTATAATTTCTTATTCTAAATTTAAAAATATGTCAACAAAGTTTTTTACTAACAATGAAGAAAATACTTTAATAAATAAGTTTGAAGGAATATTTAAATACAACTCTAATATTCAATTCTTTGACGCATTAGTTGGTTATTTTCGGGCATCTGGGTATTTCAGAATCAGACCGTTTTTAGACAAAGTACCTCAGATTAGAATTCTGGTTGGAATCAATGTTAACAAAATGATTGCTGAAGCTCAAAAATCTGGACTTGAATTTTTTAAAAATCAAGAAAAAACCAAAGAAGATTTTATAAAAAAATTAAAAGATGATATTGAAGAAGCAAGCTATGATAAAGATACTGAAAACGGAATACTTCAATTTATTGAAGATATTGTTGAAAAGAAGATACAAGTTAAAGCACATCCTGAAAAAAAGATACATGCAAAAGTTTACATATTTCGACCTGAACCTTTTAACGAACACACACCTGCAAGTGTAATTTCAGGTTCTTCAAACTTAACTGATGCAGGACTTGGTGCTGGTGATATTTATAATTATGAATTCAACGTACAACTTACGGAATACGAAGATGTAAAGTTTGCCACTGACGAGTTCAACGAGTTATGGAAAGATGCTGTCGATATACTTCCGGTAGATATTCAAAAGGTAAAGCAGGGTGGCTATTTAAATGATAAAGCAACACCATTTGAATTATATATAAAATTGCTTGCTGAATATTTCGGAAAAAATATTGATTATGACCCAGATTCAATGGGCGATCTACCACAAAACTTTAAAAAACTTTCCTATCAGGTTGATGCCGTAAATGAAGGTTTCAACATGCTTCAAAAACATAATGGATTTATGTTAGCAGATGTTGTGGGTTTGGGGAAAACTGTTGTTGCTGCGATGGTTGCTAAAAAGTTTCTTTTACAGAATGGTAGGGACAACACAAAAATATTAGTAGTATTTCCACCAGCAATTGAAAAAAACTGGAAAAATACTTTTAAAGATTTCAAAATTGATAAATACACAAAATTCATCACAAATGGTAGATTGGAAAGGATTCTTGAAGGGCATGAAGATTATTGGAATAAAGAAGAATACGATTTAATAATCGTTGATGAAGCTCATAAATATCGCAACTATAAAACAGGTGTTTTTCAGAATCTGCAATTGATTTGTAAAAGCCCACGAGCAAATAAAGGATTAATTGATGGTTTGCAGAAAAAAATTATTCTGGTTTCAGCAACGCCATTAAACAACCGACCGGATGACATTTTCTATCAGATTCAAATGTTTCAGGATGCAAGGCAGTCAACATTACCTATAACTAATTTGACGTCATTTTTTAGTCCATTGATGGAACAATACAAAAATCTGAAACGATTTGATGAATTGGATGTAAATAAGCTCCGTGAAATTTATGGTAAAATCCGAAAAAATGTAATAGAACCTATTACGATTAGAAGAACCAGAACTGACTTAGAAAATATTCCTGATTACAAAGAAGATATTGCAGCACAAGGAATCAATTTCCCGAAAGTTGACCCTCCTAAAAAAGTTGAATATTTAATGGATGAGAAATTAAATAAGTTATTTGCACAAACAGTATTTATGATTACGGATTTTTCTAAAAATGAAAAAATCAAACAAAAAGAAATAGCACACGGCAAACAATTGGGTCTTACTAAAAGTGATAAGATTTTATACATTCGATATTTGGCAATCTTTGGATTAAAAGAAGATATTCAAAATAAATACTACGAAAAGGCTGAATTAGTCTCTAAATCATTAGCACAAATAATGAAAACTCAGTTGATTAAAAGACTGGAGAGCAGCTTTTACGCCTTTAAAAAGTCACTTGGTTCTTTCAAAAAAGCCACTGACAGAATGATTGAAATGTTTGAAAATGACAAGGTTTTTATCGCTCCTGATACTGACGTAAATAAACTATTAGATAAGGGCTGGAACGAAGACGATATTGAAAAAGAAATTGAACGACTTGCAGAAGAAAACCCTAAAAACCAAACTTTCAAAGCAGACAATTTTAAAGACGGATTTCTGGACGGTTTAAAGAAAGATGCTGCCCTTTTAAAAGAGTTGATTCTTAGCTGGAATAAAGTTGACCATGACCCAAAGTTGGAAGTTTTCATTGACAAGTTAACAAAACAATTCCTTAATAAGAAAACAAACCTCGAAGGGAAATTGGTTATTTTCTCAGAATCAAAAGATACGGTTGATTATCTGGCTAAAGCGTTGGAAAATGAAGGCAGAAAAGATGTTTTAGTAATTTCCGCCAAAAACCGAAGAGCAAAATATGAAATCATTGTAGAAAACTTTGATGCCAATTTCCCAAATGAAAACGAAAAAGAAAAAGGTAAGGAACAAAAACACGACTTCCATATTATCTTAACAACCGAAGTACTTGCAGAGGGTGTTAACCTTCATCGTTCAAACGTGGTTATTCATTATGACACACCTTGGAACTCAACTAAAATGATGCAACGAATAGGGCGTGTAAATCGTATTGGAACAAAAGCTGCGAAAATATTCAACTATGTATTTTATCCTTCTGCACAAGGAGACGCTCAAATACGTTTGAACAAAACCGCTTTTATGAAAATTCAGGCTTTCCACACAGCCTTTGGCGAGGATAATCAAGTGTTTTCAACCGATGAAATTCTGGACGAAGTAAAACTCTTTAGTGGAGATTATAAAGAAGAAGAAGATGAACGACTTAAATTCTTGCATTTTCTCAGGGATTTTAAAAAGAAGAATTCAGCTTGGTTTGATAAGATAAGTAAAATCCCACTCAAATCAAGGACTGGAAGAAATTCAAAAACAATTAAAAAAACCGAATTACAAGGCAGTACGGCTGCATTTCTAAAAACTGATAAGAAATTTGAATTTTATTTTGTCGATAATTCCAACCAATCACAGGAAATCACTCCTATTGAAGCTTTCCGAATTTTTGAAGCTGAGCAAAAAGAAAAAAGAGTTGATTTAATTGAAAGCCATCACGAACATATTAAATTGTCGGTAGAGCATTTCGAAACACTTGAACACAAATTGGAGCAATCTCAAACCGACCCAGAAGCATTGGGAGTAATTGCGCAAAAGGCGAAAAAATTCCTTTCTGAGATAATAAAGCATCCAGTATTGACAGAAAAACAAAAAGAAAACATTAAAAAAATTGTAGTGCTGATTGATATTGGGAAATACACCAATCTACCTTCAGATGTTGCTAAACTTCAGAAACGAAAACTTAATTTGAACATCAGCATTTCCGAATTGGACAAGATTGCTAAAAGTTATAATGTAGATATGTCAGATGCTCAGAAAGGCATAAAAGGGAAGGTAGATAAACCAGTTATTATTATTTCAGAATCATTTGCTTAATTATGACACAACAACAAATTCAACAGATTTTTCAGCTTCGATATAATCAAAGCAATTGGAAGCAATTTCTTTCACAAGCATTTTTAAATGCACGATTGCTATCAACTCCTGAAATACTTACAGGAATCAATGTCAATGTTGCAACTCAGGCACTCCGTTTAGGTTACATTGTTTTAAACGAAAACGGTATAGAGCGGAATATTGCCGTTTACGACGTTACTCTTGCAGCAGGAATCATTTTGGAACGTAACCGAGTAGGCTTACGTAATTTATTAAGAAAATACTGGAAAGATATTGATGCTGCTTTTATTGTTTATCACCGTCCTGAAAATCCAAACTGGCGGTTTACCTATGTGTCGGAACTTACAGGTTATGATTCCAAAGGCGAATTAATAAAAGTTAAAACCGAACCAAAGCGATTTACTTACATTTTAGGCGAAGGTGAAAGTTGCAGGACTGCCGCTGAACGATTTGCAATTATTACTAAAAAAGGAAGCAATACAACTTTAGATGATGTGAAGGATGCTTTCTCAGTTGAGAAACTTTCAAAATCATTTTTTGATGAATATAAAAAGCACTATGAATTGTTTTGCGATTATATGGTAGCTAAGCCAAGCATTCGCCAGACTATTTTTAATGGCGATGAAAAAGCCATCAGAGATTTCAACAAAAAACTTTTAGGTCGTATTGTATTTCTCTATTTCATCCAGAAAAAGGGATGGATGGGCGTACCCGAAAAAAGTAATTGGGGACAGGGAGATCACGATTTCCTTTGGAACCTTTTCAGCAATTGCCGAAACAAAGGGATTTTTTATTCTGAATACCTGAGCAAACTCTTTTTTGATACACTCAACACAAAACGAACAAACGACATTATTGAACTCATTCCGGGCGAAAAAATCAGGATTCCATTTCTTAATGGTGGTTTGTTTGAAGAAGATAAAAAGAAATATCGGAATCTTGTTTTTCCAGCCGATTTATTTGAAAACTTTTTTAAATTTTTCAACCAATACAATTTTACTATTTACGAAGATGACCCCAACGACCACACCGTAGCCGTTGACCCCGAAATGCTTGGTCATATTTTCGAAAACCTGTTGGAAGACAACAAAGACAA
>Ga0307991_1000828_pt1 | contig 22386 bp, 17 predicted proteins | sample EllFjometagen131_FD_203146 | JGI IMG/M metagenome (GOLD analysis project Ga0307991, IMG submission 203146) | Marine microbial communities from Ellis Fjord, Antarctic Ocean - #131 | ecosystem: Environmental > Aquatic > Marine > Unclassified | place: Southern Ocean | collected 2014-10-08 | reverse complement strand
AAATGAAAGTAAAATAGCAATTGATAACTGATTATTAATTATACCTGGAAGATAGTCCGAATCGAGATTTAAAGCGATAGCTTTTTCAGTATATTCTAGTGCTTTTGTGTAATTTTCGTCAAAGATATAAACCTTTGCTATTTCGTTAAAACATCTTGCAATAAGGCTTGTATTTTTAAGTTTTCGTGATAAAACTAGAGCGTCATTAAAGTATTTGAAAGCTGTATCCCTTCTGTTTTGGAAGAATTGAGCCCGACCAATTTCTATTAAAGAGTTGGCTATACCTGATCGGTTTTTTAATTCGGTTTCGACCATAAATAATTCCTTGTTAAACTCCAGAGCTTTAACATAATCCTTAATTGCAAAATGCGCTTCTCCTAAATTCCTTAAGCTGTATACCAAACCGCTTTTAAAATTGAGTCTTTCAAAAGTTTCGTTCGCTTTTTGAGCATAGTTTATTGCAAGTGGTAAATTGTTATGTAAGTAGTATAAATCTCCAAGATTATTGTAAGCGAACCCTAACTGAATAGAGTCGTTGAGTTCGATGCTTAAATCGCGGGCTTCTTGAAAATGTGGGAAAGCACTAGCAATATCCTGGAGGTAATTTAAATAAATACTTCCGATGTAATTTTTCAAAGTTGGGGTTTTGTCAATTAGGTTATTTTCCTTAGCTAATTGAAGAGCAAAACACCCAATATTCACTGCAAACTCTGGCTTATTCACCCGATTCGACCAACACAGATCGGCCAAATAGTTTATTTTATCATCATTATCTAAAGTGCTTATTTTAGTATTAATACTGTCGGGTAATACTATTTGATCAATTGAAAAAGCCGACAAATAAGTAAATAAGATGATGAAAACAAGAGCAAATTTAGATTTCATTAGGTTTGTATGTTTTTTCAAAACTACAAAAAATGTATAGAAGGACTGTTGTATTTCAACAATTGCTTAAACAAATCTGTTTATACATCTCAATTGCTTTGCAGTTTTCAGTAATGCTCAATTGAGGGATGGAAAGTTATTTAATTACAAAGTGAAATAGAAAAAGGCAAAATCAAAAATGATTTTGCCTTTTCAATTACGTTTTTTTAAGATTAAGCCACTTCAACTGCTACTTCATCACTTTGCCATAAACCATGCTTGGTACAATAAGCATGGGCAATTAGTTTCATCTTTTTAGAAGGAACTACATAAAAGTCAACCTCTAAATTAGCAGGAGCACTACCCATAGCTCCGGCGGTAAATGTAGCTTGAGCTAAAAATGTTTCACCATTCCATAATTGAACGTACTGAATATAATGATCAAAATCGTCTGGATGTTTATACTCATCGCCAACCATTACTTTTACTTTAAACTTTTCGCCGACTTTAGCTTTTGCTTCGCAATGAACAAATGCTGAATGACGGTCGATATAATCTTTTTTGGCTTCTCTGTCAATTTGAGAAATGTCTTCGTATCTATTGATTTTCATAGCATTGTAATTTAAATATTTTGTGCAAAACTACAAAATAATTTCGGTATTCAAAGGCCTATTTAGAATTATTTTAGATAAGGGCTATCAAAAAAGCACTTAGGTCTTTTTGCCATAAATAATTTCTTCCATCAGTTCACTTGCTGCCAGGGCTGTTTCTGCTGTACTCACACAAGTTCCGTTACCTTGTAGTTGATCAACTATTTGCTGAATAAGTTGCTTTTGAACGTGTGTGGGTTTTTCAAAATAAAACGTTTGGTTTCCTTCCTTTGTTTCCAAGACAATTGGATCGAAGGCAAATGAGGAAAAAAGTAATTTTCCTTTGCTTCCAATAATTTCGAAGGTATCTTTCTCTTCTTCTTTAGGAACACAAAACTCCCAGCTGCCATTAAAACGTATCTGATTTTGGTATTGAAGTTTTGCGTAAACAGAATCTTCAACCGAATATAATCCGCAATTATTTTCAACCTTTGAGTGAATGAATTTGGCTTTTCCAAAAACAAAATCGAGCCAATCCAGTTGATGAGAAGCCAAATCGAAGAAATAACCGCCACCCGATTTTTCAGGAAGAACGCGCCAAGGCAATTTTGATGAATTGTAGTCTTCCTCTCTAGCTGATAAATGCAATTTTAAATTGATTTCTTTTGCATCACCAATCGCCTTATTTTCAATGAGTTCCTTTACTTTTAAAAAAACCGACAAGGCTCTTCGGTAATAGGCTACAAAAACAGGTAATTCGTACTTTTTAGATGCTTCCACCAATTTCAAGGCTTCCGCATAATTAAGAGCCATTGGTTTTTCAACATACACTACTTTTCCTGCTTCCAATGCTTTGATAGCATAAAATACGTGAGTATCAGGCGGAGTTGCAATATATACTGCATTCACTTCCAAATCCTGTATTAATTCGTCCCCATCAGAATACCATTTGGTAATATGATGACGCTTCGCATAATCAGCTGCTTTTTTGGCGTCTCTGCGCATAACCGCCACAATTTTTGAACCTTCAATTTGCTGAAAAGCGGGACCACTTTTTGTTTCCGTTACATTTCCGCAACCAATAATTCCCCAGCAAATTTCTTTCATAATTCTAAAAAGTTTATTTTCAAATGGTCAAGGATGTGATTGGTAGCTCCTTTATTTTTTAGAACATAAGCACGAGCTAAATCTCCCAAATGAGCAGACTTTTTTACATCCTTTTTAAGTTCCACTATCTTATTTTCCAATTGATTGGTATTCTCAACAATTTGAATGGCTCCTAAATTTATCAAGTCTTTGGCTTCCTGAAATTTATCATAATTCGGACCAATAAAAATAGGCATCCCAAAGGTGGCCGCTTCCAAGGTATTATGAATGCCAGCTCCAAATCCTCCGCCAATAAGTGTAAAATCAGCGTAGCGATACAAACTTGATAACAATCCAAAATTATCAATGATCAACACTTGTTTGTCTTTGTAATTTTCGTTTTTTGCGATGGAATATCTGATTGCTGCTCCCTGACAGCTTTTTTCAATTGCTACAATATGCTTATTATCAATCTGATGCGGCGCGTAAATAAATTTCAACTCCGGGAATTTTTTCAAAAGAGGAAAAATTAAGGCTTCATCTTCTGGCCAGGAACTTCCTGCAAGAAAGAGTTTCGAATCACCTTTAAAATTCTCAATCAGTTGATTTGCTTCTGCTTTTGAAGCAATTGTAGCCACCCGATCGAAACGCGTATCTCCCGAAAGGCTCACCTGATCTATTCCAGCGCCCTCGAGTAAATAAAAAGACTCAGCGTTTTGCACAAAAAACCAATCGACTTGCTTGAGTTGTTTTAAGAACCATTGTCCATAAAATTGAAAAAAAGACTGTTTCTTTCTAAAAATGGCAGACACAAAAACAATTGGTATTTTATTGTTTCGAATGACTCTTAAATAATTATACCAATATTCATATTTGATAAAAACAGCCAATTGAACTGGAACTATTTCGAGAAATTTTTTGGCATTTCCAGGAGTATCCAAAGGAAGGTAAAATACAAAATCGGCCAGTTCATAATTTTTGCGCACCTCATAGCCTGAAGGAGAAAAAAAAGTAAGGAAAATTCCATAATTGGGATGCTTTTCTTTAAGCGCCTCAATGACAGGTCGACCCTGTTCAAATTCGCCCAAAGAAGCAGCATGCACCCAAATAAGTGGCTTTTTATTGTTCGCAAGTGCCTTTTCTATTTTATTGTAAATATCTTTTCTGCCTTCAACCCATTGCTTTGCTTTTAAGTTAAAAAACGAAGCAAATTTGATAATCAAAGCATAGCAGAAAATAAATACGGTATAGATAAAGCGCATGAGTAGTAAATTTCTCGACAAATGTACGGAATTCGTTTTTGATCAGCCTCAATCAAGGGCTAAAACTAGATGTTGAGTTATTTCAAATTCAGGCAAAACGCTTATCTTTGAAAATTAAATTCGACTTGAATCATATAATTACATATCTAAGACCCATAAAATTAACATAATGTCTATTCCAATGGTCGACCTGAAAGGTCAGTACAAAAGGTTAAAAGCTGAAATCGATATTGAAATCCAGAAAGTATTGGATAGCTCATCTTATATCAATGGTCCTGCAGTAAAGGAATTTGCTGCTGATCTGGAAAAATATTTAGGCGCAAAACACGTCATTCCCTGTGGCAATGGCACCGATGCCTTGCAAATAGCGATGATGGCTTTAGGATTAAAACCTGGCGATGAGGTGATTACTTCAACTTTTACTTTCATAGCTACCGCTGAAGTAATTGCCCTTTTAGGATTAAAGCCTATTTTGGTTGATGTTTTGGAAGATAGCATGAATATTGATCCTGAGGCGATCAGAAAGGCGATTACACCAAAAACAAAAGCCATTATTCCTGTGCATTTATTTGGACAATGTGCCAATATGGAAGAGATTATGGCCATTGCCGAGGAGTATCATTTATTTGTTATTGAGGATAATGCACAAGCAATTGGCGCAAATTATACTTTTAAAAACGGAACGGTTAAGAAAGCCGGAACAATTGGTCATATTGGATGCACTTCATTTTTTCCTTCAAAAAACCTGGGTGCTTATGGCGATGGTGGCGCCATGTTTACAAATGATGATCAAGTGGCTGAACAAATGCGGGCTGTGGCAAATCATGGAATGAAAGTGCGTTATTACCACGATTATGTAGGTATAAATTCGCGATTGGATACCATTCAGGCAGCAATTTTAAAAATAAAACTGCCTCATTTAGACGATTTTGCAAAAGCACGAAACTACGCTGCCAATTTTTACAATTCAGCTTTTGCCGCTTGTGAAAAAATAACGACTCCGGTTACATCTGCATTTACTGATCATGTTTTCCATCAATATACTTTGGTTTTGAATGGCGTCGATCGTAAAGGATTGCAAAAACATTTGAATGATAAAGGAATTGCAAATGCGGTATATTATCCTGTTCCTCTGCATCAACAAAAAGCTTATCGCAATGATCGATACAAAGATGGCGCTTTCCCAATTGCGGAAAAACTTGCGACCCATGTGATTTCTTTACCTATTCATACTGAAATGACAGAGGAACAATTGAAATATATTTGTGATGCTGTTTTGGAATATGTGAATAAATAAAACAGCTGTCATTTATAGTAAACCTGTCATTCTGCGAGCTGAATGTATCATACCGAACGCAATGAGGTATCTCCATTTAAGAACTGGAGATTTCTCCTTCGCTGCGCTTTATCGAAATAACTGATTGTTCAAATCTTAAATTTCCGTATTTTTAGACAAAAAATAAAACACTTATGCCAACACAAACCAAACTCGATCTTTCTTATGTTCGCAATCAGTTTCCTGCGCTAAAGCGCGATTTTATCTATATGGATAATGCAGGGGGCTCTCAGGTTCTAAGCGGAGTTATTCATCGTATTTCTGATTATTTAAGCAATACTAATGTGCAATTAGGTGCTTCGTACAGCGTGTCTCAGGAATCTGGGAAAAGATTGGATGAGTCTACTAAAAAAATGGCAGAATACATAAACGCCAAAAGAAAAAGAGAAATTGTATTTGGCCCTTCAACAACTATGCTTTTGCGAATCTTAAGCTTAACCTTAAGTCAGCAATGGAAGAAGGGCGATGAGATTATTGTAAGTAATTCCGATCACGAAGCCAATGTTTCCTGTTGGATGGATTTACGAAAAAAGGGAATTATTGTAAAAATCTGGAAGCTAAATCCGGAAAGTATGAATTTAGACTTAAGCGATTTGAACTCATTGCTCAGTCCACGAACTAAATTAGTTTCACTTGTACACGCTTCAAATATCTTGGGAACTATTAACCCGATTAAAGAAATTGCCAAAGCAGTTCATAATGCAGGTGCTCTTATTTGTGTTGATGCTGTTGCCTATGCACCACATCGTCAAATAGATGTAAAAGATTTAGATGTCGATTTTTATGTATTCAGTACCTATAAATCTTACGGACCACATCAAGCTGTACTTTATGGTAAATACGATTTATTACAAAGTTTAGAGAGCTTCAACCATTATTTTATTGGCAAAGATGAAGTGCCATATAAATTACAGCCGGGCAATTTTAATTTTGAACTTACATACAGTTTAGGTGCTATTCCCGAATATTTCGAAGCTTTGCATGATTATCATTTTCCTTCCGAAACCAATATTAAACCGAAAAAGAAGCATGATAAGAGTTTCGATTTAATTGCAGAGCATGAAGAAATATTAGCATCTGAATTACTCAATTATCTTAACAAAAATGCTGATATTAAAATTATTGGAGAAAGAAGTGCAGGTAAATATAAACGTGTGCCTACCATTTCTTTTGTTCATCATAAGCTCAAAAGTTCATCAATAGTTAGGCAAATAGATAAATTCAATATCGGCATCCGTTTTGGTGATTTTTATGCAAAAAAGATAATTGAAGATTTAGATCTGGTCGAAAAAGATGGCGTGGTGCGTGTTAGTTTGGTGCATTACAATACAATTGAAGAAGTTAAGAAACTAATTGCTGCTTTTGAGACAATCTTATAAGTAAGTGTTTATTTATAAATATTTTACTGCTATTTAGCGCATTGGTGTTTTTTGCCAAAGGCATCACTTTGTGAGTGGCAAAAAATGGCCACTGATACACTAAATCATAAATAATGCACAAAAAGAAATTTGAATATTAGATATATGAGTCGTTTTTATTATGTTATGATTTTGGTTCTTTTGTTTGCTTTTTCGGCTTGCCATAAAGTTGAAGAGAATGAGAATAGAATAGATTTATCAGGCTATTGGCAATTTCAAAAACAAGGCGATACCATTTGGTATTCAGGAAAAGTTCCCGGAACGGTTCAAACTGATTTATTTGCAAATAAACTAATTCCGGAACTGTATTTTTCCGACAATGAACTCAAGAATAAATGGATAGAAAATAAAAATTGGATCTACCGAAAAGTTTTCTATTTGGATGAAAATCAGCTTACTAAAAATGCCGAATTGGTTTTTGAAGGATTGGATACCTATGCCCACATTTTTTTAAACGGGCAACGCATTTTAGATGCAGATAATATGTTTCGTTCCTATCGAATTGAAACTGACACCCTTCTAAAAATCGGCGAAAACCTTTTGGAAATTGTATTCGAAAGCCCGATTCAAAAAGCAACTCCAATCTATGATTCTCTGCCTTATCGCCTTCCGGCCGACAACGATCGCAATGAAAAACAAACCAGTGTTTTTACACGGAAAGCACCTTATCAATACGGTTGGGATTGGGGGCCGCGTTATGTAACAATGGGTATTTGGCGACCCGTTTATCTTCAGTTTTGGGAAGATTTTAAGGTGATTGAAAATCGTTTGTATCAAAAAAGCATCAACGATAAAAAAGCAGTAATTATTTGGAATACATCTGTTTACATAGATAAAGACCTGGAATTTTCTCGTGAAATTTCGAGAGGAGAGTCAAAAATGGAACTGCTGAAATATCACTTATCGAAAGGGAATCATCAACTTTCAGATACTTTTGAAATTAAAAATCCAAAACGCTGGTGGCCCAATGGATTGGGCGAGCCTTATCTTTATGCTTTCGATCTAAAGCTGAATTCAAAGAATCGGCAAGTAAAGGAAAGAAAAAAGCTGGGTTTTAGAACTGTTCAATTGATCACTGAAAAAGATTCCATTGGCGAAAGTTTTTATTTTAAGGTAAATGACGTGCCTGTTTATGCCAAAGGCGCAAATTATATTCCACAGGATAATTTCCTGCCCGAAGTTGATTCCAATCGATATAAAAAACTGATTAAAAGTGTAAAAGAGGCCAATATGAATATGTTGCGTGTTTGGGGCGGTGGCATCTATGAAAACGATTTGTTTTACGATCTGTGTGATGAAAATGGAATATTGATTTGGCAGGATTTTATGTTTGCCTGTTCGCTGTATCCTGGCGATTCAAGCTTTTTACATAATGTTGAATATGAGGCTATTGAAAATATCAAAAGAGTACGTGATCATGCAAGTTTGGCGCTTTGGTGCGGAAATAATGAGATATACGAGCTTTGGTATAATTGGGGTTATCAGAAAAAGTTTGGCTATTCAAAAACAGATTCCTTAATAATTTGGAACGATTATCAGAAACTTTTTAATGTTTTGTTACCCGATTTGGTGAATGAGCATAATCTGGAAATTTCTTATTGGGAATCTTCTCCAAAAATTGGCTGGGGACATACAGAAAGTATGCAAAAAGGCGATTCGCATTATTGGGGCGTTTGGTGGGGGAAAGAACCTTTTGATGTATATGAAGAAAAAGTTCCGCGATTTTCGAGTGAATTTGGCTTTCAGTCACTGCCGCAAATGAGCACGCTCTATTCGTTTGCCGGTTCAAGTCAAATGCATTTACAATCGGCTGATATGCAGGCACATCAAAAAAGCAGTATTGGAAATCAAACTATTCTACAATATATGGAGCGCGATTTTCCTGTTCCAGAGAATTTTGAAGATTTTGTTTATGTCAGTCAACTTGTACAAGCTTATGGAGTTGGGAAAGCCATTGAAGCACAACGTAGAGCAAAACCCAGGTGTATGGGAACACTTTATTGGCAACTAAACGACTGCTGGCCAGGAATTTCCTGGTCCGGACTCGATTATTTCGGTAACTGGAAAGCCTTGCATTATGAAGCTCAACACGATTTTGCTACTTTTTTGGTTTCTATCGATGGTCATTCCGTTTATGTGGTTTCCGATAGCCTGAATGAAGTAGATGCTACATTAAGTCTTCAAATGAAAAATTTTAGAGGTGAAATGCAGTTTGACAAAGAACTCACTATAGAAATAAAGCCCAATTCTTCGGAAAAGGTGTTTGAGTTCCCTTATTTAACAATCGGAAGTTATCCACAAAATCAGTTTTTCATCGAAGCGAAGCTTTTCCATAACAAAAAACTACTAGCACAAAATACTTTCTATTTTCTATCTCCCATTGATTTAATTTTACCTTTAAATGCCCAAGCTTCTTTTGAAATTCAAGGGAATGAGCTTCTGATTTGGTCAGAAAGCGGAAGATTGATTAAGAATTTGTATTTGGAGTCTAGCGTTCATTTGGCCAAGAACTTCTTTGATGTTTTGCCTCAGGATACCGTTCGAATTCCGATTGAGAAACACTTTTCTCTTTCCGATATCACTGGCTTTAAATGCTTAAATAATGTGAAGGACTTATTTGAAAATTCCCGTTAAGCTTTATTCACATTTAGAATAATAAATTTAAAATCAATTTGTTATATGTTCTTTTTAGTTTTTTTTATACTAAATTAATTTTTTGATTAAACCTTTTATTTTTAGCTAAGTCAAAGAATCAGAAAATAACAAAACAAGAAAAAAATATAACATTATGAAAAAAAGTAAAATAACTACAAGCATTTTAGCAATCGCTTTATTAGTAGGAATGAGTTTAAGTGCAAGTGCACAACGCGGACAAAGAGGTCAGGGTTATGGATATCAAAATGCTGGACAGGGATTTATTCAAGGTCAAGGCTATAATCAAAATGGACAATTTGCAGGGAATTGTGTTTTTTTGCAATTGAGTGAAGATCAATTGACTCAAGTAACTAAATTACAACTTGCTCTTACCGAAAAAAATCTCCCTTTACGTAATGATTTAGTTGTAATGAGTGCCGAAATGCAAGCTTTGAGAATAGGAAATAGTCAAAATTTAAAAGCTGTTTCAAGTCAAATTGATGATATGTCAGCCATTCAATCACAAATTAGAAAAAACGTAGCGGAGTATCAATTGGCTGTTCGGGCTTTATTAACAGATGATCAAAAGGTAATTTTTGATGCTCGTCGAGCAAATGGAGTTTTTGGTGCACGTCAAGGCAGATTTAATAGAGGAAATATGGGCAACCGTGGAAACAGAGGTAATCGTGGCTCAATGCGTGGCAACTATGGTGGAGCTGGCTTAGGAATAGGCTTATTTCGCTAAATAGAATAGAAAGAATCTCATAATTTATTAATTATTTGTGGTCGGAAAGCGAAAGTTTTCCGGCTTTTTTATTTTATCCAATGTTTTTACACTGATTGTTTTCTGATTAACTTTATAAATCGAAACGATTTTTCCTTAAATTTACTTCAGAAATAAGAATATGTCTTCTCTTCTATCTGATTTTTTGTCTTTATTTTTTCCACCCACTTGCGAGATATGCAACAATAGTTTGGGAAAGAATGATTATTTAATCTGTACCGATTGCCTAGGTCATTTACCATATACTCAGTGGCATAAAAATGAAAACAACCCATTGCATGCTGTTTTTTGGGGGAAGATTGATTTAAAGGGGGTTACGGCTTTATTCTATTTTCATAACGACAGTCGTGTTCAGAAACTTATGCATAAGTTCAAATATAAAGGAACAAAAGAATTGGGCTTTTATTTGGGAAAACGATACGGTTCTCAACTCAAAAATGCAGAGCCTTTTAATACAATCGATCTGATAATTCCGGTACCTCTTCATCCAGATAAAATGAAAAAAAGAGGCTATAATCAAAGTGAGCAATTTGCTAATGGTTTGGGGCAATCTATGGACGTGAAAGTAGCCACAAATAATTTGTATCGAAAAATAGCATCTGAAACACAAACGCTAAAATCAAAAATTGAAAGATGGGAAAATGTAAAAGATATTTTTGCCGTCGCTCATCCTGAATATCTAGCAGGAAAACATATTTTACTTGTTGATGATGTTATTACCACGGGATCTACGCTCGAGTCTTGCGCCCGTGTTTTACTCGAAATTCCTGAAGTGAGCCTTAGTGTGGCAGCTATAGCTGCTGCTCACAAATGAAAAAATTTACTCCTCATTCCACTCCATCTCGTCGGAGGGATTATTTTTGGTTAAAAGCAAACTTTTGATTTCCTGATGTTTATTTACGTGAATCAAATTGGTCTGACCAGGAAGAGATTGAAAAAGCAATCGGTTAGTAATGCTAATCTTTTCAAAATCAGCAATATTCTTCGCCTCGAGATAAATCCACGTTAATTCTTGCTCTACTTCTTTCCCAAGAAATTCAAGGTTTGTTTTTTTCTGATCAAGCTCAATACTTAAAACCTTAAAAATATAATCTTCTAAGACAGAATCGGCCTTTTCAATTTCATTCACTTCCCCTAAGTACAATTTTCCTGCGCCCCAATCCTGAAGTGCATTTTCCAAATCATCAGTAAATATTCGCAAACTAATTTCCAGACTTTTACTTGTTGTATTGTAATTAATTTCGCAAATGCTCACATAAAAAGGATGAGCAGATGTCATCAAGCTACTGCTTATAAAAAGCAGAAAAAAGATGAACTGTTTGAGCTTTTGATTTTTTCGTACTTTCACCCCGTATTTTTTTCAAAGATAACCATAATGACCGAATTTGAACTTTACTTGAAACTTGGATTTCAGCATATAATTGATATTCAAGGTTATGACCATATGCTTTTTTTATTGGCATTAAGCGCATCCTACAGAATAAAAGAACTACGTAGCGTAGTAATTCTAATTACATCTTTTACTATTGGGCATTCCGTCAGTTTGGCTTTATCAACATTGCATTATATTTTGATTCCGGCCAAAATTATTGAGTTTTTAATTCCTGTCACTATTTTTATTACAGCCGTGCAGAATTTTTTCCCCAGAACAGAAAGGCAAACAAAATTTCATTATGGATTTTCACTTCTTTTCGGACTCATACACGGAATGGGATTTTCAAATTATTTGAAAGTTCTGCTGGGAGCTGAAACTTCCATTCTGAAGCCTCTTTTCGCATTCAATATTGGTCTGGAAATCGGACAGCTTCTGATTGTGGGTATTTATTTCCTAATATTGTATCTTTACACACGATTTACACACCAAAAGCACGCTTACTGGAAAATGACTTTATCGGCTCTTGCCGGAATCATTGCTGTTTTCTTAATGATTCAAACGCATTTTTGGTAATCAAGAAATGAAACCAAACCTTAACCTGATTATGAAAAAAGGATTTGTTATTATCGCATTATTCTGGTTTGCAGGAAGTTATATTTTTGCACAACAAAATTCAAGTAAATTTCACCAACTCAAAGAAGAGTTTGCAACACCAAATGTCTATCGCACAGCAAGCGGCGCTCCAGGTCATGAATATTGGCAGCAAAAAGCCGATTATGTCATTAATATACGTTTAGATGATGAAAAACAACGCATTTACGGTGAAGAAACAATCACTTATTTCAATCAATCGCCTGATGAATTGACGTATTTATGGGTGCAGCTCGATCAGAATATGCGCGCTAAAGATTCAGACAGATATAAAACGGCCACCTCATCTATGCGCAATCAAATGAATATAAATTTTTTAAAGCGATTAGATCCTGATTTTGACGGTGGTTTTAAATTGGAAAAAATAAGTGATAGCAAAGGTTTTCTATTAAATTATACGGTAAATGGAACGATGATGCGTATCGATTTGCCTGGCAACTTAAAACCAAATTCTTCTTTTAGTTTTAAGGTGAAGTGGTGGTATAATATCAACGACCATATAAATATGGGTGGTCGTTCTGGTTATGAATATTTTGAAGAAGATGATAATTACGCTTATATTATTGCTCAGTTTTTTCCTCGAATGGCTGTTTATAACGAAGTAGATGGTTGGCAGCACAAACAATTTTTAGGTAGAGGTGAATTTACTTTGCCATTCGGCGATTATAAAGTCAGCATTACAGTACCTTCCGACCATATTGTTGGAGCCACAGGAGTTTTACAAAATCAAAACGAAGTTTTAAATGCCACCCAAAGAGCACGTTTTGAAAAGGCTTCTGAGAGTGATATGCCTGTATTAATTGTCAATCAGGAAGAAGCAGAAAAAGCAGAAAAAAGTCACTCAAAATCAGAAAAAACGTGGATTTTCCAAGCTAAAAATGTGCGCGATTTTGCCTTTGCAACATCACGTAAATATATTTGGGATGCACAAGCGGTCAAGTTTGGCGATCGGAAAGTGATGGCTATGTCCTTTTATCCAAAAGAAGGGAATCCGCTTTGGGGAAAATATTCTACCAAAGTTGTTGCTCATACGATTAAAACTTATTCCAAATTTACTTTCGATTTTCCTTATCCAACAGCAATTTCTGTTCACGCTAATAGGCAAGGGATGGAATATCCAATGATTTGTTTCAATGGCGGAAGACCTGAAAAGAACGGAACATATAGCGAACGCACAAAATACGGAATGATCGGTGTGATAATTCACGAAGTTGGACATAATTTCTTTCCAATGATTGTGAATTCGGACGAACGCCAGTGGACATGGATGGACGAAGGATTGAACACTTTTCTTCAATATCTGACTGAACAAGAATGGGAGCGCGATTATCCATCACGCAATGGTGTAGCCTATAATATTGTGGATTATATGAAGGGCGATAAAAAGAATATCTCGCCAATTATGACCAATTCAGAATCTATTTTGCAATTTCATTCCAATGCTTATTCAAAACCGTCCACTTCATTAAATATTCTTCGTGAAACAATTATGGGTCGTGAGCTTTTTGATTTTGCTTTTAAAACCTACGCTCAGCGCTGGATGTTTAAACATCCTACACCTGAAGATTTTTTCCGTACTATGGAAGATGCTTCGGCAGTGGATTTAGACTGGTTTTGGCGTGGATGGTTTTATTCAACTGACCATGTTGATATTGCCTTGAATAACGTGAGTTGGTTCAAATTGAATTCAAAAAATCCTTCAATAGAATACCCTGTAGACGAACGTGAAAAATATGAAAACAGAGATTCTTATATTGCCAATATCAGAAACAAAGAGGAATTAGCACAAGTAAATACGGAAAGAGATACAAGTGCGCTCGATTTTTACAATCGTTACAATCCTTTTGAGGTTGGTGCAGCTGATATGAAAGACTATGAAAAATATCTGGCCTCTTTGAGCGAGGAAGAAAAAGTATTACTTAATTCGGGGAAGAATTATTATCAAATCGATTTTTCAAATGTAGGGGGATTAGTAATGCCTGTTATTCTGGAGTTTACATATATTGACGGCTCAAAAGAAATCAAGCGAATTCCTGCTGAAATTTGGAAAAGGAACAATAATCAAATTTCAAAAGTTTTTATCACAAAAAAAGAAATCGAACAAATTGTTTTAGATCCTTTTTTAGAAACAGCTGATGTTGATAGAAATAACAACTATTGGCCTGAGCGCAAAGAACCTACACGATTTGATTTATTCAAAGCTAAGAAACGTGTTTCCACAGGGAATCCAATGCAAAAAGCAAAAGGAAATTAGCGTCAAATCATTTAAAAGTTTCGAACCATTCCAGTGCCGATATTACGATTGGAACAGCAGCTCCTGTATGCGAGCCTGTTTCAAATGTTATCAACTCAACAGTTGATGTGCTATTGGCGCTTAAAACCTGTTGAGCATTTACACTAATATCGTATGGAACAATTTCGTCTTCCCTGCTATGATAAAGACGCATTTGCGTTTTCGGGTTCCAGCTGAGTAAAGAATTTTCACGGAAAGCCAAACGTAAAGGGTGGCTTAGATTGCTACTAAAATCGCTCACAAAAGTTTGATTAATTAATGCAGTCATATCGGTTGGAAGACTAGCATTAATGGTTGCCAAATCCTTTGTTCCATCATAAAAAGAAGCCATTTGAGATGCATAAGGTGCCTTGAAAACCACTGATAGGTTTATAACATCATAATAAACGGAATAGGAATATAAAATAAAGCCAATCAGTGCAGGAGAACTATAAGTTCCTAAAGAAATCAACGCATCTGACACATCCTCAACATTATAGGGTCCAGCCATAGGAGCGGATGCTTTGAGTTGAAATTGAGACGTATAACTCGATTCCAATTTTTTTTGTGTGGCCATAGTTACATAGCCGCCTTCGGAATAACCGCAGATATATAAATCGTTCGAAAATGAAATTTCATTTTCGGTACAATAATTTTTAGCAGCAATAAGCATATCAATGCTGGCAGAAGCAGATAATTCTGATTGAAGATATGGATGAATTTCCGTTGAAATACCCAATCCTAAATAATCAGGTAGGCAAGTGATAAAACCCAGCGAGGCAGCAAGTCCGCCAACCATGCTTTCGTTAGCCAATTTACCTATAACGCTGGTAACATTTGTGCGTTTAACCAATGTGCCATGATGATAACTTAACAAAGGAAGAGTGGCAGTGGTTTTAGGAATAAACAAAGCACCACTGGCGATGGTTGGTTCTCCATCTCCATCCATTGTATAATAAGAAAACTTTATCATTTCAGCTTCATATTCTGGAACCAGCGTAGTACTAATCCCCGAAAGGACTAAACCTGAACTTACTTCGGCTTTAGTGATATCGTACATCTTAACGGCATTTATCAAATCACCTCGTTGAACTTGAGGGATTTCAGACTCGATGGTTTCTTCCTTTGTACAGCTAAAAAGAGTGGCTCCCAGGCCAATAAATAAAATGAAATAATAAATTTTATAGCGTTTCATATTGATGAATTTTTCAAAATTAGTATGCCAAATTACAACAATTGAAAGCGATATTCCAAATTTTATGAAAAAATAGATGTTAAATAAGCGAATTGTTGATAACACCAGCTCCTAAACAAATATTTTCCTGTTCATCGTAAATTACTCCAAATTGCCCTGCAGCTATGCCAGCAATGGAAGTTTCCGATTGAATAAAGTATTGATTGTCCTTTTGCATGAGCTTCCCTTTTGTAAATTCAGGTGTATGCCTAATTTTAAATTTAATATCCTGAAATACGGAATAATCACGATCGGCTTTTTCATTGATAAACTTAAAATCGGCTAACCAAATTTTATCGCCATATTGAGAAATGGGGTCGTAACCATGGGAAATGAAAAGGATGTTTTTTTCCATGTCTTTCTTTACAACAAACCAAGGTCCCTGGCTCAAACCCAATCCTTTTCTTTGCCCAATTGTATGAAACCATAAACCCCGATGTTCACCTAATGTTCTACCTGTTTCGAGCTCAATAATTTCGCCTGGGTTTTCTCCTACATATTGACGAATAAAATCGTTGTAATTGATTTTTCCTAAAAAACAAATACCCTGACTATCAGGCCTTCCGGCCGATGGAAGCTTGATTTCGTGAGCAATTTTCCTAACATCAGGTTTGGATATATTTTGCAATGGAAACATCGCTTTTTGTAATTGATCATTGCTAATTCGACCTAAAAAATAGGTTTGATCTTTGTGCTTATCAACAGCTGTATGCAAATAATTTTGGCCATCAACTACCTTAATTCCGGCATAATGCCCAGTAGAAATCCGATCAAATTCACTACCGTATTTATCTTTAAAAGCGCCAAATTTGATTAGCAAATTACACATTACATCCGGATTTGGAGTCAGCCCTTTTTTAACGGTATCCAAAGTATATTTTATAACTGTATCGTAATATTCCTTTTGCAGATCGACAATCTCCATCCTGCAGCCATATTTTTTGGCAATATAACTGGTGATTTCTATGTCTTCTTCTTTAGGACACACATAGCCTGGCTCATCTTCCAGCCCAATTCTGATATAAAAGATAACAGGATCGTAACCCATCTCTTTTAATAAATGAACAGTCACCGAACTGTCGACCCCTCCTGAAACTAAAGCTGCTATTTGCATTTGAAATTTTTTACAAAAATAGTAGTTTTTCGTCATTCACCGATCATCAACTGTCATTCCCCGAAAACAACTTGATTTTTTTTGTAAATGACTTTAGTTTCGCCAATAGAAACAATTAAAAACAAAACAATATGAGACACAATCATCAAACTGAAAATCCAAATGGCCGCCTAATTGCAGGTGTTATTATCCTAACTGCAGGTCTGTTGTTTATGCTTAACAACTTTAATGTACTTCCTTTTAATATCAGGCATTATATTTTTAGTTGGAAAACATTACTCATTGCAATCGGAGCATTAAACCTCTTGTTTTCACACAACAGAACAGCTGGTTTTATTTTAATTACAGTGGGAGTTGCCTTTTGGATTCCCGATATTTTTATGCTTCCAATACATGCAGGAAGATTTATTTGGCCATTAGCCATTATAGCGGTTGGTCTTTTTCTTCTATTTAAAGGACAAGACAGTAAATTTGGTCGTCGTTTTTGGGAAGATAAGCGCAACCCTCAATTCTCTGATGAAGATTCAAACGAAGCTTCTGGACAAGATCGTTTTAGTCAGGACGATTATATCGACAGCGTATCCATATTTGGAGGAGGCGAACGCATAATTACAAGTAAGAATTTTAAAGGCGGTAAAATGACAGCCATTTTTGGAGGATCAGCAGTTCGTCTGCATCATGCAAAACTTGCTCCAGGAAGACAGATTTTAGATGTGTTTTTTATGTTTGGAGGCGCTGAAATTTCAGTTCCTGCAGATTGGGCAGTGAAGACTGAGGTTGTTGCCATTTTTGGAGGTTTTTCAGATAAGCGTTATTTACCTAAGCCCGAAAATATTGAAGACAATCCTAAGTCTGTTTTAGTAATAAAAGGGCTGGTTATTTTTGGAGGAGGAGAACTTAAATCTTATTAAGTTTGTTGTTTCAGCAGACATTATAATTTTAAAACTCTATGAAACATCCGCTCTTTAGCAGCAAAATAATAATTGGAATGTATATTTTGGCCTGGGTTATGCTTATCGGCATTCAAACCCTGGCCTTTTTTCAATTGTTTCCGGTCTCTTGGTTTTATGCTCTCGCTGACAGTTTTCTTTTTGGCAGTATTTATTTTTTTATTGGCATTGGAGTCTGGTATTTTATTCAATACACAAATTTGGAAAAAACGCAATTCCTCCAGTTTATTTTGGAGCATATAGCCGCCGCTATTATTTTGGTTAGCATTTGGGTTTTTAGCGGAACCTATATTTTGAGCTCCTTATTTTCATTATCAGAAGATTATGTTGATTTACTTTGGGGAGCTATTGCCTGGCGGTACGGAAATGGATTTTTGTTTTATATCATTTTAGTGGTCCTCTATTATTTGTATGCCAATTATATTCAACAGCAAGAAAAAAAAGAAGAAGAAATAGAGCTTCGCGCTACCTTGCAAAATGCAGAAATTGATTTATTACGTTCTAAACTTAATCCTCATTTTTTGTTTAATAGTTTGAACAGTTTGAATGCCTTAATCCAGACCGATACTGATAAAGCAAGCAAAATGCTGGTATATCTGTCTGATTTTCTGAGATTTTCCATTGAAAAAGACAAACAAGAGATTGTTTTTTTTAAAGATGAATTCGAAAATCTGGCGCGTTATATGGCCATAGAACAAATCCGTTTTGGAGATAGATTGAAATTCTCGAATGAAATACAAGAAGAAGCACTAAATTTGAAATTGCCCGCCATGCTCCTTCAGCCGCTCATTGAAAATGCAATAAAATATGGTTTGGGAAGCAAGCTAGGCGATGTTGATGTGAAAATGTGCGCAAAAAACAGCAATTCAAACTTAATTATTGAAATCGAAAATATGTACGATAAATCTGTAAACGTTAACAAAGGTTCTGGCCATGGCATCGAAAATGTACGTAATCGACTTTCTAAAATCTATAAAAACAGAGCTGATTTTCGTATAGAGAAAACAGAAAAATTATTTAAGATTAAAATACTAATCCCAGCAAAAGATAACAATGAAACAGCATAAGGTTTTTATAGTCGAGGACGAAGTGCCAGCTCAAAAATTACTGGAAAAGTGGATTTCACTTATTCCCGAGCTTAAACTAATGGGCATTTTTTCGGATGGTTTTTCTGCATTAAAAGCAATCCAAACAGAAAATCCCGATCTTGTTCTGCTTGACATAGAAATACCAAAATTAACTGGGCTGGAAATGCTTGAATTAATAGAGAACCCACCTCAAATTATTTTTACCACTGCTTACCACGAGTACGCTGTAAAAGCATTTGAATTAGCAGCCGTAGATTATCTTCTAAAACCATTTTCCTTCGATCGCTTTAAAGTGGCAATAGAAAAAGCATTGAGCTCTATTGACTCCACAAGTCAAAAAATAAATGATTTGATTCCAGCCTACAATAGCGCTGCACAAAACAGTAAGCCTATCGATAGAATCGTGGTTAAAGAAGGAGTAGAAATTACAGTAATTCCCATTTCTGAAATTATATATTTTGAGGCACAAGACGATTATGTGATGATATATACAAGTAAGAACAGACATTTAAAATTAACCAGTCTTCGTGTATTAGAAAACGGTTTACCTAAACAAGATTTTGTAAGAGTACACAGGTCTTATATTGTTCATGTGCAATGTATCTCAAAAATTGAAAATTACAATAAAGATTCTCATCAAATTATTCTGACAAACGGAGAAAAGTTAAAAATTAGTCGTTCCGGCTTGACTTTATTGCGCAAAATATTGTTTCTTTGATGATAATAACAAAAAATTGGGTTTTAATTATAAATAATAAGAAAAGACCCTCAATATTTACAGTAATTTTGTAATTATTCGGTAAAGAAACATAATTCAAATATTATTAATTCATTAATCTTAAAGCATGAAAAAGTTAATTCTTATCATCTTGGGTGTATTCTTCATTATAAAATTGGATGCTCAGCCCTGGACTAAAAATTTATCTATTGAAAAAAGCACTGCTTCTCACACTTTTTTCGATTACCAAAATGCCTTTTACTCCTTCTGGGAACCTTTTAACGTAAAAAACGGGCAGTATCTTGATGAAAATGGAAATATTAAAAAGGCTGCAGGCTGGAAGCAATTTAAACGTTGGGAGTATTTTTGGGAAACTCGTGTAGATCATCAAACAGGCCAGTTTATTGATGTTGATCTCAGTAAAATCTTTAAGGATGAGAAACGTGCCGCTGCTTTTAATGAAACTGGTGAATTATGGACCAGCAACGGTCCAGATAATTCAAGAGGTGGATATTTTGGAATCGGTAGAATAAATGTAATTGCTTTTCATCCAATAAATGTAAATATGTTTTGGGTTGGCACCGCATCAGGAGGCCTATGGGTAACTGAAGATGGCGGTTTAACTTGGGCTGTTTTAAACGACGACATGCAAGCTCTAGGTGTTGCAGATATTATTATTCCTTCCAATTATGCTAGTTCAAAAACTATTTTTCTTGCTACAGGAGATAGAGATGCTTTTGATACCAGAAGTATTGGGCTATTAAAATCTACAGATGCTGGAGCCAATTGGCAAAAAGTAGGATTTAGTTTTGAAACCCATCAAAACGGGGTGATTTATCGTGCACTTCTTAGTCCAGTAGATAACGAAACACTTGTAATTTCAGGAAATTTCGGTACTTACAAAGGAAATAGTACGACAAGTACTTGGACAAAGATTTCTGATGAGAGGTTTATCGATATGGAGTTTAAACCAGGTGATTTTAATACACTTTATGGCTCTACAAAAAGTGGAGGTGTATTTGTGTCTACAGATGGAGGCAGTAATTGGTCTCAACCAATAGATGAATCAGATGGATACAGAACAGAACTTGCCGTTTCTCCTGCCAACGATCAGTACGTGTATGCACTAATGGTAAATAATGATGATGGCTTATTTGGTGTCTATAAATCTGAAAATTCCGGACAAGAGTTTACAAAAGTTTATAATGGAATGGCCCCGAATGCACTGAATATTCTTGGTTGGGATAATGGCGATGACAATGGAGGCCAAGGATGGTACGATGCTGCGATAGCAGCATCACCCACTTCTGCAAATTTCCTTTTTATAGGTGGTATCAATACTTGGATATCTATTGACGGAGGTGTAAATTGGGAAATCATGAACCATTGGACTGGAGAGTTTGGCCCAGAAGTTCATGCCGATAAGCATTATTTAGGTTTCCAAACAGGTACGAGAACCTTATTTGAAGGTAACGATGGAGGAATATATAAAACAAGCAATTTTACAACATTTGAAGATATTACCAATGGGATAGTAAATTCTCAGATGTACCGATTGGGAGTTTCTCAAACAGATGCAGAACAGGTAATTACTGGACTGCAAGATAATGGTACAAAGCTGTCTTATTATGGGGATTGGTATACCGTAAAAGGAGGAGATGGAGCGGAGTGTATTATTGATTATACAGATAGTAATGTACAATACGGAGCATATGTAAATGGTCAAATTTCCAGAACAATTGCTAATTGGTCTGGAAGTGAAACAGATATTTCTGCAAATATTCCAGGCGGCCCAAATGGAGCTTGGATTACACCTTATATTTTGAATCCGATCAATCCGAAAACTATATTTATTGGCTATGCTGATATATGGAAATCATTTGATAGAGGAGATACTTTAAATTTAATTAGTGATTTTCAAGGGTCTGTCTTGCATTCTTTAGCCATGTCTCCCGCCGATACTAACGTGATTTATGCAGCTACATACTCCGTAATACATCACACAAGTGAAGGAGGAGAAAACTGGCAAGACATTACGGGTTCTCTACCTGTTAATGACGTTAATATAACATACATCACCGTTAAGAATGACGACCCGAATACTGTATGGGTAACAATGAGTGGTTACCTGGGTTATGGTGTTTTTGAAAGTACTGATACGGGATTAAACTGGACGAATATTTCCGAGGGATTACCTGAGATTCCTTGCAATACAATTGTTCAGAACAAACTAAATACCACTCAGATTGAGCTTTATGCAGGCACTGATATTGGTGTATATTTAAAATTAGGCGATAATCCTTGGGAATTATATAGTACAGGACTACCAAATGTGGTTATAGATGAACTCGAAATTTATTATGATGTTACAACACCTAGTGAAAGCAAACTTTATGCCGCAACATATGGACGCGGTTTATGGGAAACAAAAGTATACGATAGTGGAGTTCAAACGGGTATCAATCCAATTGCTAAAGTGATTGAAACTATCTATCCTAATCCTTCAAACGGACAGTTTAAGCTAGATTTTATAGACTATAATGGAGAAGAAATTGAAGTTGAAATCAGAAGCCTTAGCGGAAAATTAGTTTATAAAAAAAGCTATAAAAACCAAAGCAATTCAGTCGATCTCGAGTTCCTGAACAATGGAATTTATGTGCTTCAAATGAAAAAAGACAATAAATGGTTTGGACAGAGTATTGTTATCCAGAAATAAAAATAACCTAATATATATATTTTAAAAAACCCTCTTCTTGAGGGTTTTTTGTTTAAATCTTTTTAGGTGCATTGCTTGACTACTGGTCGATTCCATGTAAATTTGCCTAAAATATATTTTGAATCTTCACTTTAAAAATAAAGAGAAGGTGAGGTTTTATTAAAAAAGTGTTCAAAAATATTTAAGCTCAATTCCAGAAGTTATTTCTTTTGGATATTGTATTTTTGCAAACTGTTTGTACCAGAATTAGAATACAATTTTTTGAATGGATGAAAATTTAGACATATTAGGAGA
>Ga0307991_1000827_pt1 | contig 22386 bp, 22 predicted proteins | sample EllFjometagen131_FD_203146 | JGI IMG/M metagenome (GOLD analysis project Ga0307991, IMG submission 203146) | Marine microbial communities from Ellis Fjord, Antarctic Ocean - #131 | ecosystem: Environmental > Aquatic > Marine > Unclassified | place: Southern Ocean | collected 2014-10-08 | reverse complement strand
ACTTTTGCCAGGTAACCCCTTGATTTTATTGGCGCGCCAGGGAGGACTTGAACCCCCGGCCTACGGATTAGAAGTCCGTTGCTCTATCCAGCTGAGCTACTGGCGCGTAAGGAAAATGGTTTTACAAATTCATTTTTTTCCTGCTATTTCAGGTACCTTAGTTTCATAATTACAACCTTTTTGGGGACAGCGCAAGACTTTATCACCCTCTCCCCGGCGTTTCTTTTCGATGAGAAATGGATACTCACAACGGGGACAGGAGAGGGGGTAAGGTTTATCCCAGATTGCATAATTGCATTTGGGATAACGATTACAAGCGTAAAAAGTTTTCCCCTTACGAGACTTTTTCTCAACCAACTCACCGTCACAACCCTCCTGCGGACAGGCAACACCGGTACCTACGGAACTGGTATATTTGCATTCCGGATAGTTGGAACAGGAGATAAAACGGCCATAACGGCCATTTCTTAATTTTAACGGGCTACCGCATTCGGGACATTGCCCGGCATCGGCCAGCAGTTCCCCCCCACCATTTTCATCACCAGCAGCCCCCAGGTCTTTCGTGTTTTTACACTCAGGGTAATTAGGACAGGCGATAAAACGGCCGTTACGGCCCCATTTAACCACCATATTAGTGCCGCACTTCTCACAGATTTCATCGGTAACCTCTTCGCTCGCCTTTTTGGCGTCACGCATAGTTACCAAAGCAGTATCGAGCAGGGCCGCAAAAGGGCGATAGAAATCAGCCAGTAGAGCCTGCCAGTCGCGCCCCCCCTCTTCGACCTTATCGAGGTCGGCTTCCATTCGGGCTGTAAAAGAGACATTTAAAATATCGGGAAAAGTCTTTTTCAGAAGTTCGGTAACCAATTCACCGAGATCCGTCGGGTAGAAGCGTTTCTCCTGGAGTTCAACATAGCCACGATCCTGAATCGTCGACATGATCGAGGCGTAGGTTGAAGGCCGACCAATACCTTTCTCCTCAAGTTCCTTAACCAAAGTACTTTCGGTAAAACGCGGCGGCGGCTGGGTAAAATGTTGCTTAGGAAGAATCTCATTTAAACGTAGAATTTCGCCTTCGTTCAAGACCGGCAATTCAGTGTCTTCAGCCTTCTCACCACCATTATTATCACGCCCCTCTTCATAGACCGCGAGAAATCCGTCAAAGAGCTGGCGGCGTCCCACCGCCCGCAACTGATAACGATCACCCGCCATAATCGAGACCGTGGTCTGGTAGTAGCGGGCCGGGTTCATCTGACTAGCGACAAAACGCTTCCAGATCAGGCTGTAAAGACGAAACTGATCACGATTAAGATGACTTTCAATCTCTTGCGGAACATACCCCACCGAGGTCGGACGAATTGCTTCATGGGCATCCTGTGAGGCATTTTTATTGCGATACGATGGTGACTTGTCAGGCAGATAATCTTTACCAAACTGCGCTACGATGCAATCGCGACACTCGGCAACAGCCGAATCAGCGACCCGCACCGAGTCGGTACGCATATAGGTTATTAAACCGACCGGACCCGATGAGCCGAGTTCGATACCCTCATAAAGCTGCTGGGACACCATCATCGTCTTCTTGGCACTGAAACCAAGTTTGCGAGCGGCTTCCTGCTGCAGTTTACTGGTTATAAAGGGAGGTGTCGGCCGCCGCTGGCGCTCTTTCTGCTCAATTTTGCTGATTTTACAACTTGAGATTTGCAGATCGGAAACAATTCGATCTGCCGTCTGCTGGTCACCAACTTCAGCTTTTTCACCGTCAATAAGATGCAGGCGAGCTTCAAAGGGAGGTGGCACGGAGCCTTCCAAGGTCGTCGTAATACTCCAGTATTCAACCGGAACAAAAGCCTTAATCTCGGTTTCCCGATCACAAACCAAACGGACAGCCACCGACTGAACCCGCCCGGCACTCAAACCCCGACGCACCGTTTTCCACAACAAAGGGCTGATTTTATAACCCACCATACGATCCAGGATACGCCGCGACTGCTGGGCGTTTACTTTGTTCTCATCAATTGCCAAGGGCTCTTGCAGGGCCTTTAGAATTGCCGACTTCGTCACTTCGTGAAAAAGCACCCGATGAATCGGTTTACTTTTGCCCAGTTCATGAGCAATATGCCAGGCAATAGCCTCACCTTCGCGATCGGGGTCAGGAGCAAGAAGAATCTGATCGGCCTTGCGGGCCGCCTTCTTGAGCTCGGCAATAATTTTGCCTTTGCCTTTCAAAGGCACATAGCAGGGCTCGAAATGATCTCCCTCAATCTCGATACCGAATTCATTGGCTGGAAGATCCCGCACATGGCCGACTGAAGCTTTGACAATATACTCAGAGCCCAGATATTTGCCAATGGTTTTGGCTTTGGTCGGTGATTCGACAATCAGTAATGTTTGAGACATATAATAAGGTCCAAAAATGGACGGCAAAAGACCAAGAAACTGCCCTAGAGCCATTTAAATAAAAGCTTAAGATTCGAGTCGCGTTTAGACTCTTCTCAGTGAAACACTATATCCGGATCGTTTTCTAGAAAACTCAAAAAACGATCCCTGACATCGGCATCCGGGCGCCCCACAACAACGACCATCGTGGCGATCACCTTGATCTCTTCAAGCCCGACCCGAAAACCACCAAGGAACATTGCCTGGTCGATAATATCTTCAACCGTAGCCTGATCAAGAACATCCATCTGCCGCAATTTAGAGAGCCAGGCCCGAACCCCACGGGAAAAGGTTTGCTGCTCTTCCAACGTAAAATGCCGCTGGAAACCACTTTCCGGATCCAGATCAAGAAGCTGGCGATTGAGATCCTTGCCTTGCGACAGATTGGCTATCCAGCTGAAAGCTGTCTCGATTTCAGGGAAATCGAAACCCAGAGAAACAAGATCATCAACAATCTCCTCTTCCTGTTCATAAAGATCGATCTCATCGGCCAGATAGTCCGAGATTATCCCGATTATAGCCATAACCCGTTGATACATCAGGGCAACTCCAATTGAAAGCGGTTAATCAATATATTCTGGAGCTATACGGAAAATATTTCCGGCACTTTTAATAAGCATGCCATTCAATTCCAACTCCAGTAAGACCCGACTCAAAAGCCCGGTTTCCCAAGACAATTTTTCTAGCAGGTCGTCAAAGATTATCTCATCCGGGCCCAAAACCGCCACCAGACAAGCCTGTTCCGGGCTTAATACGGGCCGTTTTGGCAAGCCCCCACTTCCATCCTCGGAGACCAGCCCGGCTTTACCATCCATACTCAGCCAGGGCAAGGCAGAAAAAATGTCCTCAACCGACTCCAGAAGCTGGGCCCCATCCTTCAAAAGTTGGTTCACACCCCGGCTGCCCGGCAGACCCGGTGGTCCAGGTACGGCAAAAACTTCGCGCCCCTGTTCCAACGCCAGTCGTGCCGTAATCAAGGAACCACTACGCTCTCCAGCCTCAACTACGACAACCCCTTGGGAAAGACCGCTAACCAAACGGTTACGCCGCGGAAAATGACTCTTATCAGGCCCGGTCCCGGGAGGAAATTCGGTCAGTAAAGCACCGTTTTCAATAATTCGTTCGCTCAAGTGTCGGTGCGCCGCCGGATAGACAACATCAAGCCCGGTTCCGAGCACGGCTACCGTTGGACCACCACCCCGCAAGCTGCCCTCATGGGCCGCCCCATCAACCCCTAAAGCGAGACCGCTGATCACTACCAGGCCTTGAGTCGCAAGCCGGGAACCTAAGGAAAAAGCAAAACGCCGACCCAATTCTGAAGCCTGTCGGGCGCCGACCACGGCAATCGCCGGGAACTGCAAATGCTCCACCGAACCTTTAATAAACAACACCGAGGGGGGATCAATAATCCGAGTCAGATTTTCAGGGTAGCGCGGATCATCTAAAGGAATAATCTCACTCCCGATATCGCAGACCTGTCGTCTGAGAGTTACAACTTTCGACCAATCAGTAAAAGCGGAAACCCTTTTGGCTACCGCCGGCCGAATCCCAAAAGAGATCAAAGTCGCCGCCGGAGCCTTAAAAACCGCTTCGGCAGAGCCCAAAACCCGCCAGGCTCGAGCAATCCCCAAAGCCCCGAGTCCGGGTACCATGGTCAACGCCAGCCAGTAATCCAAAGGTTCATAACAAGCCATCTTTAACCTGCCTTAAGCTCTGGGGAAAAAGGGAAACCCACAAAAATCTCCCGCATATCCCTGAAAAGGGGGCAGAGAATCCGCCGCAATAAACAAATTGCCCGGCTTAGTCAAGGAAAATCTTCTCGATCACCCTACTCTTCTCCACTTTGCAACAACACTATAAACAACCACCCCTAGGGCTTCTTTAATATGCAAATCAAGAGATAAACTATAGAGCTACACCATTAAGAAAGGAATCAACTTTATGAGTGAAAAATTTCCTGCTCCATAAACTTAAGCTGTGTCGTTGGGTTGAATCGAGAAACCGTTCAACATCGGCCGCTGCATCCTGCCAATCAATGTCACCTATTTTTTCACAAAGATGCTGCTGGAGCCAATCGCTATCGATATTCAAATTTCGTTTTTCCCAAGGACCATATTTATATAAGGCCACCTTTAGATGACTGTAATTGGGTTGAACTTTATGGCTGACATACCAACTAAAATCATACCAATCACGGCCTTTCTTATAAGGGTAACACAAAAGAGCATGAATTTTCAGAGCAAAATTGCTGGCCAGATCTTGATGGCAGACTTCGAAATCCAATGGAAAATCAAGATAACTCCAAGAATAACCTGAGTTCTCGGGGGGATAAATATCTATTTCCAGCTTAATTTTAAGGACAGGCCAGTAAAAACGTTTGACCATCAACCTGTTGACGGATTACCCCCTCAAGAAAATATTTTTCAACACGAATGTCATGAATAAGAACTTTCCTATGATTTCGCGTCCAAAAAAAGTTTCGATTCTCTTGATAGAATTTTTATGCAAACCGGCCTAATTAGACTTAGAGAATACAAATAACATATATACCTATCAATTATTATTAATATTTGTTATTTGCAGTCCTCTCTCACTTATGTTAGAGTGAAGTCATTAACTCCTATAATTATACTGACTCGTGGCAATCAAAGACCAAAAAGAGTCGCTCGCGGGTTTCAGTTATACACCTACTAAATAACATTTTCGTAACTAAAGCGACGGAACTCTTCGAAATATGATCAACAAAAATAAATTACCGGAAAAAAAATCAACCACCGAAAGCGGGTTCACTCTGGTTGAGCTCATGGTAGTGGTTGCCATAATTGCCATCGTCGCAGGTCTGACAATTGGTGAGATAAACACCGACAGCTATCAGCTCAAAAGTCGGGCTCACACTTTAAAGGCCCATATGATGCAGGCCAAACTTGAAGCTGTAAAAAGAGACCTCCGTGTCAGGGTTGCAATCAATGGCACTAACGATGGTTACAGCATTCACAGCATTGATTCAGAAGACAACACCGTAACTACTATCATCACAATAAGATATGCAAACAAATTTACTTTTACTGGCGGCACTACAACATTTTCCCCCAGAGGAACATCCAATTCAAATAGCTTTATCATTGTTAAAAAAGATACTACAAATCCAGAATACTCGATTATTACAAATAATATAGGCAGGGTCAGGCTTGAGAAAACAAAAAACTAAAAAAGATTTACAAAAAATTTCTCCAGCCGGATTTACGCTGGTAGAAATGATGATTGTCCTGGCGATTCTGGGTATTGTTGTCGTTGGCGTAATAGGTGTCATCATTTCGCAGAACAAAGTCTATTACAGCGAAGAGGGGCTTATCGACATGCAACTCAACGCCAATGTCGCCATGGACCGCCTGACCCGTCAGATCAGGATGGCAGGATTTGGTTGTAAAGATGACATCAAAAATGGCCTGACTATCGACAGCACAACTTACACAGCTACACTCACTGACACCAACAGTACCAGCGGAGCAGATCAATTAACGGTGATCTGCGCTTTGGAAGAGGTCTCTGAAATTAACGATGATGGTAGCGGCGACCCTTATAATAGCTCAACGGTTTTTCTCAAAATCTTCACCGACAGTAGCAGTAAACCTTTTTTCGATGAAACTGCAGATGATAAAAAGTTCTGCTATTTATCTCCGGCAACCACACAGGCTGCTATCCAGGTTACGGGAGTTGATACCGGCAACAAATCAATCACCTTTGGAACTGCCGTAACCGTCAGTGAATTTGATAAAGTCTTCAGGGTACGGGCCTACACCTACTCCATAAAATTGGCCAATGAATACAGTCCTGCCAAACCGGTCTCTAACATCGTACAAAAGATTGAAACCCTTAACCGGGATGAAATCGCCGAAGGCATAGAAGATCTACAATTTCAGTTTGGTTGGGATATTGACGGCGACGGGATCTTCAAACCTTCTGAAGCCGCCGATTGGGTTGATACCATCCCGGCAGGCGATGCGGACAAGGTAATAGCTGTCAGAATCATACTTTTAGCCATAACCCTACACCCGGAACAAGAGAAACAGTTCACCGACCTTTACGACGATCAGCCAAGCGTGGCTGGCCGTCAATACACCTTGGCGGATCATATTATCACCTATCAGAGCCCGACCCAAAGTGACGTCAACACCCTTTACAACGAACACTATCATCGCCACCGCCTTGAATCGATTGTTTTTATCAGGAATTTAAACCTCTAGCCGTTGATATGTTAATAAAAATGGATATCACGAAACCTAACTGTCGAAAAAAAAAGAACTCAAATGGTGGATTTACCCTAATCGAATTGATGATCGCCATGGCGATCATGGCTTTCGGGGTTCTAGGTTATACCTTTTTGCAGAGTCGTTCACTGCAAAACCGGGTTTTTTCTCGGGAGATGAACCGCGCCACTATTATTGCTCAGGATTTCACAGAACAACTCATGGCACTACCTTACAATCATTCCCTTTTAGATGCTGACACCTCCGGAAACCCAACAACTCACCCTCTCAGCGGCTCAGGTGTCACCAAAGATGGCCAACAATGGATAGTGACCACTGAAGGTAATTTTAGATATTATACCCGTTGGGTAGTAACCGCCGGAATTCCCGATACTAATGTAAAATTGATCGAACTTTTCACGGTCTGGGAGAAAAAGAGTCCTGATGATGGAACTATCTCATTAGGAGGCTATAAAAAAAGAGATGGCAGTATCAATCACCAACTGGCGATTAGATCTTTCATGAGAGATCACTAAAATATCAAACATCAAAGGAAAGGAAAATGTCTCTTCCCTGCAATAATGAAAAAGGAATAGCCCTGGTCATCTGTCTTTTGATCATGGTCGTCGCTGCGATGATTGGTATCGGCGTTGCCACTGATTCGACAACCAGCGGCAGGATCGCCCGTAACCAGAGGGCAATCACCCGTGATTTTTTTATTGCCGACGGCACCAATCAAATTGAAGTCCCCAAAATTGCCACCGACAGCAGTCTGGGCGTTAGCAACATAACCGCCAGTTGCGACCCGAGGGATAACAACGATGACGACATCGATGATAATGACCAGATAGATCAAGTCATCACTGCCATAATCAATGATCCGCCAAAATATCGGGCCAGGATTCGATACCATTTTTATCGGTCTACCAAAAAAGCCGGATATTCGTTTAACCTTTTCAATTCTTATTACTACAGCACCCGAACCCGAGCCATGCGCTCGGGTGTCAAGAAAGCCTCCGTCAACACCGTACAAAGCAAACTTGGCCCTAAACTGTAATAATTTACGAGCGGCACGTTCAAAATTTCATTTAATCCAGACCATAAACGAGGTGACCCAATGCACTCCTCAAGAAAAACGGCACAAACCTCCTCCAATCTAATTATAATTTTACCTTTTTGCTTATTATGTTTTTTTTGCTTTAGCCTCCCGGTTTTAGGGCTTGACACTGATGTCTACCAAACCAACCTAAGTCCTAATGTCTCCATTTTATTCGACTCTTCGGGTAGCATGGAATTCGGCATCTATGACTCTACGGTTGATTATGGCGGTTTTTACAATTACGCTTCCGAACAGGGAGACTTCGATAAAATAGCCGGGGGCGGCGGCGGCACGGACAACTATTTTTACGCCGAAAACGGCCCCGGAACCTCACCTCAGCTCCCGCGCCGGGAAATCCTTCTCGTAAAAGGCAATATTGGCGTAAGCATAACCGAGAATGGGGTCTCCTATACCGGCGATGCCGGTGATCCCGATTATATCTGGTACACCAACGATACTTTTCACACCTACACATATATTGACGACGATGGCAATCTCTCCGGTGATGGAGTACATTCTCAAAGGATAACTGTCGATGCAGAGGGACATCTCCTGCTCGACGGTTCACGTCTCCCCCTCGATCGTGACATTTTACTCCATAACTTGCAGAATAATCCTGATGGTTCCTCTATTGACAAAGGTTTTGGCGGCCAAATCAATGCCCCGGGCTGGTATTTCAGCGGTTTTGAGGGAGTAGATGTCGGCTCACATAATGTCGCTGAAGACGGCGACATCAACGTCTTCTTTTTCATTACCGGGAACTGGATGAATATGCAGATGATGTATAATCTCTATACGGAAGATAGCACAAATGAAGATTATCGCACCTGGAAGACCAGAACCCTGCCTGATACCACCCAAGAACTTTGGCATACAGTTCCCTACAACATTCATTCGACCAACTATCCTTCAAACTACCCCAACCACCATGAACAGATTTGGGAAATAGCGCAACCCGATGCCGTTAAAATCAAAATTCATTTCACCGACTTCAACACGGAGAACAACTACGATTTTGTCGATATCTATAAGAAGAATATGCACTGGAAAAATCGTGTCTACAGACTTTCAGGCAACCTCGGTACTAATTTCTGGAAAGGCCCATTCGATCTTGCCAACAACAACCATACCTTCTTCATTTCGTTTGATTCAGACAGAAGTGTCACCCGAAAAGGCTTCGCCATCGATAAATACCAGTACATAGGGGAAAACGAAAGTATCACCGGCTATAAAATGCAACGCCGCATTGATGCCGTCCGCGAAGCCATCCTCCATGTCATCGATATGACCCGAGGCAAGATCAACTGGTCTTTGGCCAGTTTCGAAACCAGTCCGCATACCGGTGATGGTGCGCACATCTGGCAACCGTTCAACCCGGTACTCAGCGATGATGCCGTCCGCGAAAATATAGTGGTCCACATAAACGCTTTAGAACCCGACGGCGGCACCCCTCTTGGAGAAGCCCTTCAAGATGTTTTCAACCATTTTGAAGCCAAAGAGAACCTTTTACCCGAATGTTCACGTAACTATTGCATCACCATTTCAGATGGCTTCCCATCGGCAGATGATGACTGGAGCCGGGTCAGCGGCAAAGTCTTCAGCGACGAAGATAACGACGGCTGGACGGCAGACCCTTATCAGTACAGCCCACCGTCAGCCAACTATTTTGACGATGTCGCCAGCTATATGTACAACTACAGTTTCCGTGACCGATCGGCAATCACGACACCGGGCGCTTCGTACGACAACGTCACCTGCCACATGCTGAGTTTCATCCAGGGACTGCCCCTGCTTGAAGATGCGGCGGCTGACGGAGGTGGCATCTATCTGGCCGCCTACAACAAACAACAACTGATCAACGCCTTCTATTCTCTCGGCCTGATGATTATTAAAAGCACATCCTATGTCGCCCCAGTCATCTCGGTTGATACTTCCAACAAAACCCAGAGCGGCGACATGCTCTACATGGCTTTCTTCAAACCGACCGACGGGCGCTGGAGTGGTAATCTGAAAAAATACCAACTTGTCAAAAAAATAAAGAGCAACTGCATCAACAGAACCGAAGAGGAGTGGGTCGTCACCGATCAAAACGGCCTCGATGCAGTTGACTGTGAAGGAACATTTCTCGAATCCTCGGTATCGTTATGGAGTACCGATAGTGACGGCGGCGAAGTCGAAAAAGGTGGTGTCGGGGCTATTCTGAAAGCTGCCATCGCCGCCAGCAGCATGACCTCATCTCCCTACACCAGTACCGGACGCAGTATCTATGTTCTTAAAAACAACGGCACTAACACTCAGTTGCTACCGGCTAATATCAGTAACACCGACTTGGGCGTAACTGACGATGCCGAACGTTACAAAATAATCAACTACCTTTATGGTTATACTTTTGATGAAGATGGAACCAGCAATCACTATCCCGTCGCCCGGCGCAACTGGCCTCTGGGAAGTTTCATCCACTCGACGCCGGTAATCGTTCATTACGAAAGCGCATCTCCCGCTAAAAGCTACATCGTTATCGGCGGCAATGATGGCATGCTCCATGCTTTCGATGATGCTGACGGCAGTGAAGTTATTGCCTTGATACCGGAGAACCTTTTACTGCGTCTCAAAGAACTTGATCCCAATGAATCCACGACTTATCCGAGCCCGCTGTTTTTTGTCGACGGAGCCTCAACCTATGATTACAGTTTTAACAGCAACGGCCAAATCATTCCCCAACAACTTATTTTTGGTGAACGTCGCGGCGGAAGGGCTTACTACTCACTCGACGTCACCAATTCAAGTCCAGTGAATTGGACAAAAATATGGCGTGTTGACAATTCCCTGACCGGATTTAGTGAGCTGGGACAAAGCTGGTCAAAAATGGAACTCGTGAAATTTCACGCCTCAAGCACAACGATAAAAACACTCGGGGTATTCTGCGGCGGCTACGATGACAACGGTATCGACGGCATCGACCCCGTCGGGGTAGATACTATGGGACGAGGTATCTTCTTTATCGATATCTCCATACCTGAAACCAGCTCTAATTTTCTGGTCAACAGCTTCATCTACTCTTCAACCTCTGAGAATCCAACCCACGAGATGGAATTTGCCATCCCCTGCAAACCTCTCATCTTAACAGATGACTATGGTTATTTCAGTGGAGTCTATTTTGCTGATCTAGGTGGCCAGGTCTGGCATATCGAATACGATAATTCCAACTATTCCTGGGGTACCCCCCGCCGAGTTTTTACCGCCAATGATGGCTCAAACGCCGCCAGCGGCGCAACCGGCGGGAGCCTACTCAACAGCGATGACGGTCGCAAGATGTTTTATGCACCAACCGGCACCTATTTGGGGAATTGCAACTACGTCGACAGCGATGGCGATGCCCGGGATTTTCTGACTATTATGTTAATGGTCGGCACCGGCGATCGAGAGCAACCCATGGAAACCGACATTCACGACCGCATCTATACCATAGTTGATGCATCCTCAAACGTACTAGATGAAAGAGATTTACTCAATGTCACCAACGATGAGCTGGATGTCGACTCCACTCTCTCCGCTCCAGATCGAGAAGCTTTATACGACACTCTTGCTGAAACTTACGGTTGGTATATCAAACTCGACGAGATTTCCGACAGTTACAGCCATGAAGGTGAAAAAGTCCTTTCCCAACCACTCATTTTTTTCGGCATCGGCTATATCACGACGTTTACGCCCAATGCCACAGACCCCTGTTATCCTCACGGAGAAGCCAAAGTATATGGGCTCAACTATTGTGATGGTACAGCCGGTTTGAACTATTATAAAGGTAACGATACTGAAAGCGGCGAAGTTTACACCAAAAAATATGATTATCGAGACCGCTACCGTACCATCGGGGAAGCGATCCCTTCATCTCCGGAAATTATCATTCGTGATGGGGTTGTGGCAGCATTTAGCAGTGTTGGCGGAGGTCTGCCGGGCCTAGGTGAAGATGGCTCATCCCTTATTCCACAACCCAAATTTGCCGTCGACATGATTAACTGGCGCAGCTTGCAAGGTAATTAATCATAATGGGTCTAACTCTTCTGGAGAAAGTCAAATGAGAAAACTTACGATAACACTTATAATGAGCACTTTTTTACTATTAATCATGGTTGGGCCAAGTCCGGCAACTATGATGGCTGGACAAAAAAACTTGAGTTTCAGCGGTAAACTTATCTCAATCACCATTTTAAACAATCGTTACAAACTCATCATCGACAAACGTGTCATGTTTATTCCAATTAATGACGATCAACACTCTAAACTCTTGATCAAAACTGCAAAATCACTGATCAATAAAAAAGTTACCGCTACCCATAAAAACACTAGCGACCTCATTCTCTCAATCATTTCTTTTAAAAAGAAAGCTTTTTATTAAAAGCAGCAATCCTTAATTTATATTCTACATTAAAATCAGAGTATGAACCCTAAAGTTTTCTTCACCGTTTTCGCCACCGTCTTTTTAGCCGAGCTCGGAGATAAGACCCAAATCGCCACCATGCTCTTTGCTACAGATCGGGGAAACAGCAAACTGACCATCTTTCTGGCAGCCTCCCTGGCCTTGGTTGGAGCCACTGCAATCGGGGTTATGGGCGGGCACCTGCTCTCTCAATTTATCAGCGAAAAAACTTTACAAATTGCCGCCGGAATCGGTTTTTTACTAATCGGCGGCTTTTTATTGCTGAAAGCTCTGGGCTAGTTTAGTATTTGCCTACTCTTACTTGCTAAAACTATTGACATGTACATTGTGAGCGTGTACACTTAAAGGTATGCCAAGACAGATCCTTTAATTTCAAAAAGTAACCTGCGTGAGAAGGGATGTTTTATGCCTGTAGTAAATGTACGAGAGACTCGACAACATATTGGTCAGATACTCGATGCCGTAACAACTGGTGAAGAGTTTGTTATCACTCGACGCAATAAACCTATTGCTAAATTGTCAAAAATTCACAAGGGCGACATAAAACCACTTTATTTTCCTGACAGATCTAAATTTAGAGCTAAGTTGCCAGAAAGCCGGATAGCGGGTTCCAAATTAATTTGTGAGATGCGAAATGAACGAGGTTGAGTTTTACTATATTGATACAAGCGCACTACTTCCCTATTACCGAGAAGAGTTAATGAGTCAACAGGTTGAAAGTTTGTTGACATCTTTACAGCCACCGGTATTAATCAGCAATCTTACAAAAGTAGAGTTTACATCTGCAATTGCTCGTTGGGTACGAATGGAAGAACTCAGCGAGGCTCAAGCAAATTTACTGGAAAACACTTTCAATAAAGATGTTAATTCAGGACTCTTTGTCTGCCATCAGGTAATACCATCTCATTTTAACCAAGCTGAAAAATGGTTATCGGGCAGGAAAACAGCCCTCAGAACTCTTGACGCTTTGCACATCGCCTGTTGTTGGGACAATTCCGCTAACTTGATTACTTGTGACACAATCATGCATCGCTCCGCAACGACTTTAGGTATTGACAGTATTTTTCTCGAATAGCAATTCACAAAAAGATTAAAAAGCAAGGATCTATTAAGGAACGTCCGATGAGACAACCATATAAAAAACCGGCAATTTTCACGTTTTTATTTTGTCTGCTCAGCGTCTTTTTGTGTGGTGAAAATTCAGGGAGATGTCAGGAATGGGGTGAAATTAAAATTCAACTTCTTCCAGACTCATCTTTTACGCTGATTGAGGTCGAAAAAGGCCAAAAGATAAGACACTCGCCACATCACGATGCTAATGGTAAATTAGATGAAGAGCAATTGATCTACGTACTTGGTACATTTGATGATGAGATATGGGTTGATCAGGCCAACAGGGAGAGTGCGAGAAAGCATTTAATCAACCATTACGATCAATTCATAACAAAAGTCAGAAAAAAAGGGCTGCAAGCAAAATCAGTCAGTATCAACCAGGCCAAGTTAACTAAACTGGTGGCTCTTCCTCAAATTGGACCGGTACTTGCGGTCAGAATTAATGAATACAGAAATGCCGTGGCCTCTTTTGCCACAATTGAGGAGATAAAAAAAGTTGAGGGGATCGGCTCAGCAACATTCAATGCGCTCAAATTTTATATTAACGTGGATTGAGGACTCGCGCAAAAATGGACAAGATAAATCTAAAGAATAAGATAGAATTATTTAATAAGTTAAAAAGTAAGGGGATATTCTGGAGCTATGCAAAGAGTATCAGATATGCTGATTCAGGCGATGCTTTTTTATGTGAATATACTTTAAAATATGGTGATTTTGAAGATCTCAAAGCCCTTTTTTTACTTTATGAGGAAACGTGGGTAAAAAAAGTTTGGGAAGAGAAACTGGTTGAGGATAAGAGATTTCAAAAATTAAACCTCTTTCTGGCGCGAATATTTTTGGGGATGAATGTAGAAAGCAACAATTTTGAAAGGAGTAAGAGTGCAAGATTTGAAAAATTCAGACTACTTGCTTCCTGACACCCATAAAGTACTCTCAGAATTAATAGAAAATGCTTCTTTTTTAGAAAAATACGTTCTGGTTGGCGGCACAGCCCTTTCTTTACATCTATGTCACAGAAAAAGTGAAGATCTAGATTTCTTCACTTATAGCAACTCTTTTGATAAAAAAGAGATCTTTACCTACATCCACAAACGATTTGCACAAGTTGAAATCATAAATCAGACAAACGATCAAATTGATTTGCTGATTAACGGCGTCAAAGTAACTTTTTTTAACGCAAAATGGAACTTTTTAAAACCGGAAAAGATCAAAAGGTTTAACCTGGCAACGCTTAAAGCAATCGCTGGAATGAAAGTTAACACCCTATTCTTAAGAGCAAAATTTCGTGATTATTACGACCTCTACTTTTTAGTAAAAGAGGGGATGACACTCCAGGAAATCTACCACTACGCAAAAAATGTGACCGCCGGAGTAACTTTCAAAATGCTGGCGATTGCTCTCATTTATACAGATGATATCGAAGATGAAAATATAGCTCACTTACAGCCTGAGTTAAAGATAAATACAAAAGAGATCAGGAATTTTTTTGAAAAAATTTTAAAGGTTCAGACTCTCCAACCTTAATTCAGCAAAATTTCATCAACGGCATACTGGGCTGCTATCAAACCGAAGACTCCGGGCATAAAGATGGCACTGGGTTGGATGCGGCGGCGCCGACCACGCTGAAAAAACTCCTCACGCTCCTCTTCTTCACAGGATTCCGGATCACACGATTCGGCAACAATCGGTTCCGGTGAATAGACGACCGTCACCTCTCCTTTTTTGACCCCTTCCCGACGTAACTGCTTACGCATCACCCGAGCCAAAGGACAGCCACTAGTCAAAAGTAAGTCCCCGATTTCAACCAAGGTAGGTTGGCTGCGGCCGGCTGCCCCCATGGCCGAGATGAAATTGATCTTTCGCTCCAGACAATTTCTGACAAGGTCAAGTTTCGGGGCCGCCCCATCAATCGCATCAATCAAAAAATCAAAATTTTTTCCTTCTAAAAGCTCGACGGCAGTGTCGTGGTGGTAAAAGGTCTGCCGGCAATTAAGCTCAATTTCGGGATTGATGTCACGCAGCCGGGCGGCGGCCACATCAACCTTGGCTTTACCGGTAGTCGAATGCAGGGCGAAAAGCTGGCGGTTGATATTGGTTTCACCAACCAGATCGAAATCGATCAGGGTAAGACAACCAACGGCGGTTCGAGCCAGAGCCTCTGCGGCAAAAGAACCAACCGCACCAAGACCGACAATCGCAACATGGGCATTAGCCAAACGTTTTAGATCAACCTCACCAAAAAGCAGCTCAAGCCTTGAAAAGGCTGTTAAAGAAAACTCTGGGGACATCGTTAAACCATCTCCTCCGACAAGCTAAAAAGACGAAATGCATTAGCCGTCGTCAGGGCTGCCGTTTTCGGTAAATCCCAACCACGCAACTCAGCTAAAGACCGAGCCACGGCCAACACATCCCGAGGCTCAGAATCCCCTTTAGCGACCGTATGGGAACCGATATAGGGAGCATCGGTCTCAAGCAGGATACGTTCAACTGGCGCCATCAAGGCTGTTTCCCGAACCTTACGAGCCTGAGGACGGGTCAAACCTCCGCCAAAGCCGATGTAAAAACCTAATGAAAGAAATTTTTCCGCCAACCGGGGACCGCCGCCATAGGCATGCAAAACCCCGACAACCCCGGGAAATTCCCGCAAAACCAAATAGAGTGGTTCAAAAGCGCGGCGGCAGTGAATGATGACCGGCAATGACAAGATAGCCGCCAACTCCAATTGGGCTCTTAAAACTTCTGTCTGGTGGACCACCGAATAATCTTTAAGGGCATAATCAAGCCCAATCTCGCCGATGGCGACCGGAGCTCGCAAGCGGGCAAGTTGACGGTAAGGTTCCGGAGAGAAGTCACCTGCCGGAGTAAGCCAGGCGGGATGGAGACCAATGGCGGCCCGAATAGAGGAATGGGTAGAAGCCAGACGACAAGCGGTTCGGCTTGAAACAAGATCATAACCGGGGACCATGAAGCCCGCAACCCCGGAATTTACGGCACGCTGTAACACACCTTTGAGATCCTGGGCTAGAGGTGGATCGGTCAAATGGCAGTGGGTATCGAAAAGTTTCATATGCTAATGCGGGCTTCCCCCGCAACCCAATCAAGTAGCTGAAGTTAGAGTGACTATTGCTTCGCCCACTTCGAAGGGGACACCCCTCAGAGCGGCCAAGGCGCGTAGCGCCCGGCCTGGAGTGGTTTCCCCGCACCAAGGAGTAAGGCACTAAAAAGGGACACCATTTCGGTGCCCCTTTTTAGTTTATAAACCAACCACGATGCAAGGGTTATTTCTTCGTCAGTGTATACAGGGTCCGCATTTTTTTGGCCTCAGACTGAATTTTACCAAGATCCTTGGTCATCATGGCCCAGCCATACCAGTAGGCATAGTCGGGATTGACATGGAACTGACCCTGATAGGTCCGCATCCGATGTTTCATATACATCTCGAACAACACCTGTTCTATATTTTCCATCCCGGCCGGCAGATCCTTATAGCTATCGCCGGAAGCAGCACTATAGTCGGTCCTCAAGAAATAGAGGAAATCAGGATAAGCAAAAGCCTGCACACCACGTTTCTTCAGGATCCCATCTTTGTAAAGATCAGCAACAATCTCAATGGCCTGGGCCAGGAGACGGTCAGCTTTCTGCAGCATCGCATCGCCCATTTCAAGCTGGGTCTTACCATAGCTTTTGGCGTGACATTGGCTACAGGTTTTAACCATTTTATCACGTTCGCTCTGCCAGGCTTCCTGAGTCGCCCGAACCATATCGACTGAAGTCACCAGAGCCAAACGGGCAGTCGGTTTACCGGTGTCAGGATCTAAAACTCCTAAAGCCTTGAGAATGGTAACCCGATCGGCGGCCCACTGTTTATCTTCGGGGAGCGGCAGACGGACACCAAGAAAGCCCCAAGCCGTACGATTTTCATGTGTACCATTGGGCAGATGACAGGCCTGACAGGTCGGTGCCGGAGCACCCTCTGGCAGGTTACCATCAGTTCTACTCCGCCAACGACTGCCGTGTTTAGAACTGCTCCACATCTCCCATTGCGGATGATCGTAACCCATATGACATTGCTGGCAGGCCCTCGGATCTAAAGCTTCTTTTTTCGAAAAACTGTGCCGGGTATGACACTCATCACACGAGTTATTCTGGTAACGATAACCTTTTTCAATCTGCTCTTTCTTCTGGGCTTCCGTCTTGATACCCATATTGTGACAACCACCACAACCCCGACCACCTTCCATCAGCTCATCGGGCTCGACGTGAGTAATCGGTAAAGCGTTCAGAGTAGTCCAGCCAAAATTATGTTTACCCTTGGCAAACGACTCAAATTGATCTTCATGACACTCTTTACAGAGATGTTCATCCGGCAACACAGCCAAATTGGAATTTTTGGAGTAGGTGTGTTTTTCACCGTGACAATCGGCACAGCCAACATCCTCACCAGCATGTTTACTCACTTTCCAATCAGCTACCTGACCGGGCGTATGTCGCTGATGACACTTAATACATCTACCGGAATCAGCCAACGACGATGTCACCCCAAAACTAAGCATAAAAACGGTCAGGACCATCAGTAAAAATCCGCTTTGCCATAATTTTTCACTCATCATTCGCCTCCTACTCAAAAAAAATAAACTATAAGAACATACCACCAGTCAAAACTCAAAGTTTAGCCAAGCGGCAACTTCCATGTGGTTTGACTCTGATTCGTCTAATTATCTAAAGACCTGAGCAACAAACAGCATACAACATTAACCAATTCTCATGCAACCTCTTTCCGGTTAAGATAAAATTAATTTTTTATTCAACACCAAAGGCGCCAGGCTCGGCGAAGATTTTAAGCCGTACCCCAAGGGCACTTTCTTCGGGCGCAAAATACATCGAGTATTTTGAGAATTAAAATTTGAGCCTAACCCAGTAATTGGGCAAAAGGCAATTTTTCAAGGTAGCCTGACCAGCCCAAAAAATTGTGTCGCGATATTATACCTGTTTTATCCTTGACGTAACACGAGCACCATAACCCTGACAAGCAATCTTCAATAAATTAATTTTATAATCATTTATTTAACTTAAAGTTAATTAAAATAAATGATTATAAAAAAATTTTTATTATTTATAAACATTTTCTATTGACATTAGTAAAAATATAGTTTAAGAGCATTATGAAATACTATAAAGTTCTATAAAAATTAATTAGAATCTTTATAAGATAACTAAATTTATTACTAATAATAAACAATTAATAGAAGATGATTCATAAAGATAAAATTTAATAAGTATTTGTAAAGATAGATATCAATTAACTATAATTAAAGAGAATGAACATGGAGCACAACAAAGTGCAAGCTTTACGCGAAACCAACGCATGGAGCATTGCGGAATTGGCCCGGAAAGCCGGCTTGGCCCCACAGACAGTATCGAAGATGGAAAAAGGGGTAAAGACTGCGAAAAACTCTAAGCTAAAAGTAACGAAAGCTTTTGGTGTGCAGTTTGATGATCTTTTTTCAGAATGAAGAAAGCTGGATGAATAAAAAAATCCCCAGGCAGTATTACGAGATACTTAAAACTACCCGCCTGGGTGAACCACCGTCAATTTAACCACTTTCAATAAATCTTACGACTAGAAGGAAGCGGACAATGTACGAAGAATTTTACGCCATGCAAGAAAAACCTTTTGATCTTCTCCCCGATCCGGATTTTCTTTATATGAGTTCGGAGCACGACAAGGCATATAATTACCTAAGATATGCGATTCAGGAAAACAAAAACTTCGTAGTTATCTCCGGGGAAGTTGGCTGTGGCAAAACCACCCTGATCAACTATCTCTTGCAGCATCTCCCGGAAGACCTTCAGGTAGGCGTCATAAGTCACACCGACGTCAATCCGGAACTTTTCTTAAAACTCATTTGCCGAAAATTTGAACTTGAGCACGAAGGCCTTGACAAAGACGAATTAATAATCGTTTTCCAAAATTTCCTGCTCGCCTCTCGCCCGGAAAACAAACAAGTTACCCTGATTATCGATGAAGCCCAGAATCTTCCCGACAAAACCATAGAGGAGATCCTCAGGCTCTCCTCTATGGAATCCGAAAAAAAACATCTTGTTCAAATTATTCTTGTGGGCCAACCGGAACTCCTCCAAAAACTGCGCCAACCCCACCTTGAACAAACCACCCAACAAGAAACCGCTCACCACCATCTGGGAAGATTAAACCAAGAAGAAGTCAAGGAGTACATTGGTCATCGCCTGCATGTTTCCGGTTGCCCGACCTACGCCACCCTTTTTAGCGATGCGGCAAGCTCATCAACCTGGAAAGCCAGCCAAGGCATCCCCAGAAAGATCAATTATATCTGTGATATGGCCCTGGTCCATGGCTACGCCGATGGTTTGGCAACAATTGATGAAAACATCATCAAAACAGTCTTGGCATCAAGCCAAGAGAGTACCCTCTACACCAAAGAAAAAAGCAAGGAGGTAATCACATCTACCCGACCGGCGGATGTTCCTGAGAACACATCCGCCCCCGACTTGATCAAACTGTTACACCGCATCACTTTTCTGGAAAGCATGGTAAACTCCCTCAACACCCAGTTGCAAGAACAACTGTCAACCCGCAAAGTCAGAGACAAGCTAACCTTGGAGATCTTCAACTCACTCCAAGAGAGCTTGAAAACTCGGCAAAAAATTGCCCTGCGCTACCAGAAAACCTATCGACGTTACAGTAAACTGCGTAATGCCGTCAAAAAGCACTTGGAAAATCGCGACCAATAATATTACACTGCAACAAAATACCGTAAACCCAACAAAATCAGATTAACTGAAATTACCTGTGTACAAGTAAGTTGTGCAGCAAAAACATAGAAAAGTAATCGGGGAAAGGTAACTATTCAGGAGGGTTCATCGAAATAATTGAACTTTGCAAAAAACTCGGTATTCATCACTTTAAAATCAATCATCACCACTCTTCCACCTCTTTTTGAGATAGACCATGAGAATGGAGATCGCCGCTGGGGTTACACCAGGCAGGCGAGAAGCCTGCCCCAAAGATAGAGGACGAATCTCTTGTAAGATATGGGTCATTTCAAGCGTTAAACCCGGCAGGTCCTGATAATCGAAATCGACCGGGATTTTCATCTTCTCAAGATGTTTAAACTTTTCCACCGCCAACAGCTGGCGTTTTATATAACCTTCATATTTAATCTGAATCTCGGTTTGCCGCCGAGCTGGCGGCCCCAGCCGGTTCCCAAGTTCAACAACCTCGTCTGAACACTCCTCAAGATCTGACCAGCGCACTTGCGGCCTTTTGAGCAACTCTGACGCGCTTAGACTCTGTCTCAAAATCGGCGTTTCGAGACGGGTAAGGGTTGCTGCGGCCGCCTCCGGCTTGATCCTGATCACGGCCAGCCGTTGCTTGCCTTCCTCAGTTAATGCCAATTTATTCCTTGCCATTTCAAGTTGCAACTTATCGACCAAGCCTAACCCGAAAGCCCGCTCCGTTAACCTTAAATCGGCATTATCCTCGCGTAAAAGAAGACGATATTCGGCCCGTGAGGTAAATATGCGATAGGGCTCTCGGGTCCCCCGATTAATCAGATCATCGATCATTACGGCAGCATAGGCTTCAGAACGATCGAGCCGGAAAGGTTCCAGTTTTTTCACCTGACAGGCTGCATTGATCCCCGCAATAATACCTTGAGCGGCCGCCTCTTCATAACCTGAGGTACCATTAATCTGACCAGCTAGATAGAGACCGTTTAACTTTTTTGTTTCCAGGCTCGGCTTGAGCTGCGTCGGTTCAACAAAATCGTACTCAATGGCATAGGCGGGACGCATGACCACGGCATCCTCAAGGCCCGGTACGGTATGAAAAAGTTCCTGCTGCACCTCAACCGGCAAACAGTTACCAAGCCCCTTAACATAAACCTCTTCGGTTTCATAACCTTCAGGTTCGAGAGTCACCTGATGACTCTCATGATGAGGAAACTTAACAATTTTATCCTCAAGCGAGGGGCAATAGCGAGCACTAACCCCGGTAATCGTGCCATTATAGAGGGGTGAGAGATGCAAATGCTTCCGCATGAGGGCATGGGTCCGGGCCGTGGTACGCGTTAAATAACAAGGTAACTGCTTCTGTTTTACAACCGCCGTCAAAACTGAAAAGGGAAGCGGGTCGGGATTACCATCCTGACGCTCAAGCTGACTGAAATCGATTGAACGCCGCAGCATACGCGGTGGCGTTCCGGTCTTCATACGACCTAACTTAAACCCCTGATTTTTCAGATCTTGAGCCAGCGCCTGAGCGGCGAATTCACCGGTTCGGCCAGCTCTCTGACGAAAAGAACCGATATGGATCAAACCATTAAGAAAGGTTCCCGTGGTCACGATCACGGCTTTGGCTCGATGCTGACAACCAGTTTCATCGACCACTCCGACAACCCGCCGACTCTCGACCAACAGACTATCGATCATCGCCTGACGAATCTCAATCCCGGATTGATTTTCAAGCTCGTGTTTCATGGCCCGATGATAAAGCAATTTATCGCACTGCACCCGGGTACCCTGAACGGCTGGCCCTCTAGAGGTATTCAAGGTCCGAAACTGAATCCCGCAAACATCGGTAACCCGAGCCATAGCCCCGCCCAGGGCATCAATCTCCTTAACCAGGTGACCTTTGGCCAACCCACCAATTGCAGGATTGCAGGACATTTGGGCAATCGTATCGAGATTGAGGTTAAAAACAAGCACATTCAACCCCATCCGGGCCGCCGCCAGAGCCGCTTCACAACCGGCATGGCCTGCCCCAATAACAATTATGTCATATTTATGATGCATATTTAAATTTATTAATTTTCCGGTTGTAGTTCACGACCGCTTGTTATATGATAGCTTCACAGACCCTTCACTATAACAAAAAAGTAACAAGATGAACATCGTCAAGTTCACCGATTGGCTCTGGCCCGAAAATTCCGACCGGCTTCCCAGCTGGCAGCGCGGGCTGCGTCATATCTGCCGTTTTCTCTATATTTTTTTCAAGGAGTACAGACGCGACC
>Ga0307991_1000826_pt1 | contig 22390 bp, 17 predicted proteins | sample EllFjometagen131_FD_203146 | JGI IMG/M metagenome (GOLD analysis project Ga0307991, IMG submission 203146) | Marine microbial communities from Ellis Fjord, Antarctic Ocean - #131 | ecosystem: Environmental > Aquatic > Marine > Unclassified | place: Southern Ocean | collected 2014-10-08 | reverse complement strand
TCGAATTACTGGTTTATTGTTATTTTTGTTTCGCCTGAAGAGTCCCATAATATTTTAGTTTTTTCGTAGAAACAAATATATGGGATTCTAAGGGCTTATTAAAATTAAGACTTTCGGATGCTAGTGAGTTTAAATAAATGTTTCCAAAATCCTAAGCTATTTTGATTTTGCATTATTTGTATATTTCGTAAATTTTCTAAAAAACTTCTTCGCAAAACTAAAAAAGAAATCTCATTTCTAAGAAAAGATAATTATTTTTGTTTCTTGAAAGAAAGGAATTATTAGAAGTCCCCTTAAATTAATAAGTGAAAGAAAAAATGATAAATAATCCCGAAATAAAATTAGCACACGATTTTGTTCACTACACAAATCGAAACATTTTTCTTACAGGAAAAGCAGGCACAGGCAAAACTACATTTCTTCATTCTCTAAAATCAACATCATACAAAAGAATGGTTGTGGTTGCTCCTACCGGAGTTGCTGCCATCAATGCAGGAGGTGTTACAATTCATTCTTTCTTTCAAATGCCTTTCGGACCTGTTATCACCGACCGTTTGCCGATTATAAAACAAATTTCTACCGATGAATCAGCTTTCAAACAAAAATTCAGTAAAACAAAAATAAAAATTATTAAATCTCTCGACCTTTTGGTGATTGATGAAATAAGCATGGTTCGGGCTGATTTACTTGATGGAATTGATGAAGTCCTTCGAAGATACAAGAATAGAAATCTCCCTTTCGGTGGCGTCCAGTTACTCCTGATTGGAGACCTTCAGCAATTAGCTCCCGTTGTAAAAGAAAGCGAATGGAATATGCTTAGACCTTATTATGAAACTGTTTTCTTTTTCAGTAGCAGAGCCCTTCAAGAATCAAAACCGGTTTTTATTGAACTAAAACATATTTATCGCCAGAAAGATGAACACTTTATTAAAATTCTCAATGAAATAAGAGATGATTGTTTGACAGAAAATTCTATTAAGGAGTTACAAAAAAGATACATCCCCAATTTTAGTCCTAAGAATGACGAAGGCTACATAACTCTTACAACACATAATATAAACGCTGATTCAATTAACGAAACTCAACTGAAAAAAATCAAAGCTAAAGAATATCATTTCGAAGCTATTATTGAAGGGAAATTTTCTGAATACTCTTATCCTACAAAACAAGATTTACGGCTAAAAGTCGGTGTCCAAGTAATGTATGTGAAAAACGACAGCTCTTTTGAAAAAAGATATTATAATGGTAAAATAGGTACGATAATAAATATTGAAGATGAAAAAGTTTTTGTTAAAAGTCCTGAAGATGACGAAGCTATTGAAGTTGGTATTGAAAAATGGGAAAACATAAAATATTCCCTAAACGAAATCACCAAAGAAATTGAAGACGAAGCTGTAGGCTCTTTTATTCAGCATCCTTTACGTCTTGCATGGGCAATTACAATTCATAAAAGCCAGGGATTAACTTTCGACAAAGCTGTTATTGATGCAAGAGCAGCTTTTGCTCACGGTCAGACTTATGTTGCTTTGAGCCGATGCAAAACTCTCGAAGGTCTGATTCTTAGCAGCCAGATTAACGACAATGGAATTATTTGTGACAAAACGGTGATGGCTTTTAATCATGAAGTTGGAAAGAATCAGCCTAAAGAAAAAAATCTACAAGAATCGAAACAAGCATTTCAAAAATCATTAATCGATGAGCTTTTAAACTACAAGGCTTTTCAATATCAAATTAACAAATTAATAAAAATAGTACAGGATAACAACCGAAGTATTGAGGGTGATGTATTAGAAAAACTATATGAGATTCAAAAAACAGGAATTGAATTAATTAACGTAGCTGATAAGTTCTCTCGTCAAATTCAGCAGTTAATGTTAACTGAAGCAGATATTGAAAGCAGCCCACAACTACAGGAACGAATAAAGAAAGCTTCAACATATTATTTGGATAAGACCCAAATGCAGATTCTTGTTCCTTTGGAAAAAAGTACTTTTTCTTCAGATAACAAGGCTGTAAAAAAATCAGTAAAAGAAGTTTTAGTAAAAATCCACGAAATTATTTTCGTAAAACAAACTTGCCTAACAGAGAGTGTAAAAGGATTTGCTCTGAAAGAATTTTTATTAGTACGGGCAAAAGCTTCACTCGAAGAAGTAAGAGTTAAAACTAAAAAGAAGGCAGAAACAAAAATTGTTTCAACAGAACATCCTGTGCTATACGAACGCTTCCGTGAATGGCGGAAATTTCATGCTGAAGAAGACAATGTTCCTGTTTACCGCATTGTTAATCAAAAAGCTATTATCGGAATCACCAACAGCTTGCCGGGTTCAGCAAAACAACTTAACGAAATAAAAGGAATCGGAGCCATGAAAATCAAGAAATATGGAAACGAAATTCTTACTATGGTTTCAGATTATTGTAAAGAAGAAAATCTTTCTTTAGGTGAAGATAAAATAGAATTTCCCGTAAAGCCCAAAAAGAAATCTAAAGAAATCAGTTTTGAATTATTTAAAAGTGGCAAAACAATTTCCGAAATTGCAAAAGAAAGAGATTATGCAGAAACTACTATTGAAGGTCATTTGGCATATTTTATTGGCACGGACGAATTAGATATCAATCAGTTTGTAAGCAAGGAAAAGATTAATATAATATCCAATTATTATAAAAAACGTCCCGAAGCTTTTATGAACGAAGTAAAACTTGCACTTGGTGATGACATTACTTATGGTGATATTAGATTTGTGTTGAGTTATTTGCAAAAACAAGCCTAACTAAGTCATAATAAAATTTAGAATTTAATTCAATGAATTTTAGCTAAGAAAAATCAAGATAAAAATAAATCTATCTTTCTATAAAACTTTTGTAATTTTAAAGCAAAAAAAATAATGCCATGCCATATAAAGAAAACTTAGAATTAGCAACTAAACTAAAAAAGGAATTGGATGGTTTAAGACCATTAAGCCCTGAAGCCGAAATTAGAATTATGCAAAAATTTCGACTCGATTGGAATTACCATTCTTCACATATAGAAGGAAACCAACTGACTTATGGTGAGACCAAAGCCTTAATACTTTTCGGACATACTGCTCAAGCAAAACCACTTAAAGACCATTTGGAAATGTCAGGTCATGATGAAGCTATTAAAAATATTGAGGATGTAATAAAACAAAAAAGACCTTTAAATGAGAACTTTATTAGGGAATTACATATACTTATACTAAAAGAACCTTATGAAGTTGATGTTATTACTCCAGATGGAAAACCAACTAGACGAACAGTTCAAGTTGGGAAGTACAAATCAGTTCCAAACCATGTAAAAACCAAAACTGGAGAAATTTTTTACTTCTCAACCCCAGAAGAAACTCCGGCAAAAATGACCGATTTAATGCAATGGTATGCTAATAATAAAGATAATTCTGAGATACACCCTGTACTTTTTGCAACTGAGTTTCATTACCGTTTTATTCGCATTCATCCTTTTGATGATGGAAATGGACGTATAGCCAGACTAATTATGAATTTCATTCTTATGCAATACGGCTACCCACCTGCAATAATTAAAACCGAAGATAAATTAAATTACTTTGCAGCACTTGAACAAGCTGATGCAGATAAGTTAGAGTATTTTTTTAATTATGTATGCCAGCAAGTAAATCGTTCACTTGAACTTATGATTAAAGGTGCAAAAGGTGAAAGTATTGAAGAAGACGATGACCTTGATAAAAAGCTTACTTTGTTGAAACAAGAGGTTGAAGCAGAAGATAAAGAAAATGAAACAACAAGATTAACAACAAATGTTTTAAAAAAAGCATATAATGATTGGATTCACATGCTTTTATGCAAAATAGCTGTCACCACTACAAAATTTAATGATTTCTATAATGAACCTTCTCATAATATTTTTGCAGAGATTGGCTCAAAACCTTTTATTATTAATTTCAAGAAACAGTTTAGTTTAGAAGAAATTGTATGGCATTTTTCAGGTCTAGAAGAAGACAAAAATCTTGAACCATCTAGATTCATATTAAAGACTAATTTTGGAGTATATAAAAAGGGAGGAATAAATTCTTTTGGATGCAATTATACAATAGAAATAAAATTCGAATTATTCTATTATGAAATTTTAATAGAGTATTTTGACAGTAAAAGAGAGATACAAAGTATTAAGTCATATACAAAAAAAGCTCTACACAAACCGTTACAAAAAGATGAAATAAACGAAATAAATAAAAACTGGGGTAATACTTTATATCAGCATTTAGAATATCATAGAAAACTAATGAACAACAAGCATATTGATTGAAAAATACATCCTATTTACTTATAGTATAAAGCATTTTTAATAATAAATCCTTGTACCAAGAGTTCAGATTTTTAATGATAGAATTGAGTTTAATAACCCGGGAGGATTGCCAGCTTCCTTGAAGAAGTTAATGGATACTGATACTTCAATGCCTCGAAATCCAATCTTAGCTAAATTATTCAGAGTAGTTAAATTGGCTGAAAATGCAGGTTATGGTTATGATAAGATGATTGATGGTTGGAAATCTTATAAAGGATTTCAACCCGGTTTTAATATACAAATTGATTCAACTACAGTTATATTCAATATTGATGTAATAAAAGAAGATAATGATATTACTGATAAATACTCTGAAGATGATATTTTAAAAGGTGGCTCAATAGGTGGCTCAATAGGTGGCTCAATAACTGAATTATCTGACAGACAAAAAGAAATATTAAATCTTATAATTGACGATAAAAAAATTAGTTATAGAACGATTGCATCTAAACTTGGTATAAATGATTCAGCAGTAAAAAAACACCTGAATAAATTAAAAGAAAAAAAGATATTAGAACGAATTGGTGGTACAAGAGGATACTGGAAAATTATTACATAATAATGACAATCACTGAATTACAAAACTTGCTCTCAGTAATAATATTACTTATTCCGATATTCGATTTGTGTTAAGTTATTTAAAAAGAAAAGTCTAACTTATTCTTCTTCAATTTTATAAATTCCATATTTTCCGATATATCTTCCTCTTACCGCAGGGCGAGAGTTTTGTTCAACGAAAAGTAAGTTATCGTTAAATTTTCTGAAATTCTTAGGACTATACATAAAAGTTCTGTTTTTGTATTCGCAGAAAACTTCTTGTTTTGCTTTTCCATCATCATTATATTTTAAAGCAAAAGTTGTCATATACCCAAAATTTCCCTGAAGAACATTTTTGCATTTCTTTTGCTCCTGAACATTTAGATTCAAGCTATGACCATTATATAACACTATAAATTCGCCATTAAGTATCAGAGGCTTATATGACATATAATATTCTCCATTATTATATACATTTTTCCTTAGCAATATATCCTGCCATTGAATTTCTCCCAACTCATTATATTTTACTATAAAGATATTCTCTTCATAACCTCTAAAATTTCCATTACTTGTAGTTGCAGAATAGTATATTTCAAATACTCTGAAGAAATTACCCTTTTCATCAGCTACTCCTTTTACAACACCTACTTCTTTTATTCCTTTGCCTTTTGCAGCAGCAGCTTCACTTATTCTATTCTTAGCAAAAATTTGATTAGTAAAAGGTTTAAAATTCTTATTTGTTTGTTCAAATGTTTCCTTGTCAACTACTATACTAAAAAAACCGTGAGCTTCTTTTGGAGTTTTTGGCGACCACAAACCATCAACAACAGGATTTCCATTTTTTAGTAATGAAAAGCTTACCACGGATAATTTGTTCTTAGAATGAACATTTAACACCTTTGCTTCTTCTAATTCAGCATTATATCCTAATATTGTATAATTGATATTATCACATTCCAATCCTGCATAAATATTTTCTTTGTCATCTGTAAATAAAGAAATAAGTCTCAATCCCCTTTTTGCTGTTTAGATTCTTTTCTCAAATCTATTTTCAATAGTTAAATCTTCATCAAGAATAAATATCATTAACTTCTTATCTATAGTAGTAAAAGCTACAGCAATCTTATCTTTGAACTTAGCTATTTTATAACCTTTATGTATATATTTATTATTATCAAAATCAATGTAATTGTATGAGGAGTTTTCAGAATCAACTATAACAATTCCCGGTATATATTTTACTTTAGCTGAACCTTCAATAGAAAATACTACTTTATCATTAATATAAAAACCATCGTTAAACACACTGAGATATTTTCCAAAACCATCAAAACTTAAATATTTAGAAAAAGTATTTTTTCCTAAAACATTAAATTCCTGAAATAACAATCCTTTTTCAGAAGAAATTAATGCAATTTTATCTGCTGAATTTGCAATAGGTAAAACAGTTGAAGATTTTGTGTTTCCTTTTACAGGAAGCCATTTCTGAGCAATTGTTATTTGAGAAAAACAAATAATTAGTCCTAATACTAATGTCCTTTTTAACATAATTTCTTTTTTTTAAAATTAATAAAATGAATTTAAATTACATAAACTTTTGCAATGTAAACAATATTACGAAACTAATCAGGAAGTATATATGTTTTTTTTTAACAATAATCAGGAGATGCTTTTTAATAAATAATTAATATGGGAAAATATATAAACGATTATCGAAAACATTGAAGCCGGATTAGCCAGCTTAAAAGAGATTATGGAAACAATAAATGGGAATGGGAATTAAATATTTCAATTACTTCCTCTCCTACTTAATCCCCATATATTTATGGTTCTGCAAAGAAATTCTCCATTTGGTGTTTTTTTTAACATAGTCGATAATAAGTTGCATATTTTTTTCCATACGACTCCATTCGGGTTGCAGATAAAGCATGCAATTTTTGTTCACTTTAGCAGCACATTCTTCTGCCCACAAAAAATCCTTTTCTTCAAATATAATAATTTTCAGTTCGTCAGCATAGTCAAAAATCTTTTCATTGGTTATTGCAATTTCTTTAGGCGAAAGGCAAATCCAATCCCACTCTCCAGAAATTTCGTAGCAACCACAAGTTTCGAGATATGTTTTAATATTTCTTTTTTTTAGCTCCGAGCAAAAATAATCGAGTTTATATTTCAAAGGTTCACCACCTGTAACAATCACAGCTTTTGCAGGACATTCTTCAATTCTTTCAACAATTTCATCAACAGCAACTAAAGGATGTGTTTCGGCATTCCAAGCATCCTTTTCGTCGCACCATGAACAACCGACATCACAACCACCGGTTCTTACAAAATATGATGCTTTACCAGTATGAAATCCTTCACCCTGTATGCTATAAAATTCCTCCATTATATTGAGAAATCTTTCGTTTTCTTGTTTAGAGTTTTTCAATTTTTATATAATTTTTGTTACTAATCAGTTTTGAAAAGATGCCACAGATTCACAGATTAAAAAAATTATAAATATAATTTCATCAGATTGTCTTACAAATAATAAAAAAAATTTATTATTTGTAATTTAGAGATAATAACATAATTATTTTACTTTGCTAATAGTAATTTATATAACTAAAAACCTTGATTTATCATATTAAAATAATAGTATATTTAAAATCTGTGAATCTGTGGCTTTTTTTTATTTAGGACTGATTAGTTACTAATTTTTTAATAGGGCAAAATTAATATTTTTATTAACATCCCGTTGGTTATAACTCTTAAATATTTCATAATTATTGTATTTCAAAATACCTAATTTTGTTATAAATTCTGTATCTTTTATAAAAAAAACAAAAAAATGAAAAGACATATTTTATTTATTCTGGCAATATTATATTTTGGCATAAATGCTTATGCACAACATACGCTAATCATGAAATCGGGAGAAAAAACCGAAGGTGTTGTTATTGAGCTGAAAAACGACACTATAATTTTCTATGTTGATTTGATGATGGAAAAAGTTCCTTTAAGAGATGTTAGTGCAATTTATTTCAACGAATATGTTGCCTATAAAGGAGATTTATTAAAAAATGATGATGTAAAAAGTATTTGGTCGGGAGATTATCTAATAAAATATGTTTTGAAGGACAGGGTAATGATTACACCACCTGTAATAACAATTGGCACCGAAGACAAAGGAACTGTTGTAGTTCTTATCGTTGTTGACCGCTATGGAAATGTTGTTGAATCTGAACCCGGCTATGTTGGCTCAAACACATCAAATAAATATCTTTTAACAAAAGCAAAATTTGCCGCTCAGGGAGCGAAATTTGAAAAACACATGACTGGCCCTCCAAAAACCAAAGGCACAATTATTATTACTTATTAGTCTGGATTATTAAAATTCAGAATTTTCATTAAAAACTCTCGCAGAAATTCTTTATTGCTTTTTATTGATATGCAATCTATATTATTAATGCGAATCAAGGGTTGGATTTTCTAACTTATTCTTTTATAGCCACTAAGACTCAAAGACTCGAAAAAATTCACAAAGAAAATAAAAATTACAACTTAGTGAAACTTTGTGTTTTAGTGTCTTTGTGGCAAAAACATTCTTAACCCTTTATTCTCATTATTAGGTTTTTATTCCACTGGAAAAGACACCTGAGTAATAAATTTTGTTGGGTCTTCTTCGTTTTTAGGTCCTACAATATAAGTTTCCCAAGGAGCACCGATTGATTTCAATTCATTTGTTTTAACATATTCCTGAAGAGTATTCCATGCATGCTCCGAAGCTTCATATGGTCCTGTGTGAATTAATGTGGCAACATTTCCTGAATAGCTTTCTTTATAGACAATATTGTCCATTCCTGAAGTTGATTCGGGTACAGGCACTCCTACTTCAAAAGCACTTAAATCTTCCATATTATAAGAAAACCATTTGCTGTAAGGATGTCCTAAAATTTCAATATTATTTTCTTTAATATATAAATATAATTTATCAAACATTCCATCAATCTTCACTTTCATTTCATGCATTAAACTAGAATCTTTTATTGTCAACACAAATTGTTTTTCGAAATTTTTAACTTCTACTTCGCTTATACTCCAATTTTTTTCGGGTTCAACAGGGAGACTTTCTACATATGTTTTAAGATTCTCAAGACTTTCAATATAATTTTTTTCAAGCATTGGCTTAACTAGAAAAACACTAATAAACCTGCTATAAGGGCATTTTGATTGATATGACTCAAAGCCGAAAGTTACTAAAACTCCTTCTTCAGTTTCTTCTAATTCCCAAGTTACAAATGAAGTTTTACTTCCCATAACCAAATCCTGTTTAATATAGGAGAATTCTGTACTTTCAGTAATAGTCATTGAACCTTCGCCTTTTTTGTTAGGTTCCCATATTTGCTTGTTATCAACACCACATTCAGGACCTTCAAAAACATTTTCCACTAAAGTATCATTCCATGATGACCAGACAAAAGCTTTTTCAAGATTGTTCAGCTGTTCAAATATCATATTCACAGGTGCTTTTACTAAAATGCTTTCTTTCACTTCTACTTTTTTTGGTAGAAATAATGCGATAATCAATCCTATGATTAATATTATCGCAACTACGATTAAAATAGTTTTTAATGCTTTCATTTTGTTTGGTTTTTAATAAATATTTTTTTTTTATCAAAGATATGATAAATTTTAAATAATTTTATGTTTTTATTTATTTTATAATAATTACCATTATGAAAAAAACAATTCTTATCGCATTAGTTTTAATTTTCTGGAATATTTCATTATTTTCTCAGAACATCACGAATTTCAATCTAACAGACACATACGGAAATCCCCATGACCTATATTCTTATTTATCAAAAAAACAAGCAGTTATTTTAGATTTCTTCCTTGTTACTTGCGGCAACTGTGCTGCTTTTGTTCCTGAGCTGGAAAAAATTTATCAGGATTATGGACAGAACACAAAATGGTTAATTGTGTTAAGCATGGAATGTCTTGACACAACGGATGCTGCTATCAATGCATGGAAACAGGCAAGTGGCGGAACTTACCCTTCAATTGGTGGATCAGGTGCAAAGTCCTACTGGCAAAATAACTGGTATCCACTTCTTGGTGGAACATTTAATCAGCTCGTGGTAATAATTCCCGACCAATACGGGCAACCGCAAAATAGCACAATAGATTTTATGAACATTGGCCTGATGGATGCAAACAAAATGACACAATTACTTTATTCTCTTACCAGCCATGGTTTTCATACTGGGATTAATGATAATGATTCTGAAAATAATAACATAAATATTAACCCTAATCCTTCAGATAACTCTTGTATGCTAACATTTGATAAATCGAATGAAAAAATAATCAGCTACGAAATTTATTCTTCAATTGGAAAAAGAGTTACCATCAAACAAATTCCCGATAAAAAAGACTTTATTAACATTGATACTTATTCTTTATATAACGGCACTTATTTTATTAAAGTCCAAACCAATAAATCCACCGAAACTTTAAAATTAATTGTTGTTCATTAATAAAATTATTAATCTTGAAAAACATAGCTCTGGCATTATTATTTTATATTGAATTAGCAATAATCTTCATATTATCCTTACTGCCTTTTTGGATACTTTATAGAATTTCTGACTTTTTCTATTTTCTAATATATTACGTTTTATCTTACAGAAAAAAAGTTGTCAGAACTAATCTTGTTAATTCCTTTCCAGAAAAATCAATCGAAGAAATTAAAAAAATCGAAAAAGGATTTTACAGATTTTTATGTGATATGTTAATTGAAACTTTTAAAATATTAACTATTAGCAAAAAACAAGCTGCAAGAAGATGTGTTATTGACAAGGATTCTCACGCTTTAATGGAAACATATTATAAAAATGGCAAAAGTGTGGTTTTTGCTATGGGGCATATTGGCAACTGGGAATTATGTGCAATATGTTCAAATTTTCTGCTAAAGCATCAAGTTTATTTTATTTATCATCCAATCAAAAACAAGTATTTTGACAAACTAATTTATAAGGTGAGAAACAGATTTGGAACTAAACTCTATGCTATGAAAAGCACCTTAAAAGGAATGCTTAACAATAAAAACGAAATTAATGCCACCGGCTTTGTTTCCGATCAGGCACCACAACCCGAAGGAGCTTACTGGACAACTTTTCTCAATCAGGATACTCCTGTTTTTTTTGGCATAGAAAAAATTGCAATGAAACTTAATCAACCCGTATTATATTATAATATTAAAAGAGTAAAACGTGGATATTATCAGATAAACATAGACACAATTACTGACCATCCTAAAGATACCCAAAAAGGTGAAATTACTGAAGCTTTTACCCACCGCCTTGAACAGGAAATCATAAAACACCCTGAATTGTGGCTCTGGTCACACCGCAGATGGAAACATAAAAGAAGTTCAGGGTCAGGTAGATAATACGCAAATCTATATTCTACATTCGTTAATCATTATTCGTTATTTTTTTATTTATAAATATCGAACACAGAATAATGATTTTTGATTTTTGCAACACCCATTTTCAAAAACAAACCCTGAAAATAAAAGAATGTATTTTATTTTCAGGCTAAAGCCTGACACAACAAAACTTGGGGCAACGTCCCAAGTTCAGCAATAATAATATCAATATACAGGCTGTAAGCCTGTGAGAAAAATAACTTAACCTTTCTTCTGAGTTTTAAAATCTGCTTAAGTTTTTCAAAGTATTTTAAGATAAGTTTTGTTTTCATATAAAAACAATGTATATTTGAAAATTAATAATTTATTAACCTTAAAACATTTAGCCATGAAAAAATCAATATTGTTTGTAATCGCTTTTTCTTTGCTTTACTTATTTTCTAATGCTCAGGTAGCTGGTTGGAAGCATTTTTATAAAGGAAATTCAGCTATTCCTTTCACCAAAATTGATAAAATGCAAATTGCCACCGACGGTAAAGTATGGATGAGTAATGATTTAACCGGTGCCTACGGACATCTTCTAAGCTTTGATGCAACTACCTTTACTCCATATCTAACATCCGGTTGGGTTAATGACATAACTATCGCTCCTGACGGTAAAATTTGGTTGACATCCAGTATAAAAGAACTAAAATCATGGAACGGTTCTTCCTGGATGATATTAACACCAAGCTTAATATCTTCCGCTTGGGCTAAGCCAATTCATGCTGACAAAAATGGGAAAATATGGATTGTCAATGATGGATATCTAATAAGTTATGATGGCTCAAGCTGGACACAGTTTACTACTTCAACAGGACTTCCTTCCGGAAACATTAATTGTTTATATAGCAATGCAACTCAATTGTTAATTGGAACTAACGATGCAGGACTTATCTTTTTTGACGGAACATCTACCTGGACAGTTAAAGACACTACAAATTCTAATATTCCAAGCAATAAAATTATGGCTATGATGCAAAGAAATGACACTCTTTGGATTGGTTGTGGCGGGGGAAATCTTGTAGCATATCACAACTCAACATTCACGACCTACACTAATGCCTATATTAATGATAATATTTATCAATTGGATATCGACAGCAAAGGAAATGTTTGGATTGCTGCTTATGGAACAGGTGTTGTGAAATTTGACGGAACAAACTGGACTTTGTTCGACAATACTAATTATCCTCTTGATTTTTATAACCAAATTATGTCAATTGGAGTTGATGCCAGTGATAATGTGTGGATTGGAAACAGACAGGACGGAATAACAGTTTGCAATGAAAATGGTTGGGCTAAAGTTGAAGAAAATATTATTCCCCAAAGTTTTAGTTTATCACAAAATTACCCTAATCCTTTTGAAAGTGAAACAACAATTAATTACACCATACCCGAAAACAGCTTTGTTTCATTAGTAGTTTACAATATTCTTGGAAAAAAGATACTCACTTTAGTTAATGAAACACAAAACAAAGGAAAACATCAAATAGTTTTTGATGCAAAAAAATTAGCTGATGGCATCTATTATTATGAATTGAAATGTAATAGCTTTGTTAAAGCAAGGAAAATGATTAAAAGTGTGGAAAATTAACCTTATACAAAACCTTTTTACTTTTTGTGATATTTGTTAGATTGTTAAATTGTTCTGTTAGCAAACTTTTTTTAAAAATTTTATTTCACAAAAGAACTCAATGCTTGGCATGAAAGCTATGGAGTTTTTTCTTATTCCCACTCAAATATAGATAGGGTGGTAAAATATATACTAAATCAGGAACAACATCATAAAAAAAAGACATTTAATGAAGAATATATTGAATTGTTAAACAGATTTAATATTGATTTTGATGAGCGGTATATTTTAAAAGACATTCAATAATATACCGTCCCTAACAGGACTTGAATTTCATTACGATTATTTTTTCTATAAATATATAGTCCCTAACGGGACAAAAAATGCAATAATCTACCTATGCTAGCGGTCGTTTGCAAAGAGTACCTAAAATCAAACAATTTAACAATATAACAATTTTAAAATTTTATTTCACAAAAGAACTCAATGCTTTTCGCGAAATTAGTTTAGCAGAAATTTCAGGAGTTTTTCCGTTTAAAATTATCGTTTGGTTTAAAGGAGAATTTAAAGAAGGAAAATTTCCTTTAAGATTGTTGTCGGGAGCATCGCCCATAAATCCTAAATAACTGTATTTCCCATAATGCGGCAATTTACGTGTTAATCCTGCAATAGCATTTTTGTTGGTAGTTCCAATAAAACCAATTGTCATGGCACTATTTTCAGGATTTGGAAAAACATATACTAAGGAACCTTGGCTTCTTAAATTTTTTATTTTTTCTCTATTATTATCTGATAAAAATTTATTATAATTTTCAGGAATTTTAACTTGTTCAGCAAATTTATTATCATATCCAAAAACCCATACTTTTTTATCTTTCGGCAATTCCTTTAGTTTGGCATCATCAGTTATTACAATTGACTTTCCTTGAACTTCCTGAGTCTTTTTCCATGTTTCAGCCAGTTTTTTATAATCAGAAAGAAAGGGACTGCTCTCCGGCAAAACAATCATTGTTTCTTTGCTTCCGAACAATTGAGAAAGCGATGGTGGAACTTCATTTCTGTCAAGACGTCTAAAAACATTAAATTGCGGGTCGATATCGATTCTTTGGGGAAGCTTATCAAAACTTAACACAAAACTTCTCTCTCTATCGCTAAAGCTCACCTTTTCCATTTTAACAACCTTCTCCCCTTCGAGATAAATTCCGACAGGAATAAGCAAATCAAAAGTTTCTTCTTTTTGTGTTTGTGACAGTTTAAAAATCAATTCAAATTGCTCATTATATTCTTTAACATGAATATCCGAAAGAACAATTGTAGGAGCACCCTTCCTGTTTATCCACTGTGAGAAGAAAGATTCCAAATTCTCTTTTGTTACACTTTCAAAACACTTTCTGATGTCATCGAAGCTTGCATGTTGAAATTTATAGTCTTTATAGAATTTTGCGTAAGCTTTGAGAAAAATTTCATCACCAAATCTAAGTCTTAACATTTCGTTTATCATCAATGATTTTCCATAGCCAACAGCTTCTTCGGCAGGATTATTTCTTGAGCGAAAATCCTTGACGGGCATATCATTGCTTTCATTAACATAATCTGTGAACTTTTGCAGAGTATTTCTTCTATAGCTCTCTCCCTCTCCTTTTTGCTCTTTAATAAGGTGGTCAGCCATATAGACTGTAATACCTTCACACCAGTTTCCTTTTACATAATCAACATAAACACTGTTTCCCCACCAGTTATGCAGCAGTTCGTGTGGATATGATGAATGAAGTATCCAAGGAAAACGAATTACTCTGCTGCCAAGTAAAGTGAAGGAAGGCATTCCGTAGCCTGTTTCCCAGAAATTTTCTACAAGAGCAAATTTTGAATAAGGATAAGGACCAATTAAACTCTCATAAATTTTAAGATAATGTTCTGTAGTCTTAATATAACGCATTGCTAATTCTTCATCAGGAGTTCTCAGAAAAGCTAAAAGCTTAGGATTACGATCATATGAACCGTATTCTGTCCATTCGGCAGCAATCAAATAAATCTCGTCCATAGGTTCGGGCGATTCATAACGTACAGTTCTTTTATCTTTTTCAATTTTGTTTATTGTTCTTTTTCCCTGAGAAACCACATTCCATGATGAATCCAAATTTACGGTAAGATTAAAGGATAATAATTTCGTGTCGAAATCAGGCACCCAATATGTTGCTCCGGAAAGAAAAATTCCTTTACTTGAAATAATTCCATTTGTTTCGCTAAATCCACGGGCATATTCTAATGCTCCTGATTTTATTTCGTCTTTAACTTTCCCGTGATATCTGACAACAAGAACAACAGTATTTTCTATAGGTTTTAAAAACTTAACATCATAAGTTCTTTTCCTTAAATCAAGACTGTCTTTAATTACTTCTATGATTTCAACATTTTTATCAAGAGATTCAACATCAAAATTATTATTGAGATTAAAGCAAATGTTATTATCTTCATTAAGAAATTTCTTAGGAATTTCAACAGAATCAACTACTTCCATGGAATTAGAATCAATATTAAACTCCACATTCAAATTATGATTAATGATTTGAGAGCTAACTGAAATGCTATAATTCATAAGAAATATTGCAAGTGATATTTTAAGAATTTTTTTCATCTGTTTAAATTTTATTTTAATGCAAAAGTAAATATATTTATTTTTTTTGAAAGATTATTTATTATCTCTTCGTATTCTTTAAAAAGATGTTCTCTAATAGGTCTGATTTTGGGTTCTATAGTAAAGTACAATAGCAAACAAGGACTTATTGTTTTATATTTGTTAACATGCTCTCAATTCATTGTTTTAAATCCATTGTTTTATTTTATTATGATAGGGATACATTTGTTGATTTCTATTAATTAAGCTGTTCGTCATTGCATGCACCATATAGCTGGTGCTCGTCTCCAGACGAGTGCCTTCAAAATCAATAAGTTTTCAAGGACACAGACAAGCAAATAAAATCCTATAATGAATATTTATCTGACATTGAAATGCAAGATAAGAAATTTTTAAATGTTAATGTTTAAATATGGAAAAATAATAAGGCACTCGTCTGGAGACGAGCGCCAGCTGGGATATTTTGAGAATTTTTTTCATCTGTATAAATTTTATTTTAATGCAAAAGTAAATATATTTATTTTTTTTGAAAGATTATTTATTATCTCTTCGTATTCTTTAAAACGATGTTCTCTAATAGGTCTGATTTTGAGTTCTGTAGTAAAGTAAAATAGCAAACAAGGACTTATTGTTTTGTATTTGTCAACATGCTCTCAATTCATTGTTTTTAATCCGTTGTTTTTATTTTATTATGATAGGGATACATTTGTTGATTTCTATTAATTAAGCTGTTTGGCATTGCATGCACTATATAGCTGGTGCTCGTCTCCAGACGAGTGCCTTCAATATCAATAAGTTTTCAAGGACACAGACAAGCAAATAATATCCTATAATGAATATTTATCTGACATTGAAATGCAAGATAAGGAATTTTTAAATGTTAATGTTTAAATATGGAAAAATAATAAGGCACTCGTCTGGAGACGAGCGCCAGCTGAGTCTGTACCACCCCGTTCATTATTAATTTTGACAAAAATAAAGTTATTTAGGGGATTTTAAATAAATTATGTTGGAAATTAGTGGTGAATAAATTTGGATTTAATTGAGTATCTCGATTGGCAACTCTGTTAGTGCTATGCTAACCATCATTTGTAAGGAGTGCTTAAAATCAAATAGTTTACTTTGCAGTCACTAGTTATAAACAAACGCCTTTGGATTTTCAAAGCGTTACAATTTGTAACAGTTTGGTTACATTCTTTACAGGCACTTGTTACAAACGAGCGCCAGCTGAAACTTTTTTTTTAATTCAATATTTCTGTCTGCTTTTTAGTGAATACATCCCAAATACATTTCACCAAATCGTTCTTTTCCTTTTATCTTAATATCACTTGTGCAATTATCAGATATGTACAATCCTTTTTTGTCAACAATAGCTACACAATCTAATTGACTTTCCCATTCATCAGGGTGTGGTGGTGGGTTCGAGAAGAAATTATATCTTATTCCTGCCCACATCTCAAAACCAATTTCAATGTCCGTATCTGGGTCATATCCAGAATTACCTCCTACTTTTATTGTTTTATTAATTAATCCTAATGATTCTTTCAACATAATTGAGCAAGTGTGAGCAACCAAGTCAGCAAGCTGAATCCCTTTTATTTTTATTGAATCCTGCTCCAAATTCAACTTAACAGAATCAGAATCTAATGCTTCAATTATTAACTTATAATTTAAGTCGTTTTTGCTTTTAAAAATCCCTTGGTCAAGAAATATATTTAATTCAGATTTTAAATCTTCTTGATTATTTTCTATTAAGTTTATCAAAGCATTATTTGTTGCAAATTTAAACTCATTCTCATTTGGTGGAGATATTACTACAAAAATTCGTATATCACTAATCAGTCTTTTTAAATATTTACGAAGTTCTTTTTGTTCCGGATTCATATCCATTCGTAAGCGACTCTTAAATTCATCTTTATTAGGGTCAAGACCGCAAAATGAAATATACTCACAAATTATATCATTTAAATCCTTATCGGAATAAATGAAAGCTCCTAAATAAAATCCAGCTTCATGATGTTTCGAATCATCATAATATATATAACCGCTATTTTTCATTCGTCGTTGTTAATAGCCCATAATACTAGCTTAAACAAAACTATGCTAGCACTCATTTGTAACGAGTGCTTAAAAACAAACAGTTTATTCAAACTTTAATGATCTGATCTGAATAAAGGTAGAGCATTATCCATAAAATTCTCTTTAGTATTTGATAAATAGAAATAATAAGCATCTGCAATATTTTTCTTATGAATTGTAACAATCATGCAATATTTATAACCCTTACCAAATTCGCCATTCGGATTTAAATCAACAAAAGTAGAAGCTCCCCAATCAGCATTAAACTCATCATTAACGGCATTTGTTCCAAATATGGTAAACTCATAATCCTTGCCACCTGTAATATTTAACATTACTGTTTTAAATAATATTTTGTATTGTGAGTTTCTGAAATTCTTCTGGCTTTCTAGTTCATTTTTCAAATCTTCATTTGCATACTCTTTGTATGTTATTGGTCTTAAAGCATACCTAATTACATAATCTTTATCAGGGTATTTCAATGCAAACTCATAATTCATATCTGAATTATCAATTATTGTATCTTCTATAAATCCAACTGGTATCTCAATTGTCATTCCAACTTCATTGATAAAGGATTTAAATTCAATGAGATTTTGAGCAAAAATTAAATTCTGAGATGTCAAACTCAGTAAAATAATGAAAAGTAGTCTAAAATATCTCATTGTCTTCGTCTATTAATTATTTAATATTTATGCTAACGATCTTAATAAAATGCGTTGTTAATGATTTTTATTTTTTATTGTAACTAGTTACTTAATTTTATTTGTTAAATAGTACATTATCAGCTAAAAAAAAATACGATTGTACTAAACTTTTAAAAGCAGTCAAGGAGTTTTCAAATCCATCTTTTGTTCTTGATGTCATAACTATTATTATTCCAGTCTTGCCAGCGTCTATATAAGCCATTGCTTCAAAGTTTCCGTAAGACTTACCAGATAAATATTTTACTTGTGCTATTACACTATCTTTTATCACAATATCCTTTTCATCTGTTACGATTATATCATGATAATTCTTTTTAAAATTTTTAAGGTCATATTTTATTAGCTGTTCCAAAGTTTTATAAGCCCTATCATCCAAAGATGCTGTATTTGCATACATTACTGCTATTGCATCAGCCCATGTTTCTCCCTTTTTATAAAAAACCGCATGTAATCCCTGACTTACTCCAGATTCATTATCCAAAACCCATCCTTCGGGAGCTGTCAAACTAAAAGCATGATTTTTCCCGTATATTATTCCGGTATTCATATTGTTTTGACTAAATAGTCCAAGACTGGCCAATGTAAAAATCAATAATGCTAAAATATTTTTCATAGTACTTTATTATTTTGCAGATGTTAAATTTGCTACAATACTAGTATAAACCTAACTTCCGTTTATTTCCATTATATTTTAAATATCCAAAAGACTTAAAATTCTTATTCTTCTGGAATCAATATTAATTAATTTTCAACACCAAAAACTTTTTCCCCACCCAAAAACGTCATCAAAACTTTAGCTTTAAACAATTCATTTTCGGGAATAATCATAATATCATTTTCAAGGACAACAAAATCGGCAATTTTACCGGCTTCAATACTGCCCTTTTCGTTTTCTTCGAAACAACTTTTCGCAGCCCAGATTGTCATTGCTTTAAGAGCTTGTTCGCGTGTCAGTGCATTTTCAGCCTGGAACCCATTCTCTGGAAATCCTTTTTGGTCTTTTCTTGCTACTCCTGCATAAAAACCAAATAAAGGATTAATATCTTCAATAGGAAAATCGCTGCCATTAGGAAGCCATCCGTTTTGTTCCAGGAGTTTTTTATAAGCATAAGCTCCTTTAATCCTTTCGGCACCAAGACGAGTTTCAGCCCAATACATATCCGATGTAGCATGAGTTGTTTGAATAGAAGGAATAATGTTGTAGTCACCATAAAGATGAAAATCATTAAGATTAACAACCTGCGAATGTTCAATTCGCCAGCGTAAATCATTTTTTCCTTTTAAAACAGAAGCATAAATATCCAACATCATTCTAACAGCAGAATCACCAATAGCATGAGTGTTTACCTGAAAACCCAGTTTATAAGCCAATTTACACTTCTCTAAATAATAATCATAGCTTTCAGTAATAATTCCATAGTTGGCTGTATCGTCTGTATATGGCTCCTTAAGGCAAGCTCCCCGTGAACCTAAAGCTCCATCGGAAAATAATTTCATGGAACGAACATTCAAATAATCGGTTTTGTATTTGCCTTCGTTCATTTTTTCGATATTCTCATCAGTTACCAGCAACATTGCATAAATGCGAATTTTTAATTCTCCTGATTTATTAAGACTGTCAATCAAATTTATCCAATCTTTGCTTAGTCCGGCATCAACAATAGAAGTAAGTCCAACAGCAAAACAATCTTTTTGCGCATCTAACAAAGCTCTTTTCTTTTGAGTCAGATTTGCTTCAGGAACTTTTGATTTCATATAATCGGCAGCATTTTCAAGCAGTATGCCTGTGAATTCGCCATTTTTAAAAACAATTTCATTTTTTGAATATTTATCAAAATTCAGCTTTGCTCTTTTTATTGCTTCGGAATTTACAAGAACAGCATGTCCATCAATTCTGGTGAGCAAGACAGGTGTGTCAGGAAAAATGGAATCCAATTCTTTTTTGTCAGGGAATTCTTTTGTTTCCCAATCGTTTTGGTCCCATCCCCTTCCAACAATCCATTGGGGTTTACACTTTTTATTATGTTTTATTAAAATATCAAGAATTTCTTCAAATGATGTTGTGTTGACAAGATTAGCATTTTGCAGAAACATTCCATATCCATCAAAATGACAATGGGCATCATAAAATCCGGGGAAGACAATTTTTCCTTTTAGGTCAATAGTTTTTTCAGAATTATATTTTTTCATTATCTCATCATTGCTGCCAATAGCAATAAATTTCCCATCCTTTATAGCAAAACTTTCTACAATTTGCATAGAATCGTTTACTGTATAAATTTTGGCGTTGTGAACAATCAGGTCAACTTGCTCTTTTTTGGTTTTACATGCTGTCAAAACAATTAGGATAAAAGTTAGTAAATAGATTGTATTTTTTTTCATAATTTTAAAATAGTAGTTTTCTGGTAATCACTAATAAAAAGTATTTTTAACAAAAATAGAAAAAAATCAAAGATTTTGTCTAATAGTATTAAATGTTTTATTTATTTTTGTGCTCCAGAAATTACAAACCTTAAAATAAAAAGTATGAACAACAAAACCTTAAATCCAAGATTGATTTTTATTATTGCTGTTATCTTAATTGCTGCAATTCTACGGCTAATAATAAACATTCCTAACGTTACTCCTATTGCTGCAATGGCTTTGTTTGGTGGTGTGTTTTTCAAGAAACGCTATCTCGGATATTTAATTCCTTTGGCTACATTGTTTATTACTGATTTAATTATTGGCTTCCATAGCACAATAATCTATGTTTATGCTGCTTTTGCAATTACTGTATCAATTGGATTTCTTATTAGAAATAAACTTAATGTTTTTTCAGTTGTTGGTGCTTCTCTAGCTTCATCAATTTTGTTTTTTCTAATTACAAATTTCGGTGCATGGGCAAGTGGAATGGTTGGCTATCCAATGGTTTTTGCTGGTTTGATTGAAAGCTATGTTGCTGGAATTCCTTTCTTCAGAACTGAAGTTTTAGGAACATTAGTTTTTAACGGAGTTTTCTTTGGAAGCTTTTATTTTGCTCAACAAAGATTTCCTGTTTTAGCGAAAGCATAAAATAATCAATTAATTAGCAATACAGCTACTTCTACATTCGAAATTCTTTAATCGATATTCATTATTCTTTTTTAAAAATTTAATCATGATTTTAATATTGCGTCCCTATGGGACTTAATTGGGATTGTGTTACATTTTCTATAAATATTAAGTCCCTAACAGGACTAAACTCTGCTATTTTGATTTTTGTAACAACCATTTTTAAAATCAAACTTTATTAATAAAGGGATGCAGATTTTTTTATTTTCAAGTCCCGTTAGTAACTTACTAATCGACATTCTACATTCTTTAATCATTATTCGTCATTTTTAAATATCGAACTATCGAACACAGATGATGCGAAGCAAGTCCGTAGGATTTACGATTTTAGATTTTTTTGTCCCGTAGGGACTATATATTTATAGAAAAAATGATTGCAATGAAATTCAAGTCCCGTTAGGGACGTTATATTATTTAATGTCTTTTCTGTATGATTTAGCCATGATTTTTGTAACAACCATTTTAAAAATTAAACCTTATTAATAAAAGGATGCAGTTTTTTATAGTACGAAAAGCCAAAATTAATTCGACATTCGAATTTCGTTAATCGACATTCTATATTCTTTAATCATTATTCGTCATTTTTAAATATCGAACTATCGAACATAGATGAAGCGAAGCAAGTCCGTAGGATTTACGATTTTAGATTTTTTTGTCCCGTAGGGACTATATATTTATAGAAATATAATTGCAATTATGTTCAAGTCCCTTTAGGGACGTTATATTATTTATTGCATTTTGCGTATGATTTAGTCATGATTCTTGCAGCAACCATTTTTAATATTAAACCTTATTAATAAAGAGATGCAGTTTTTTTATAGTGCGAAAAAACGAAGCTACTTCGACATTCGAATTTCGTTAATCGACATTCTATATTCTTTAATCATTATTCGTCATTTTTAAATATCGAACTATCGAACATAGATGAAGCGAAGCAAGTCCGTAGGATTTACGATTTTAGATTTTT